>Ga0209480_10001202_pt1 | contig 19138 bp, 13 predicted proteins | sample JI61114C2DNA_FD_187501 | JGI IMG/M metagenome (GOLD analysis project Ga0209480, IMG submission 187501) | Wastewater effluent complex algal communities from Wisconsin, to seasonally profile nutrient transformation and Carbon sequestration -... | ecosystem: Engineered > WWTP > Effluent > Algae... | reverse complement strand
GTTTAATTGCATTCCAGGTTTACCAATTCTGCATTCCAAAGATTTGGTAAACTGGAAATTAATTGAGTATGCCCTTTCTAAACAAAAACCGTTGGAAGTATTCAACAAACCTCAACACGGAAACGGTGTTTGGGCTCCTTGTATTCGCTATCATAACAACGAATTTTATATTTATTATCCTGATCCAGATTACGGCATTTATCTTGTAAAAGCAAAAAATGCAGTAGGCCCTTGGTCTGAACCCATTATGGTCAAGGAAGGAAAAGGATTAATTGATCCAACGCCATTGTGGGACGAAGATGGAAAAGTATATCTTGGATATGGTTTTGCTGGAAGCCGTGCTGGAATCAAAAGTATTTTATCAATTTGCTCTATGAATTCCGATGGTTCGTTAGCCAATAATGATGACGTTATGATTATTGACGGTCATACCGATGAAAATACCATTGAAGGTCCGAAATTTTACAAACGAAACGGCTATTACTACATTTTTGCTCCGGCTGGCGGAGTTGCAACTGGTTGGCAAACTGTTTTGAGATCTAAAAATATTTTTGGCCCTTATGAAAAAAGAAAGGTTATGGATCAAGGAAAATCGACTGTAAACGGACCACATCAAGGCGCTTGGGTACAAACCCAAACAGGAGAAGATTGGTTTATTCATTTTCAAGACCAATTTGCTTACGGAAGAGTAGTGCATTTACAACCAATGAAATGGGAAAAAGATTGGCCAATAATAGGAAATGATGACGATAAAAATGGCATTGGTGAACCGGTTATGAATTATAAAAAACCTAATGTTGGTAAAAAATCATTCCCAATTGCAACACCTCCAGATAGTGATGAATTCAACGTTCCAAAACTAGGATTACAATGGCAATGGCACGCAAATCCTCAAATTACTTGGGGCTTTCCAACGAGTATTGGATATTACAACTTGAATTGTATTCCTGTGCCAAAGGATTATATTAATTTATTTGACATTCCCAATTTACTTTTGCAAAAATTCCCTGCAAACGAATTTATTGCCACAACTAAACTCACGTTCAATTCTCGATTTGATGGGGAATACACAGGATTGTTAATTATGGGATTGGATTATAGTTTTTTATGTCTGAAACAAGAAGGCGGAAAATTATATGTTTCTCAAAAAACAGCGCTGAAAGCAGATAAAAAAGGAGTAGAAACTGAAAGCAAACCCATTGCAATACAAAATAAAACAGTTTATTTACAAGTAAACGTAAAGGCTGGAGGCATTTGCAATTTCTTCTATAGCGAAGACGGTCAAAAATTCAATTCAATAGGCGAAAGTTTTACTGCTAGAGAAGGAAAATGGATTGGAGCAAAAATAGGACTTTTAGCACTTAGACAAGGAATAATTAACGATGCCGGAAGTGCATCAATCGATTGGTTTAGAATAACAAAATAAATTTTCTACAATGAAAAAATTAAAAATTACAATAGTATTCACTTTGATATTTGTTTTAGGAACAAATATTTATGCTCAAGTTCACGACCAAAAATGGGCTTCAATCATAAAAGACAAAGAAAGTACTTGGTTTGCATCCAATGAAGCGAAATTAGTTGCCGAAAATGTATTGTTATACCAACGAAATATTGGAGGTTGGCCAAAAAATATCCAAATGCAAAATCCACTGAGCGAGGTAGAAAAGCAAAAATTAATTGCCCTAAAATCAAGCACGAAAGATGTGACTACGGATAATGGAGCAACCTATCAAGAGATGTTGTTTCTTTCAAAAATGTATGCACAAGTACAGGACGAAAGATACAAAAATGCCTTTTTGGCGGGTTTAGATTATATTTTAGAAGCACAATATGATAATGGAGGTTGGCCACAATTTTATCCCCTAAAAAAAGGGTATTACACACACATTACCTTTAACGATGATTCAATGGTCAACTTATTAAATGTACTAAAACATTGTATCGACAAAACCAATTACTATTCTATAAAACCACCTGAAGCCACTTTAGAAAAAGCCAAAATCGCTTTCGACAAAGGAATCGACTGCATTTTGAAAACACAATACAAACAAAATGGAGTTTTGACGGCTTGGTGTGCACAACACGACGAAGTGACCTTGCTTCCAGCAAATGCTCGCGCTTATGAATTGGCTTCTTTAAGTGGTAAAGAATCAGCTAAAATTGTCTTGCTTTTAATGTCTATTGAAAACCCGTCGCCAGAAATAATTACAGCCGTAAACAGTGCGGTGACTTGGTTCGAAAAAACAAAAATCACGGATCTTAGAGAAGAACGTGTTCCAGTTCCGAATAGCAAAATTGTTGAAAAAGTAATGGTTAAAGATGCGAATGCCACTCCTCTTTGGGCTCGATTTATGGAATTGGAGGATAATAAACCGTTTTTCTGTGATAGAGATGGAATTAAAAAAGCATCCATTGCAGAAATCGGACAAGAACGAAGAACAGGATACGCTTGGTACACCAACGAACCAAAAGAGGTATTGAAAAAGTATCCAGCCTGGAAAAAAAAACTGAAGTTGTAACTGAAAAGCTAATTCCAAAGAAAACGACGGCTCTAAAAGATGAATTTAACATCGTTGTTGACAAAAACGGCAATGGTGATTTTACCACAATTCAAGAAGCTGTTAACGCTGCAAAAGCATACCCTTCGGAACGAATTACGATTTTTATCAAAAACGGCGTTTACTATGAGAAAGTAAAAATTCACTCTTGGAATCCTTACATTTCTTTAATTGGCGAAAGCCGAGAAAAAACAATTATCACGTATGACGATTATTTCAACAAAATAAATATCGGCAGGAATAGCACTTTTTATACTTATACTGTTTTAGTGGAAGGGAATGATTTTATTGCCAAAAATTTAACCATTCAAAACAGCTCGGGCGACGTGGGTCAAGCGGTTGCGTTGAACGTGAATGCTGATAGGGTCATAATTAGCAACTGTTCTCTGTTAGGAAATCAGGACACTCTTTATACTTCGGGTGAAGGAACTAAGAACTTTTTTAAGGATTGTTATATCGAAGGAACGACTGATTTTATTTTTGGAGATGCAACTGTTTTATTCGAAAATTGTACCATTCACAGCAAAAGCAATTCGTATATAACAGCGGCTTCAACGCCACAAAACACAGCTTTTGGGTATGTTTTCAAGAATTGCAAACTAACGGCGGACCCAAAAGCAACCGAAGTGTATCTGGGAAGACCGTGGCGAATTTATGCCAAAACCGTTTTTATAAACTGCGAAATGGGCAACCATATAAAACCCGAAGCTTGGCACAATTGGTCAAAACCCGAAGCAGAAAAAACAGCTTTTTATGCGGAATATAATTGTAGTGGCTCAGGATTTCAACCAGAAAAAAGAGTTTCTTGGTCACATCAATTGAAAAAATCACAGGCAAAAAAATACACCATTGAAAATGTTTTGGGATGGAACTTTTCCAATACGATAAAAGATTTTATAAAATAATAATATATGATACGGATTACTATATTCTTTCTGCTAATCTCCCTGAACTGTTTAGCGCAAAAACCAACTATTTATGGTATTGGGGATTCAACTATGGCCAATAAAATCAAACCAGACGAAAACCCAGAACGCGGTTGGGGACAAATGTTGCCGCTGTTTTTTAATGATAATATCATTATTGACAATAGAGCTGTAAATGGCAGAAGTACTAAAAGTTTTATCGACGAAAAACGTTGGGATGCTATCTGCAAAGAATTAAAAAAGGGAGATTATGTTTTTATTCAATTTGGACATAATGATGCCAAAGAAAAAGATTCTGCCCGTTACACTAATCCACATACTGCTTATCGTTATAACTTGATTCGTTTTGTAAAAGAAACTAGAGAAAAGGGCGCAACTCCAATTATATTTTCTTCAATAACGCGGAGGAATTTTAATGAAAATGGTGTTTTGATACCTACACATGGAGATTACACTTTGGAATCTCGATTAGTCGCACAAGAATTTAATGTTACCTTCATCGATATGGAATATTATTCCGAAGTATTGGAACAATCATTTGGTCCTGAAAAATCGAAACAATTGCATCTACATTTCAAAGCGGGAGAAATTCCATATTATAAAGAAGACAAAGCCGACGACACTCATCTTAGTGTAAAAGGAGCAAACGAAATTGCAAAAATAGCTGTTGAACAATTGAAAAAAACCAAACTAGATTTAGTAAAATTTATAAAAAAATAATTTTATCCGAATTACTAATAAAAGAACTACTTTTTGTCAAGTTTATACTCTTTTTGATATCAAAATTCTTCTATTAATTATTATTTCTCAAAAATAAATATATCTTTGTAATCGATTACATTAATTGAAAATTTCAAGCATTTTACAAAGTGCGATTACTATTTTGGACGTACTATTCATTAAAACACCTTTTTGAAAATGAAAAAGATAATTTTAGCTTTTGCGATTTTACTTATTAATTATGCTTCAGGGCAAAATTATTATATGGCTAATCCTGAAGGATTTGGTGCTGCTGCCACAGGGGGAGGAAATGTAACACCAGTAACTGTTACAACTTATAATCAATTGAAAGCAGCTCTTACATCTACTACAGTTGCTAATTCTGTCATTTTAGTTTCTGGCACCATTGATTGTGTTTATACTAGCGTACTACTGACAAATAAAACAATAATTGGATTACCTGGAGCAAGGCTTAGAAACAATAAGTTAACAATAACTACTAATCCTCCATCGGCAAGTGATTCTTCTACATCAAAAGCAAATTCAGGAATTCTTAACATACAAGCAGGTTCAAATAATGTAATTATTAGAAACCTTATTTTTGAGGGTCCTGGTGCTTTTGATTGTGATGGACGAGACAACCTTACCAGCGAAGGGAGAAATATTTGGGTAGATCATTGCGAGTTTCAAGACGGAATAGATGGTAATTTTGATATTAAGGGACAAGCAGACAACACAACCGTTTCTTGGTGTAAATTCACCTATTTAAAACCCGCAATTGCTGGCGGTTCCGGAGGTTCAGCTGATCATCGTTTTACTAATTTGGTAGGATCAGCAGTTGACGATATGCCTTCTTCTGATGGCAGATTCAGTGTTACGTTTCAGAATTGCTATTGGGCAGAAGGCTGTAAAGCTAGAATGCCAAGAGCCAGAAATGCCGAATTACACCTGCTAAATTGTTTTGTCAAAACCAGTGTTTCAGGAGCATCGGCTGTAGGCTTGGGTGCTGGCAATAGCGGTACAACTTGTTATGTTGAGGATTGTAATTTTGAACAAGTCACTTCTATTTCAAGTCCTGTTAATGAAGGTACAGGAACTACATCTGTAAAATTTGACGGTTGCACCAAAGGGATAATACCAACGGCTGTTTCAGGATTAGATAAACTAACAGCAACAAAACCTTCTTATACCTACTCAGTTCTTCCGGTATCAGATGTAGCTACTTTTATTCCAAATGCTACCTGTGGAGCTGGTGCAACACTAAGCGTTACTGCACAAGGAGTAATTTCGACAGCCTGCCCTAACTTAGGAATTGAAAATCACAATTTGAAATTGGGTGAATTTTATCCAACAGAAATTGACACTGTTTTAAATATAAATTTATCTGACACTGTTTCAGGAGACTCAGTTATAAATATATATTCCATTTCTGGTGAAAAATTAGTGTCTTATTCAAAAAATGTAACTTCCTCTGAAAAATTATCACTCGATGTTTCAAGCCTATCTAAAGGATTGTATTTGTGTAATTTAAAAATTGGAGAAATGGCAACAACTTGGAAATTTATTAAGAAATAAAACTATTTTCGGCACAACTCGTAAGCTAATTGAATCAAAAAAAAATATTTTTCATTGTATTTGTAATCATTAAGCAACAAAATATGGTAGAGAAAATTAAAGATTCAATGTGATAATTAAAATTAAGTAAACACCAAATATTAATCATCCAATACTAAAAAAGCCACCTTTCAGTGGCTTTATGTATTTTAAAATAAAGTAATTTGTCCGTCTTCATTGGGTTGAACATCATCAATATCATTATCAGAAATATCAACTTCAGTCTCTCCATGCACTTCTAATTCTTCTGGAATAACTTCTTCCGGTTCTTCGTAAGCTAATGGTTCTAAAAGATTTACCTGCTTCAACTTATCAGTAGTCAATTGATTTCCTAATGCTTTAAAGCCTTTCACAGCTATGAAATTCTCAATATCTACTATTTGATTTTCTTTTTGAACTCCTTTCACTTTCGTAAAAACCAACTCAGCCATTGGACGATAATCCGTCGAGACGATTTCAAGTTGCGATTTGGGATGTTCCGTAATAAAGGTTTCTTCTTTTCCTTCGGTTTCCACCAAAAACCGTTTTACGTAATACCGTTCTTTTTCGCCATCATAATAAATGGCAGAAACAGGTTTCTTAGGATGCCATTTCTCCAAAACTACCATATCTTCATCGAAATGGGTTGATAATTCTGGAATAATGACTTTCAATTTTCCCGTTTGGGAAATTACCAAAATCTTGTCGTTTGGCCTAAACTCGCCAAGTAATTCTCCTCTGGCATCAACGTTCAATCTTTGAACGGTATCATCAAACCAAATTTTTCTAGGTTTCAATGTAGAGATTCCTTTTTCCTTGATTTCGATTTTCTTAATGGGATATTTACTAACCAAATTCCCTTTGGACGCTCGACCTTTTATTGCAATATTGGCAAAATCAACATCCCATTTCAGCTTTTTGAGGCTTCCTATTTGACGCAATAAAATGGTAATAACTTCAGCTTCACCATTGGGATTACAAGTAAAATATAATATTTGTGATCCTTTGGTTTCATTGGTCAAATCGTATAATTTATCCCGTGTAACTCCTGAAACATTGAAGCGCTTGATATAAGCTGGCCCTGATTTCCCGTCACGATAAATCATATTATAAATGGTGCGCTTGTCACTTTTGTCAAATATGGCAATGTGAATGATGTCTTTTCCAACGAATTTCTTGTCATCAACTTTGCAAATCATCATTTTCCCATCACGGAGAAAAACAATAACATCATCAATATCGGAACAATCTGTAACATATTCGTCTTTCTTCAATCCGGTTCCAATAAAGCCTTCTTCCCTATTCACATAGAGTTTTGTGTTTCGCAAAGCTACTTTTGTCGCCTCGATATTGTCGAAACTGCGCAATTCGGTTTGACGTTCGCGCCCTTTTCCATATTTCTCTTTTAATTTGGCAAAATAGGCAATAGCAAAATCGATAAGATTGTCTAAATGATGTTGCACTTCTTTCATTTCGTCTTCCAATTTTGCGATAAAATCATCCGCTTTATCTGAGTCAAAACGGGTAATACGAATCATAGGAATCTGTGTCAATCGCTGCAAATCATCGTCGTTAATTTCGCGAACAAATGATTTTTTGAAAGGCTCAAATCGGTTGTACATATAGAGATACAAAGATTCTCTATCGGAATACAATTTGAAATCAATATACATTTCTTCGCGAATGAATATTTTTTCCAAGGTTGAAAAATGCCATTTATTTTTAAGTTCTTCTAATTGAATTTCAAGTTCTTGTCGAAGCAAATCAACGGTTCGTTCGGTCGAAATTTTTAACATATGAGAAACTCCCACAAACAAAGGTTTGTTATCTTCAATCACACAACCCAAAGGCGCAACCGAAGTTTCGCAAGCTGTAAAAGCAAACAAAGCATCGATGGTTTTATCAGGAGAAACGCCTGGGAAAAGATGGATTAATATCTCAACATCCGCAGCGGTATTGTCCTCGATTTTCTTGATTTTGATTTTTCCTTTTTCGTTGGCTTTCAAAATACTGTCAATCAAAGTCGTCGTATTTGTCGAAAAAGGAATTTGAGTAATCACCAAAGTATTTTTGTCCAATTGAGCAATTTTGGCTCGAACTCGAACACGTCCACCACGCATTCCATCATTGTAATTGGATACATCTGCAATTCCTGCTGTTTGAAAATCAGGAAAAAGTGTAAAGGATTTTCCCTTCAATATTTTTATCGAAGCATCTATCAATTCATTAAAATTGTGTGGCAAAACTTTCGTAGAAAGTCCTACGGCAATTCCCTCAGCACCTTGTGCTAAAAGCAACGGAAATTTTACAGGAAGATTATTCGGTTCCGCACGACGACCATCATAGGAAACGCCCCAATCGGTAATTTTTGGAGAATACAAAACTTCCAAAGCAAATTTCGACAAACGCGCTTCAATATAACGAGAAGCCGCTGCGCTATCGCCAGTGAGGATATTTCCCCAGTTTCCCTGACAATCGATTAGTAATTCTTTTTGGCCAATTTGCACCATCGCATCACCAATACTCTGATCTCCGTGCGGATGGTATTGCATCGTGTGCCCAACTACATTTGCCACTTTGTTGTAACGACCGTCATCCAACTCTTTAAGCGAGTGCATAATTCTTCGCTGAACGGGTTTGAAACCGTCTTCGATGGCAGGAACAGCACGCTCCAAAATCACATAGGAAGCATAATCCAAAAACCAATCTTTGTACATTCCTGTAACTTTGGTAATGGTATCGTTTCCATCTTCGCTATTTTCGTAAAAATGCTGCATCCCACTTGAAGTTTTTATGTCTTCAAAGCTTTCTTCAATCGTTGACTCGTTTAACTCTTCGTTAGTTTCGTCTTCGTTTGGGATGATGTTATCTTCGTCTTCGTCCATTTTTTTTAACTTGCTTCAATCGTATCTAATTCCACCTTCAAATTCTTGATGATAAATTCTTGTCGGTCTGGTGTATTTTTTCCCATATAGAAAGACAATAATTGCTCCACCGAAGTGTTTTTATCCATCATAATAGGATCCAATCGAATGGTTTCGCCAATAAAATTCTTGAATTCGTCTGGTGATATTTCTCCCAAACCTTTAAATCGGGTGATTTCTGGTTTTGGTTTCAATTTTTCGATGGCCTCTTTTCGCTCTTCATCTGAATAACAATAAATAGTTTCTTTCTTATTTCGAACCCTAAAAAGTGGCGTTTGCAGAATATACAAATGTCCTTCTTTGATTAATTCTGGAAAAAATTGAAGAAAAAAAGTAATCAATAACAATCGAATGTGCATTCCATCGACATCAGCATCCGTTGCGATTACAATGTTGTTGTAACGCAGGTTTTCCATATCGTCTTCGATATCCAAAGCCGCTTGCAAGAGGTTGAATTCTTCGTTTTCATACACAATTTTTTTGCTCATTCCATACGAATTCAAAGGCTTTCCACGCAAACTAAAAACCGCTTGTGTATTCACGTCACGAGATTTAGTAATAGAACCCGAAGCTGAATCTCCCTCGGTAATGAAAAGCGTACTTTCGAGATTTCTTGGGTTTTTCGTATCGGTAAGATGTGCTCGACAATCACGCAATTTCTTGTTGTGCAGATTGGCTTTTTTTGCTCTGTCTTTTGCTAATTTTCGAATACCAGAAAGTTCTTTTCGTTCTCGTTCCGCTTGCATAATTTTACGCAAAAGTGCATCGGAAGTTGCTGGATTTTTATGCAAATAACTGTCTAATTTGTTTTTCACAAAATCATTGACAAAAGTACGAACCGAAGGCATTCCTGGTTCTGAACCCATATCTGTCGAACCCAATTTGGTTTTGGTTTGCGATTCGAAAACAGGCTCCATCACTTTGATGCTAATCGCGGTAACAATCGATTTCCGCACATCAGAAGCTTCAAATGGTTTGTTGTAAAATTCTCTTATGGTTTTCACGATGGCTTCGCGATAAGCGGCCAAATGTGTTCCCCCTTGTGTGGTATTTTGTCCATTTACGAAGGAATGATATTCTTCGCTGTATTGGGTTTTACTGTGTGTTAAGGCAATTTCGATATCGCCTTCTTTCAAATGAATAATTGGATATTCTAAATCCTCTACATTGATGGTTTCTTCCAACAAATCCTTTAATCCATTTTCAGAAAAATATTTTTCGCCGTTGAATAAAATAGTCAAACCATTATTTAGATAACAATAGTTTTTGAGCATTTTGATTACATATTCGTAGCGGAATTTATAATTTTTGAAAATCGCTTCGTCTGGAATAAAAGTAACTTTGGTCCCTTTTCGTTTGGTAGTTTCTATAATTTCCTCATCAAGCACTAGGTTTCCTCCGGAGAATTCTGCGGCTTTTTGTTTTTCGTCGCGAACCGATTCTACTCTAAAATAATTAGACAAAGCGTTTACGGCTTTTGTTCCAACACCATTTAAACCAACCGATTTCTTGAATGCAAGTGAATCGTATTTTCCACCAGTATTCATTTTAGAAACCACATCAATCACTTTTCCAAGAGGAATTCCACGACCGTAATCGCGAACGGAAACTGTTTTATCTTTGATGGTTACCTCTATGGTTTTGCCTGCGCCCATAACGAACTCGTCGATACAGTTGTCCAGGACTTCTTTGAGAAGAATGTAAATACCGTCGTCTGGTGAAGAACCGTCACCGAGTTTTCCGATGTACATTCCGGGACGCATTCTGATGTGTTCTTTCCAGTCGAGTGAACGAATATTATCTTCGTTGTATTGGGTTTGATCGGACATTTAAATTTGTGGATTTTGCGCTAATATAGTGTAATTTGACAAAATTAAAAAATGTGAAATATCAAAGTTATTGACAAAGTAATTAGCAAATACAAAAGACACTTATTGATACTGATAAAAAATCCCTGTATCGGTCACTGTCCACAAACTAGCTTTTTGATTTGCTGTTTTCAATGCATTATTAGCCCAAGTATTACAAGTAAAAAACAAGTTATAACTACCATTTGCCTCGTAAAATGCGTCTCTATTTCCATAAGAATTTCCAGAAATCCATTGTACATTTTTAGCTGAATTTAGCTTAAAACTTTCAGAAATATAAGTGATTAATTTTTGATATTCTTCCGAAGAAATTCTGATTTTTTTGCAACTTGCATCTTCTTTCATTCTTTTGTAAAATGTGGTATGCATCGCAGAAGAACTTAAACCAAAAGCGGCATTAAAAGCCGTACTAGCTTTTAAATCGGACCATTCGGGAGTATTGAGATAAAATCCTTTATCTCCCCATCCAAAAGCGAGATAATTGACCAAACTATCTTTTGATTTAGTTTGTTGAAAACGAATTTCTTTGGACCAATCTTTGAATTCGTTTTTTATTGGAACGACAATATCCGTATGAACGCCGTTCGACAAAATGAATATTTCTATTGGCTTATCTTTTTGAGAGACATCTGAATTGACTGATATTTTAGAAATCAGAATTGCTGATACTACATACAAAACCAAGAAACTGATGATTGCCAAAAGGATCCAGCCTACAAATTTAAGGCTCTTTTTTACTGCTTGCATAGGAATAATTTTTAGGTTCAAAAAACTGAAAACAATTTTCGAGCCGAAAAAAATTTTAAAACCCTTTAACAATTTCCTTCAACTTTTCATCCAATTCTTCATTTGAAATTACTCCTTTTTCAACATCAAAATTATCGTTAAAACTAGGTAAAGAAAAAACTGCTTTTATATCTGCTCCATAACGAGGTAAAGCATTTTTGGCTATTTCAAGAACCGATGCTCCTCCTCTACCTCCTGGCGAAGCAGCCATCAACAACATTGGTTTATCTTGAAAAACTTTCGCGCCAATTCTGGAACACCAGTCGAAAACATTTTTGAACGCCACAGAATAATTTCCGTTATTTTCTGCTAGGGAAACTACCAAAATATCGGCTGTAGCAATTTTTTCCAAAAAGGCTTTCGCCAAAGGGTGTTGTCCAATTTCCTTTTCGATATCCACACCAAATATTGGCATTTGAAAATCGTTTAAATCCAACACTTCTACTTCGGCAATTTCGAATAAACTTGCCGCATAAGTTGCTAATTTTTTATTGATAGAATTTTGGCTGTTACTTCCAGCAAAGGCGATGATTTTCATAATAATTTTTTTTTTTAAAAGTAGTAAAAATTGAAATACGAAGTAAATAAAAAAAACCTGCAAAATAGCTTTTGCAGGTTTCTATATCTTACTACTGATACTTAAATCGTAATACTATTTACACGTTAAATCTAAAGTGCATCACATCACCATCCTTAACAATATATTCTTTTCCTTCTACCTTGAATTTTCCGGCTTCTTTACATTTGGCCTCCGAACCATAATGAACGAAATCTTCATAAGCAATTACTTCGGCGCGGATGAACCCTTTTTCGAAATCGGTGTGGATAACTCCCGCAGCTTGTGGCGCAGTGGCTCCAATATTGATTGTCCAAGCACGAACTTCTTTGACACCAGCGGTAAAATAAGTTTGTTGTTTCAATAATTTATAAGCAGCACGAATCAAAACTGAAGCGCCTGGCTCGTGTAATCCCATATCTTCCAAGAAAACTTGTCGCTCTTCGTAGCTTTCTAATTCAGTGATATCAGCCTCTGCTCCAACTGAAAGAATAATTACTTCGGCATCTTCGTCTTTTACCAATTCGCGAACTTGATCAACGTATTTATTACCGTTAACTGCTGAATTTTCATCCACATTACAAACGTATAAAACCGGTTTTGCCGTAATTAATTGAAAACCTTCCATCAAAACTTCTTCGTCGTGGCTTTGAGGAACTATGGTTCTAGCCGATTTTGCTTGAAGCAATGTTTCTCTAATTCTATCCAAAAGCGCTTTCTCAGTTTGTGCTTCTTTGTTACCGGTTTTGGCAGCACGATTTACTTTTTCGAGACGTTTTTCAACATTTTCCAAATCTTTCAATTGCAATTCGATATCGATAGTTTCTTTGTCGCGGATAGGATCTACATTTCCGTCAACGTGAACAATATTATCATTATCAAAACAACGCAAAACGTGAATAATAGCATTACATTCTCTAATATTTCCTAGAAATTGATTCCCTAATCCTTCTCCTTTGCTAGCTCCTTTTACCAAACCTGCAATATCCACAATATCAACAGTTGCCATTTGAACTCGAAGCGGTTTTACTAATTCTTCCAGCTTTGCCATTCTTGCATCGGGCACGTTTACAACTCCTATATTAGGTTCTATGGTACAAAACGGAAAGTTAGCACTTTGCGCTTTGGCATTGGATAAACAATTGAATAATGTTGATTTTCCAACATTTGGTAATCCTACAATTCCTGCTTTCATTTTACGTAATTTGTTTAAAAGTGTGCAAATATAAGATTAAAAAAATGTTTGAAAGCATAATGATGGTATTTCTCATTTAAGAAAATAATTTTAATCCAACTATTGCAAAGCATTTACAGTAGACTTAATCCGAATTATCAATTTGGTAGTTTTTAATAATTCTATTTAAAAATGCAATTTTATTTGAATTTATTTTTAAATAATTCACAAAATTTAGAAAAAAATAATATGATTTTGACTAATTTGTTAAAAATAACTTAAATTGCACCAACTAAAAAACCAAAACAAACAGATTATGAGAAAAATTACATTATTATTTTTTTTACTAAATATTAGTTTTCTTTTTGCCCAAAAAGAAATATCAGGTATTGTAAAAGACCATTCGGGAGCTGCTTTACCAGGAGTAAACGTTTACGAAAAAGGGACTAAAAACGGAGTTTTAACTGATTTTGAGGGAGCTTTCAAGATAAAAGTTCAAGACGGAGCAACTCTTGTTTTTAGTTACATTGGATACAAATCCATTACAAAAGTTATTACTAGTGCTACAATTGACGTAGTTTTAGATTCGGATGGAGAACAAGAATTAGAAGAAATTCAAATTGTAGGTTCAAGAAATGCCAAAAGAACCGTCGTAAACTCTGCAGTTCCTATTGATATTATTGATGTAAAAACCGTTACAACACAAAGTGGAAAATTAGAAATTAATGAACTACTACAATACGTTGCACCTTCCTTTAATGCTAATAAACAATCAGGTTCAGATGGCGCCGACCACGTTGATCCTGCCTCGTTAAGAGGAATGGGACCTGACCAAACTTTGGTTTTAATTAACGGAAAAAGAAGACATCAATCGTCATTGATAAACCTTTTTGGAACTCGTGGAAGAGGAAATACAGGAACCGACTTAAATGCTATTCCAGCATCTTCTATCAAAAGAATCGAAATTTTGAGAGATGGAGCCGCAGCGCAATATGGTTCAGATGCTATTGCAGGTGTTATTAATATTGTATTAAACGACAATATTAATGAACTTACAGGAGCTGTTTCTTATGGGGTTTATAACACTGATGCTCAAGGCAATTTTCCTTTCGGAACAGCAAACACAGAATTATTTAGATTAGACACCAAGGGAAATGGAAACAGTTTTGGCAAAAGCAAAGAATTTGATGGTGCTTCTACAAAAATCACAGCAAATTACGGAATCGGATTAGGAAAAAAAGGAGGCTATGTAAACCTTACTGGTGAGTTTTTGAACAAAGAAAAAACCTTAAGACCAGGATTTGATTTTAGAAAAGGTTTTGGTGAAGCTAGTATTATTGGAGCTAATTTTATGGCAAATTTATCACTTCCTGTTACTGATAAAATTGACTTTTATGCTTTCGGAGGCAGAAATTACAGAGATACTGATGCTTATGCTTTTACTAGAAACGATGGTGAAAGAGTGGTTGAATCTATTTATCCGGGCGGTTTCACCCCTCGAATTACTTCAATAATTATTGACAATTCAATCGTTGCAGGTTTTAAAACCAAAACTTCTAGTGGATGGAATATCGATTTAAGTAATACTTATGGTAAAAATGTTTTTGATTATACGATCAAAGGAACTTTAAATGCTTCTTTGGAAGATGCCTCTCCTACCCAGTTTGATGCTGGTGGACACAGTCTTAGTCAAAATACATTGAATTTAGATTTTTCTAAAAACTATGCTTCAATACTCGAAGGAATGAATCTTGCCTTTGGAGCTGAATACAGAACGGAGAACTTCGAAATATTTGCTGGTGAGATTGGATCGTATGCTACATACGATACTAATGGACAACCAATTACTAATCCATTAACGCAAAGCGCACCTATTGACCCAATTTCTGGAGAACCAAGACCAGGAGGATCACAAGGCTTTCCGGGGTACAGTCCAAAAAATGAGGTTGATGAATCACGTTCAAATTTCTCTGCCTATTTAGATACTGAATTTGATATTACTAAAAAATTCCTTGTAAGTGCAGCCGTTCGTTTTGAAAATTACAGCGATTTTGGGAGTACTATCAATGGTAAAATATCTTCGAGATTAAAAATATCTGATGTTATTAATTTGAGAGGTTCTATTAGTACTGGATTTAGAGCCCCTTCGTTAGCTCAAATTTATTACAATACTAGTTTCACCAATTTTAGCAGTTCAGGAGCAACCGAAGTTTTACTTTCTGCCAATGACAGTCCTGTTACAAAAGCATTTGGCATAGAATCATTAAATGAAGAAAAAGCGTTAAATGCCTCATTAGGCTTTACTGTTACAAAAGGAAACTTCACCGCAACAATTGACGGATACTTGATTAATGTAAAAGACAGAATTGTATTGACAGGTTATTTTGATGCAACTTCATTAGGATTGAATGTTGATGCAGCTCAGTTTTTTGTTAATGGAGCCGATACTAAAACAAGAGGTATAGATGTAGTTTTAGCTTGGAAAAAGAAATTTGACGAAAACACTTTCGGTGCTACATTGACAGGAAATATTAATCATATGGAAATTACTAAGGTTAAAAACGGAAATCTTGATGAACAAACTTTCTTTGGAGAACGAGATAAAGCTTTCTTATTGGCCTCAGCTCCCGAAAGTAAATTTGGATTAAACCTAACCTATGACAGAAAATGGTTTAATGCCGGTTTATCATTCACACGATTCAGCGAAGTAAAATTATTAGATTATCAGATGTATGAAGATGTAGCTGATTATGGAAGTTTTGCTGACCAAATTGTAGCAGCAACAGATACTTACAGCGCTAAAATGGTAACCGATTTAACTTTAGGATTCAGACTTTCAAAATCTTTCAAATTAAGTGTGGGTGGTAATAATATTTTCAATATTTATCCAAACCAGCAAGATGACTGGGTTGAAGCTGGAGGATACTGGGATGCTGTTCAAATGGGATTCAGCGGAGCTTATTACTATGCTAGATTAGGATTTAGTTTCTAATTAAAAAATAAAATATATTTCAGGGCTATCATTTTTGATAGCCCTTTTTATTTAAGACTTAGCTTATACCCACAAAAAAAATCCTGAACTCTCATTCAGGATTCTTAATATATTTTCTAAAAATATTTTATTCGTTGTGCAAAAACGCTTGTCTATTCAACAAAGTTTCTTCACTTTCCACATGATTTTCATCGGGAATACAACAATCTACTGGACAAACCGCAGCACATTGTGGTTCATTATGAAATCCTTTACATTCCGTACATTTTCCTGGAACGATATAATAAATATCATCCGAAATGGGAGTTTGTGCAGCATCGGCATCCACTTCTTCGCCAGAAGGTAAAATTACTTTTCCTTTGATTCTAGTTCCATCTTTGTATCTCCAATCATCTGCACCTTCATATATTGCAGTATTTGGACATTCTGGTTCACAGGCACCACAATTGATACATTCATCTGTAATAATAATTGCCATTTTTTTTTATATTAGAAGTTAGATGCTATAAGTAAAAAGTAGTCTGCTTATCGTTTTCTCTTTGGACTTATAACTAATTAAAGCTTATTTTTGCCCAAAAATACAATCAAAACTTTTCATATACAAGTTACTTATGTCACAAAACGATAAAAAAAGAGGTTTTATTGAATTAGGAAAATTTTTAGCACAGTTTTCCGAAGCAGAAAATATAAAAAAATCAGCTGTTTTGTACAACGATTTATTTTTTAATGATTTCGAGAATTTAATACAACTTTCGCAATCGCATAATGGTTGGTACACTCCTGAAAACGTCTATTTTTCGATACAATCTTGGGCAACAGCTTTGACAGAAGAAAATCTGGAAAAATGGCTTTCAGCTTATAATTTACCTTCCGATTGCGCTCAGGTTGACAAATCAGTAGGACTAATATTGGCTGGAAATATTCCATTAGTTGGTTTTCATGATTTTTTGTCAGTTTTAATTTCAGGAAATAATGTTTTGATAAAAACTTCGTCGAACGACCAATTTTTATTACCCTTTTTAGCTAAATATATCATTGCAATCGAACCCGAATTTGCCAACAAAATTACTTTTGTAGAAGGAAAATTAGAGAATTTTGATGCCGTAATCGCCACAGGAAGCAACAATACTGCTCGTTATTTCGAATATTATTTTAAAGACAAACCAAGTATTATTCGAAAAAACAGAAACTCAGTTGCCGTTTTGAACGGAGAAGAAACTAAAGAACAACTCATCGCTTTGGGCGAAGATATTTTTAGGTATTTTGGTCTGGGATGTCGCAATGTTTCGAAACTTTTTGTACCAAAAGGCTATTCCTTTAATGCATTTTTTGAAGCAATTTTCGAATTTCAAGATATCATTCACTACGAGAAATACGCTAACAATTACGACTACAACAAGGCTGTTTTCTTGATGAGTAATTTCAAGTTATTGGACAATGGTTTTTTGACGATTAAAGAAGATTCGAGTTATGCTTCTCCCATTTCGAGCGTGTTTTATGAATACTATGAAAATCTAGTTGATTTACAAATTAAACTGCAATCTGATAGTGAAAAGCTACAATGTATCGTTAGTAACAATCTAGTTGAAAACAGCATAGATTTTGGTTGTACTCAAAAGCCAAATCTATGGGATTATGCAGATAATGTTGATACAGTATCGTTTTTGTTAACAATATAGAAAAAAAAGAGCGAATTATTTCGAATTATTTAATGCTTATTCAACTCTGATTTCCGAAATTTGCAACTTAATTTTTTGGACATAAATTACACCATGAAAAAACACAACTACAGCGCAGGACCTTGTATTTTACCACAAGAAGTTTTTGAAAAATCAGCACAAGCTATATTAAATTTCAACAATTCCGATTTATCGATTTTAGAAATTTCGCACCGAAGCAAGGATTTCGTTGCCGTAATGGAAGAAGCTCGTGCCTTAGCATTGGAACTTTTAGGATTAGAAGGCAAAGGCTATCAAGCCCTTTTTCTTGCTGGCGGAGCGAGTATGGAATTTTTGATGGCTCCCTACAACTTGATGAAAGAAAACGGTAAAGCCGCTTATCTAGATTCTGGAACTTGGGCAAGTGCCGCAATTAAAGAAGCTAAATTTTTTGGAGAAACCGTTGTCGTTGCTTCTTCTAAAAACGAACACTACAACCACGTTCCTAAAGGATACACTGTTCCTGCCGATGCAGATTACTTTCACTGCACTAGCAACAATACCATTTTTGGAACTCAAATGAAGGAATTTCCAGATTTAGATATCCCAATGGTTTGTGATATGAGTTCTGATATTTTCTCTAGAAATATTGATTTTTCTAAATTTGGAATTATCTATGCAGGCGCCCAAAAAAATATGGGACCAGCTGGAACCGCTTTGGTAGTTGTTAAAGAAGAAATTCTTGGCAAAAATGGTCGTCATATTCCAAGTATGTTGGATTATGAAAAACATATCAAAGCAGAAAGCATGTACAATACACCTCCTGTTTTTCCTGTTTACGCTTCGTTATTGACTTTGCAATGGTTAAAAAATCTTGGAGGAATTTCTGCAATTGAAAAAATAAACAATGCAAAAGCAGATTTACTTTATACAGAAATAGACAGAAACCCATTGTTTGTTGGAACTGCGGCAATTGAAGATCGTTCCACTATGAATGCAACGTTCTTATTAGACACCCCTTTGCACACCGATACTTTCAACGCAATGTTAAAAGAAGCTGGAATTATTGGTTTAGCAGGTCACCGTTCGGTGGGTGGTTATAGAGCTTCAATGTACAACGCAATGCCATTAGAAAGTGTACAGGTTTTAGTTGATGTAATGAAAGATTTAGAAAACAGAGTTTAAGTTAATTGACTAAGTTTTCAGTTTTGAAATACAAAATACAATTTTACAATATTCATTATACAAATTATTAAAAATGAAAGTATTAGCCAATGACGGAATTTCAAAAAGTGGAATTCTAGCTTTAGAAAAAGGTGGGTTTGAAGTTATAACTACAAAAGTAGCACAAGAACAAGTGGCTAATTTCGTAAACGAAAA
>Ga0209480_10001201_pt1 | contig 19141 bp, 15 predicted proteins | sample JI61114C2DNA_FD_187501 | JGI IMG/M metagenome (GOLD analysis project Ga0209480, IMG submission 187501) | Wastewater effluent complex algal communities from Wisconsin, to seasonally profile nutrient transformation and Carbon sequestration -... | ecosystem: Engineered > WWTP > Effluent > Algae... | reverse complement strand
CCGCACCTCGGCTTTCATGGGCAGTTGGCAAAACGATCTGAGCGGGAACACGTTCTCGTCGAATGCGCTGACCGGACGGACTGCAGTCAGTCTGCTGCGCAACCAGGGGTTTGCATCCCGAATGGTCTCGATGCGCGTGTCCGAGCAGGACGTAACCCAGGCCAGTCGGCAAGCCGACGCCGCGCGTGGTGAGGCGATTGCTGCGAATACTGAGCGATCAGCGGCGCTCGCCGAGACATTTACGCGAGGCTTGGCAAAGCTACGGTCATCTCGACACAGCAGCGGTACGGCCTCCAGCAGCTTCGAGCAAATGGGCGAGACACTGAACAGGCTGGATCAGATTTCGAAGAACGTGGCAAACAGCACGGGTTTGACCCAGAGCCAGGTGGCACAAATCGCTTTCGGGGCTGCCGGACACGTGGGGATCAATACACCCGTGGCCGGCGCGGAACTTCAGGCCAGAGCCGGCAAGAACTACTCGTCAGGATTGTCGGCCGCCCAGCAGAAGGTGCTCAATAGCCTCACCCAAGAGCAGATCGCTGAGTTCAAGCAGTTCGGCGACCGGGTATCGCGGGATTCGAGCGTCGTCAGTAGCTTCGTCATCGATTCCCGCGAAGCTCAGGAGATGTCGTCAAGGCTGGCCACTACCACGTCCAGAGCGGAACGGGCAGATGCAACCTTTGCCGATAGAACGGCCTTTGCTGAGCGCCTCTCGTCTGCAAGGGACAAGGGAGAATCGATCTCGGTCGACATCGCTCAAGATCCGCACAATCTGGAGATGTTCCTGCGCTATGCCGAACAATACGGCGGCGACAGTGCCTCGGCGCTGTCGATGTTCGACGCGGAACTCGCGCGCCAGGGACTCAGACCCAACCGGGTGTTCTCTGATGGCACGGCGCTGCCGAGTTCGTTCGGGGACATACGCAGCCTGCATGACCACCAAGCCACAGACCCCGCGCTATCACCAGACCTCGCGGCTTCGCATCGGCAGCATCGCGTGAAGATGTCGCAATTCAACCACTCCGCATCGGGCGCTCACTCCGACACGAATCCGTCTCCGCTGCGAAACGACATACGGGCGCAAGGCAACGCCATCAGGAATGAAACTGGCGCGGCCAAGTCCAGCTTTGATCGAAAGGCAGAGATCGTCGACACCGGGGATGGGACCTTGGTCACCAGAAAATCGCTGCTCAAGCAATCGGGCAAGCAGGTCGTCGATGACGGCGAAGCATCCATCGATAACGCGAAGGATGCCGTGAAGGAACTGCTTCGGAAGAAAGATTGATCAATCCGCCATCCCACCGGTCCCGCCGAATCCCTTGCTGTCGGGCGATGGCGGCTTCATGAACTGCGGATGGCCCTCATCACGCCAATAGTCGTCCATGAGGTCCTCCGAGGTGGTGCCAAGCCCACGGAGGGAGTCGTCCCGATGAGGCATTGGACGGCCGCCTCGGCCGATCCTTGATAGGGCACCGCCAGCAGCCGCTCCGACAAGAGCGCCAAGACACATCATGAATAGCTTAAGGCCCCGACCATCGCCTAGCGTCGAAAGCAGGCCAACAGCCGAGCCTGCAACGATGAACCCTATGAAGATGAGTTTTCTCATTTCAACCTCCTGGATTCAGCTTACCTCCGATGGTGCGGGTTTCAAGCCTATAGCTACCTACCCAGACAACATTTCCACCATCAAGGCCCGAGGCACCGTTAAAGTTCTTGGGCATCCGATTTTCGTGATTGATTTTTGCTTGTGCGATGCAATATCGGTCCGGCATGCAGATCGTCACGCGTTGATCCGTTTCTGGTCGGCCAAGAACAGCCACTTCCTCCAAGAGGCTTCAGCGACCGCACCTCACCGGATTGCAGTCGTTCCAACAACCAGTCAAACCGTTACAATGGGCCAATGCGTCGTTTTCTCGCAATCCTGCTGATGTTCCTAATGCCGCTCCAGGTTACCTGGGCAGCAGCAGCGTCATTGCATGAGCATTTTGACAACGACGAAACAGTATCCCTGTTTCACTACCACGATGACCACCACCACGATGTTACTCACCTCGATGATGGTGATGACGACTCGGGACTCTTTGCCGTAGACCACCACGACGACCATCACGAAGGCCATTTTCACCCGCTCTTCAGCATGTTTGTTATGGAGCAGCGAGTGAATGTAGGGCTCCCGCAGCCAGAGGCTCATCCTCCAGGGCCGGTACAGTCCTTCTCTTCGCATATCCCCCCGCTGTTTGACCGCCCGCCGCTAGCCCTGCGCTAAGCTGGCTGGCTCCCGTATCCCTCTGCCTCTTTGGTAGGGCGTGCTGTCGTCCGCCGGCAAACCTCGTTCCATTGTTAATTTTCGAGGCTTCCGATGCGACACCTATTACCGATTGTGTTGCTCACACTGCATTGTGCTGCGTGGGCGCAAACCGCAACTCTGACCGAGGCCGAGGCGATTCGCCGTGGCTTGGCGCGTCCGGAGTTGTCCGATTTAGATACTGCCCAGGTCGACATTGCGCGCTCCGATGTCGTGGCGGCTGGCGCACTACCCAATCCAACCATTGGGTACACCAGTGACCGGGGACGTAGCTCAAACCTGAATAACGAAGAAACCTGGTTGCTGTCCCAGAGTTTCGACCTCTCTGGTCGCCGCGGATTACGCCGTGAGGCCGCCGAACTGCGCGTCGAGTCAGCCTACTCTGGCAACCGGCTTCGGCATGTGGAATGGGCTGCCGAAATCCGACAACGGTTCCACGAGACCCTGTTCAAGCAGGAAGTCGTTCGTGCGACGGAGTCCTGGGCGCAACGCTTCAAGCGCGTCGAAGGGATTATCGAAAAGCTGGCCAAGGCCGGAGAAGCTTCCGGCTACGACCGGCGCCGCCTGGCACGGGAACGCCAAAACGCTGAACTCCGCTTGAATTCAGCCAAGAGCGACCTGGACCGTGCATCGCAGCGCCTAGCTGCCTTGGTTGGCGCCCCAGGAAACGCACCGGATACGGTCGTTGGCGAACTCTTGCCGGTACTGCCGCAAGCAATGGCAGAGGCCGTCCGGGACATTGAACGGCGCCCGGACCTGCAAGTGCTCTCCCGCCGAGCTGAAGCTGCCGACCTTGAGGGGAAAGCTGCTGCTCGCGGCTGGATACCGGATGTCACGCTCGGTGTCGGCCCGAAACGGCGAGAAACCTCGATAGGCAATGAAAACAGCACCGTGATGACGATTTCGCTTCCGCTTCCGGTGTTTGACCGTCAGCAGGCTGGCCAGCAGCGGGCAGCTGCCGAGGCGATGCATGCCCGTGGCGAATTCAACCTGGCTCGAGCTCGGGCCGAAGGCGAATTGCATGGCCTCTACCGTCAACTGGAACGTCTCATCAGCGCGGCCAAGGACTATCGCGGCAGCGCACTGGCCGAGACCCCGGAACTGCTGCGGATTGCCGAAGCTGCCTACAAGGGTGGCGAGTCGTCCCTGCTGGAACTCCTGGACGCCTATCGGGGCGCCCAGGATACCGAAATCAATGCCCTGGAGCTTGACTGGAAAGCTCGTCAGGCACGTATCGAATATGACCTCCTGACCGGGAGTACGACCCAATGAACAAGAAACTTATCTCACTCCTATGTGCTGCCCTCTTCGTCACGGCCTGCAACAAGGACACAGCATCGCACGCCGCCCATGATGGCCACGGCGCTGCTCAAGCAGAAGCGGCCGGGCATGGCCACGACCATGGCCCCGCAGGAGAAAAACGGACCCACTTTACCGACCGGACCGAACTATTCGTCGAGTTTCCTCGCTTGGTGGTCGGTGAGAAGTCGGCCTTTGCCGCGCACCTGACTACATTGTCGAATTTCCAGGCCTTGGAGGCTGGCAAGGTGACCGTCATCCTGTCCGGCGGGAATCTTCCCGAGGAGCAGTTCAGCATCGACGGCCCGAGCCAGGCGGGGATTTTCCGGCCAGTAGCGACACCCAAGCAGGCTGGGCAGCGCGACCTGGTCATCGAGGTCGCCACCAAGGACTTTTCTGTCCGGCATTCACTGGGGCAGGTCACTGTCTTCAACGACCGCAAGACAGCGGATGCCTCCGCCAGCGAGGAGGATGAAGGTGGTATCGGCTTTACCAAGGAGCAGCAGTGGAAGGTGGACTTTGCCACGCAAGAAGTCGTTAAACGTCCCTTGCGTGCAGCCATTACCGCTTCAGGAACGCTCGGCGCCCGGCCCGACGGCGAGGCATTGATAACTGCCACGGCGGCCGGACAAATCAAACCGGCCGGCAGCTTCCCGGTCCTGGGTCAGGCGGTGAAGAAAGGTGATGTCCTGGCCTACCTCGCCCCTCGCTTGGGCGGCGATACCGACATGGCCTCGTTGCAGGCGGATGCCCGCCGGGCGAAGGTCGAGCTTGACCTGGCGACGCGAGAACGGACCCGGATGGAAAGCCTGTACAAGGATGAGGCTGTCCCCGAGAAACGCCTGCTTGCCGCTCGCGGCGCCGAAGAATCGGCCCGCGCCGGCTTCGAGGCAACCCAATCACGACTTGGCCAATATGGTGGGAGTGCTGGCGGGGTTCCTTTGCGCGCTCCGGTATCCGGTACCTTGGTCGATATTCGCGTTTCACCAGGTGGCTTCGCCCAGGAAGGCGCGCTGCTGTTCCACATCGCCGACCGACGGGTACTCTGGTTGCAACTTCGGGTGCCCGAAGTCGATGCGGTTCGCCTGAAAGCGCCTGTGGGCGCCTCCTTCCAGGTTGACGGCGTGGATGAGCGCTTCGAGATTACCCAAGGCAGGAATGGGCAACTGATTGCGGTCGGCGGTGCCGTCGATGCCTCGACGCGGACGGTGCCGGTCGTCTATGAGTTCCAGCACCCCGATGAGCGCCTGCGTATTGGCATGGCCGTCAAGGGACAGGTCCTGCTCGAAGCCGCCAAGGAGGCTGTCGCGGTGCCAGCGGCGGCCATTCTTGACGAATCAGGCATCCCCACCGTCTTCGTGATGAAGCACGGCGAGGCCTTCGAGCGTCGCGCCATTCGTACCGGAGCGCGTGATGGAGATTGGGTTGAGGTCGTAGATGGCCTACAACCCGGAGAGCGTGTCGTGTCACGGGGCGCTTACCTCGTGAAACTGGCTGCAACCAAGACTGGTGAAATCGGCCATGGCCACGCACACTAACGGGGTGACAGCATGATTGGACACATCATTGCGTGGTCGCTACGCAACAAGCTGTTCGTCGTTCTGGCCGGCGTACTGCTGCTCGGCTGGGGTGGCTGGCAAGCTTCCCGGACACCGGTGGACGTTTTTCCGGACCTGACCGCACCTTCGGTAACAGTGGTGACCGAAGTACAGGGGATGGCGCCAAGCGATGTCGAAAGCCTCGTCACCTTCCCCATCGAAACTGCACTGAATGGGGCACCAGGCGTCCGTCGCGTCCGTTCGGCCACCAAGATTGGCTTGTCGGTGGTCATCGTTGAGTTCGAATGGGGAACTGACCTCTACCTGGCGCGTCAGGTCGTGGCTGAGCGCCTCCAAGTGGCTCGAGCAGCATTGCCACCCGAGGTGCGGGCGCCGGCCATGGCGCCCGCCGCCTCCATCATGGGTGAAATCCTGTTCATCGCGCTGGCCTCGGAAAAGCACAATGGACTGGAACTGAAGAACACGGCCGACCAGGTGCTGCGCCGGCGTATTCTGGCTGTGCCAGGCGTGGCCGAGGTGTTGCCGATTGGCGGCGATACCCAGCAATTCCAGGTGACCGTGAAGCCGGACAGGCTGGCGGCCTATGCGCTGACGCTCGACGAGGTGTTGCAGGCACTACGGGACTCGAACCAGAACGCTTCGGCCGGTTTTTATGTGGAGTCCGGTCAGGAATACCTGATTCAGGGCCTGGGCCGTATCAACGTGCTGGATGACATCGCGGACACCGTGGTTGCCGTCCATGATGGGCAGCCGATATTGATACGACACATTGCCGATGTCGGTATTGGTTCGGCGCCCAAACGGGGTATCGGTTCGCACAACGGCAAGCCGGCGGTGGTTCTCGGCATCCAGAAACAGCCAGGAGCCAATACCCTCGAACTCACGGACCGCCTCGACCGCACCCTCGAAGAAATCCAGGCCGGCCTGCCGGAAGGGATGAAGATTGAACGCCATATCTTCCGCCAGGCCGACTTCATTCGCATCTCCATCGAGAACCTGCTGACCGCCCTGCGTGACGGGGCCATTCTGGTTGTGGCCATCGTCTTCGCCTTCTTGCTCTCGGCACGGGCAACCGCCATTACCTTGGTGGCCATTCCCTTGTCACTGGTGGCTGCGGTGCTGTCCATGAAAGCATTGGGAGCAACCATCAACACCATGACACTGGGTGGGATGGCCATTGCCCTCGGGGCCCTGGTGGACGACGCCATCATTGTGGTCGAGAACATTGTTCGACGCCTGCGCCAGAACCTGCTCAAGCCAGAAAGCGAGCGCAAGGCTGTAGCCAATGTCGTCCTGGCGGCCACGCGTGAAATCCAGGGGTCGATTGTCTTTGCCACGCTCATCATCGTGCTGGTGTTCCTGCCGCTTTTCTTCCTCAGCGGGGTGGAGGGGCGATTGATGGTCCCACTGGGCTTTGCTTACGTGGTCTCGCTGGGTGCGTCGTTGCTGGTGGCCATTACGGTCACGCCGGTACTGTCCTCGCTGTTTCTGCCGCATTCGAAAATCGTCCAGCAGAACACCGAGCCACGGTTCATCCTGCGACTGTACGAACAATATCGCCGTCTGCTGACCGGCACGGTTGGTCGCTGGCAACTGGTCGCTGCCGTGAGCCTCGCACTGCTGGCGGCTTCTCTGGTGGCCCTGGCGCTTGCCGGTCGGGCTTTTCTTCCCGATTTCAACGAAGGCACCCTGACGGTCAGTACGGCAACCTGGCCGGGAACCTCGTTAGAGGAGTCGGACCGTCTTGGCCAGATGGTCGAGCAAATTCTCCTCTCCCAACCGGAGGTGGTTGCCACCGCCCGGCGTACGGGGCGGGCGGAAGGCGACCCACATGCCATGGATGTTTCGGCATCGGAAATCGAGGTCACGCTCAAGATGGGCGAACGCAGCAAGGAAGCGTTTCTTTCGGCGCTGCGTAGCGACCTGGCGAGCGTGCCGGGCACTCAGGTGGTTATCGGGCAACCTATCTCCCACCGCATCGACCACATGCTGTCGGGCAATCGCTCGAACATCGCCGTGAAGATATTCGGTCCCGACCTCAACGAACTACGCCGGCTGACCACCGACATCAAGACCTTGGTGAAGACGGTACCGGGCGCGGTTGATGTCTCGGATGAGCAGCAGAGCGATATTCCGTTCCTGACCATGCGCTTCAAGCGTGAGGCCTTGGCCCGTCACGGTCTATCTATCCGGCAGGTGGCTGAGGCCGTCGAAACCGCTTTCTCCGGCATGGCGGTGAGCCGCGTGCAGCAGGGGCAAGCGACCTACGACCTGACCGTGCGCTTCGACCCTTCGCACAAGGCCAATCTGGAGGCAGTCCGTGCCACGCTGATAACAACCACTGGCGGCGCACGCTTGCCCTTGTCCGCACTGGCTGACATTCGCAATGACCGGGCGCCGTACTACATCACCCGCGAGAATGTGCAGCGCAAGATGGTGGTGATGGCCAACGTCGCAGGGCGTGACTTGGCGAGCGTGGTTGATGACATCAGGAGCAAGGTCAGCACACAGGTCAAACTGCCTCAGGGCTATCACATCGAGTATGGCGGGCAGTTTGAGAGCGCCGAAGAGGCTGGGCGCGTCCTGGTCGTGCTCGGGCTGGTCGTCACGGTGGGCATTTTCCTGCTGCTGTTCGTAGCCTTTAGCACGGCTCGGGATGCCCTGCTGGTGATGCTGAACCTGCCGCTGGCCATCATCGGTGGGGTGGTTGGGGTCTACGTTACCGGCGGGGTGCTCTCGGTGGCCTCCATCATCGGCTTCATCACCCTGTTCGGTATTGCTACCCGGAACGGCGTGATGATGATTGCCCACATTCACCACTTGGTTGAGGAAGAAGGTGTGCATGACGCCCGCGAGGCAGTCATTCGCGGGGCGGAGGAGCGGCTCGTGCCGATTCTGATGACTGCCCTGGCGGCCGGCCTGGCACTGGTGCCCTTGGCGCTGGCGGCTGGTCAGCCTGGCAGCGAAATCCAGTCGCCGATGGCGGTGGTCATCCTGTTTGGACTGGCGAGTTCAACACTACTCAATATGGTGGTTGTGCCGGCGCTCTACCTGCGGTTTGGCAGTATTGGGCAGAGGCTGAGAAACAGCTCAGCTTAAGCAGTGATGGCGGCCCTGTAGCTCAGGGCCGCCGACTTCGCTCCATTCGCTCGGGTACTATACGGGTGTCTTAATTCGAAGAAAGGTGCAGGGCACAATGTGCCCGCCATATGGGTAGTAGCTTTTTGTTGGTCATCGTCGCTCTTGTTTTAGTCATCTTGAACGGCTTTTTTGTGGCAGCAGAGTTCGGCCTTGTGAAACTCCGGCAAAGTCGGGTCAAGGCCATCGCCAAGACATACGGCTGGCGTGGCCGCATTCTGGCCAAGGTCCATCAGGACCTCGAAGCCTACCTCTCCGCTTGCCAACTTGGAATTACGCTCGCATCGCTCGGTCTGGGTTGGGTCGGTGAGCCGGCCTTTGCTGATTTGCTGCGCCCTTTCCTGTCAGCGATAGGCATTGGGGACGAAGAAGTGGTTCACGGCATTGCGTTTGCCGTTGCCTTCTTCATCATTTCATACCTGCACATTGTCGTTGGTGAGCTTGCTCCCAAATCCATGGCCATCCGTATCACCGAGAAGGTTGGCCTGTGGACGGCACCCGGACTCTATGCCTTCTATTGGGCGATGTATCCGGCCATCTGGGTGCTGAATCACAGCGCTAACTGGGTCCTGCGCAAGGTCAATCTGGATGTTCACACCGGTCACGACAGTCACTACTCGGCCGAAGAGTTGAAGGTCATCCTCCGCTCGTCACGCGCTGACGCCGACTTCACCGGGGATGAGTGGCGCGTTTTGGCACAGGCGCTCGATTTTCGTGACCTGGAGGTAGCCGACTTGATGCTGCCCTTCAATGAAGCCGTTCCGCTATTGGAAACGGATGACATTGAGGCAAGCCTGGAGAAGATTGTTCAGCACCGCTTCAGCCGCTATCCCTACCTGGCGGACGATGGGCACGCCAAAGGTGTCATCCATCTCAAAGACATCTTCATCGCGCTACGCAGAGACCCCGAACTCAATACGCTCGAAAAGCTGGTCCGGCCGATGGTAGTCGTCTCTCCGAGTCTATCTGCTACAGAGCTTTTCCGCCGCTTTCGGCAAGGTGCGCCGCATTTCGCCGTGGTGGCCTACAACGATGGCCGCCCGATTGGCTTTATTACGCTGGATAACTTGCTTGGCGCTTTGGTTGGGGAGATTCGTGACGAGTTCCGCCAGTCGCACAACGAGTGGTCCAAGCTGGATGACGGATCGCTGATTGGCAAGGGTAGTCTGCCTATCTTTACGCTGGAACGCGCCTTGGGCATCGATATTGATGAAGCCGGCGTGGACTCGGTGGGAGGTCTCATCTTCCATCAGCTAGGCGACCTGCCTGAAGAAGGGCAGCGGATTCAATTTCCCCGTTTCGATGCTGTCGTGAAGAAGATGACCGGCCCCCGAATAGTGCTTGTGCGTGTCATCCCTAAGGAGGACGTCGAGCACTAGCCTCTGTGCTTAGTGGCTATGGCTGCGATGGTGCGTATCCGGAAAGTGCGCGTGGGTGTGCACCATCGGCTCATGGCGGTGCTGATGGGTATGTTTAGCGTCAGGTGCAACCGGGGCATCGTGGCCATGCTGGTGATGTTCATCATGGGTATGTTCATGACTGTGTTCCATGGGCACATGCGAATGAGGGTGCTCATGTCGCTCGGTTAGATGAAGCCAGATGCCCAGCATCATTAGGCTTCCGGCTACCACGAGCGTAGGCGTGACCGGCTCTCCGGTAACCAGTGCCAGAATCGCCCCAAAGAAAGGGGCCACCGAAAAATAGGCGCCGGTACGCGCTGTTCCCAGATGGCGCATACCCACCACAAACAGGACGAGGCTCACGCCGTAGGCTAACAACCCGACCATCATCGCTAATGCGGTTGTTGGCCAAGCGGGTAAGTGACTTCCCAAGGCAAACGCGAGCACAAGATTCACACTGCCAGCAGCAATGCCTTTCACGGTAGCAATCCAGGTTGCATCGGCCAGGGCAACTTTACGGGTCAGATTGTTGTCGATTGCCCAGCACAAGCAGGCGCCCAATATCGCCAAGGCCGGCCATGCTCCGGCAAACCGTGCCTCACCTGGCCAACTCAGGATGACAGCTCCCCCAGCAATAGCGAGCATGCCCAACGCGATGCGCCGGTCGAAGTTCTCCTTGAAAACCACCCAAGCAATCACCGCCGTCAGAACACCTTCGGCGTTCAGCAAGAGCGCAGCCCCAGAAGCCGGCATGCCAGTCAGGCCAAACATAAGCAAAACCGGGCCCGCGACGCCTCCCGTCAGAACCGCACCGGCCAACCAACCGGCTTCTCCAGGCTGGAGTGTGACCGGCTGGGCATGAGTAACGAGTCGATACAGGGTCAAGCCAATCCCTGAGCCCAAATAGAACAGACCGGCAAGTACCCAGGGGCTGGCGTCTTGAAGCAACCACTTGGCTATGGGTGCGCTGGCGCCAAACAGCAGTGCGGCGACAAGTGCAGCAACGACGCCCGGATTGAACATGGTACTTCGTGGATTCATAGAAGTGATAGCGAATGTGGTGGCCTGATTGTGGCACGCCCAGTAGGGATTAAAATAAATTGTAGCCAAAGAACGTATTTGTAGAATTCGCTACTCTAATGTAGAGTTAGTTCATGCCTACATGGATTGCACTCATCACCAGTCTCCCCACGGAAAATGCCACGGCCCGCATGCGCGCCTGGCGCAGCCTCAAGGCATCGGGAGCCGCGGTCCTCCGGGATGGCGTCTATCTCATGCCGGAACGGGAGGATTGCCGAAACACGCTGGATGCGGTTGCCACGGATGTTCGGGATGCAGACGGAACGGCTTTGGTTGTCCGTCTCGAGGAACCCAGCGATGGCAACTTCGTGGCGTTGTTTGACCGCAGCGCTGACTATTCGAATCTGCTGGGCGACATCACGGTTGTCCGAGACGGACTCAGTCCGGATACGGCGAATGACGCGTTGAAGCAGGCGCGGAAGCTGCGCAAGGCCTTCGCCAACCTGTCCGCTATCGACTTCTTCCCCGGCGAAGCCCAGAAGCAGGCGGACGAAGCCTTGCGTGACCTTGAGCAGCGGGCGGCCTGGGCCCTGTCTTCTGATGAGCCGCACCCCATCAGTGACACCATTGCTCGTTTGAGCATCTCGGACTATCTGGGACGTATCTGGGCGACTCGCCGGCGTCCGTGGGTAGACCGGTTGGCCAGTGCCTGGCTGATTCGCCGCTTCATCGACCCGCAGGCCAAGCTGCTTTGGCTGGCATCGCCTGCCGACTGTCCAGCCGACGGGCTCGGCTTCGACTTTGATGGCGCCACCTTCACCCATGTCGGTGCCCGGGTGACTTTCGAAGTTCTGCTTGCCAGCTTCGGTCTTGAAACCCCGGCCTTGCAACGCTTCGGTGCCTTGGTGCATTTCCTCGACGTCGGTGGTGTACAGCCACTGGAAGCGGTGGGTATCGAGAGCGCCCTGGCTGGTCTGCGCGACACCATCACCGATGACGACCAGCTTCTCGCGCTGGCCAGCAATATCTTTGACGGACTACTGGCCTCCTTTGAGAAAGGCCCGAAATCATGAACCAGACCCTGACAGAAACCCCTGAAACTATTGAAACCCGACCGGCCGAAGTCAGCTTCTGGCAGGCCTTCCTGTTCTGGCTGAAGCTGGGCTTTATCAGCTTTGGCGGCCCTGCGGGACAGATTGCCATCATGCACCAGGAGTTGGTCGAGCGCCGACGCTGGATTTCCGAACGACGTTTTCTGCATGCACTCAACTACTGCATGGTGTTGCCCGGACCGGAAGCCCAGCAACTGGCCACCTACATCGGTTGGCTGATGCACCGAACCTGGGGCGGCATCGTGGCGGGCGGCCTGTTCGTACTGCCATCACTGTTCATCCTGATTGGCCTGTCATGGGTCTATATCGCCTTTGGCGAGATGCCGCTGGTGGCCGGCCTGTTCTACGGCATCAAGCCGGCGGTGACGGCCATCGTCGTTCATGCGGCGCATCGTATCGGCTCCCGTGCCCTGAAGAACAACGTGTTGTGGGCCATTGCCGCCGCTGCCTTCGTGGCCATCTTTGCATTGAACATCCCGTTTCCTGCAATCGTCGCGGCCGCTGCTGCCATCGGTTACTTCGGTGGGCGGATAGCCCCGGACAAGTTCAAGGCCGGTGGCGGACACGGCAAAGCCGACAAGTCGTTTGGCCGGGCGCTGATTGATGACGACACCCCGACACCAGCGCACGCGCTGTTTAGCTGGACTCACTTTTGGCAAGTCGCCAGCGTGGGCTGCCTGCTGTGGCTGATTCCGATGGGGATGCTGACGGCCAGTTTCGGCTGGGACCATACCCTGACGCAGATGGGCTGGTTCTTCACCAAAGCCGCCTTGCTGACCTTCGGTGGCGCTTATGCCGTCCTGCCCTATGTGTACCAAGGAGCCGTCGGCCAATACAACTGGCTGACGCCGACTCAGATGATTGATGGTCTGGCTCTGGGCGAAACCACGCCCGGTCCGCTCATCATGGTCGTCACCTTTGTCGGCTTCGTCGGAGGCTACGTCAAAGCGGTGTTCGGTCCGGACAGCCTGTTCCTCGCGGGCGGGGTCGCGGCAACGCTGGTCACCTGGTTCACCTTCCTGCCGTCGTTCATCTTCATCCTGATGGGTGGCCCATTCATTGAAACCACCCACAACGACTTGAAATTCACGGCTCCGCTGACGGCCATTACGGCTGCCGTGGTTGGCGTCATCCTGAACTTGGCTCTGTTCTTCGGATACCACGTCCTGTGGCCGAACGGATTCGGGGGCTCTTTCGAGTGGGGGTCGGCAGTCATCGCTCTCGGGGCTGCAGTTGCCTTGTTCCGCTTCAAGGTAAATGTCATTCAGGTCATTGGCGCGTGCGCGGTCATTGGGTTCGTCGTGAAGGCGTTGCTGTGAGATTCGGTATCAAACAGGCAATCAAGTGGGCGTTCGCGGTAGCAAGCGTTACTTCGGCCCTTCAGGTTGCCGCCGCCGAAAAGCCTTGGCCAATGGCACGTGGCAAGGCCCTAACGCAAGCCTTCTCCAACCAGGATTTTGGTGACGGCGTGCACTTCGCCTACCAGTTTCTGGACGGTGGTGAATTGCGAGGCATGAACATGGGCAAGCCCGCCACAGGCAGTTGGCGAGTTACGGGCAGCGAATTGTGCTGGCGCTGGGCGAAACCCTCCGGGCCGGAAGAATGCTATCAGGTACGCCAGCGAGGTCAGGCTGTCCGCTTGTATCTCGAAGGCCAGGAAGTGCTGTCCGGCAACCTGACCCCATTGCCCTCCAATCAAGATGAGGTGAAACGATGAAGTGGATTACGCGTGAAAGACCGAAGATTGACCGCATCGCTTGTCCCTGGCTGGTCAGTCGCTTCGTCGATGAAAGCCCTGAGTTCCTCTATGTGCCGGCGGGTGACGTAATGCGGATTGCGGCCGAAACCGGCGCCATTCCCTACGACGTACCCAACGTCGAGCTTGGCCATCACGGCGACCAGTGCAGCTTCGATGCCTTCATCGCCAAGTACCAGCTTCAGGATGCGGCACTCGACAAGCTGGCCCTCGTCGTTCGCGGAGCGGATTGCGGGCAGCCGGAACTCGCCAAGGAGGCAGCCGGGCTGCTGGCCATCTCCAAGGGGTTGTCGCTGAATTTCATGGATGACCACGAGATGTTGGCCCACGGATTGGTCATCTACGACGCGCTCTATGCGTGGTGTGCCGACACGCCGTTCAAGAAGGTTGCCCGTTTCCTGGGTTTGAAGTGATTGCTCGTTTGTTGCTGCCGGCCGGTGTCGGTCGGCAGGTCATGCCTCTGTTGATGGGACGAGCATTGCGGGCGTTCGTCGATGGCTATGTGGCGGTCCTGCTCCCCGTCTATCTGCTGGCCCTTGGACTGGGCCTAAAGGACGTTGGCTTTGTCGCTTCGGCCACCTTGTTCGGTTCTGCGCTGGCCACACTGGCGGTAGGTGCCTGGGGGCATCGTTTCCACCATGTTCATTTACTGACCGGCGCCGCCATCCTGATGGCCTGTACCGGATTTGCTTTCGCCTCGTTGTCAATGTTCTGGCCACTGTTGCTGGTAGCCTTCATCGGCACGCTGAATCCCAGCTCGGGGGACGTTAGCGTGTTCCTGCCGTTGGAGCATGCCCGTTTGGCCAATGCATCCCAAGGCGGGGAGCGAACCTCGCTGTTTGCTCGCTACAGTCTGGTTGGTTCGCTCTTCGCCGCCATCGGTTCATTGGCCGCTGCCTTCCCGCAGTGGCTGGAAACCATGGGTGGCTTGTCGAGTCTGGATGCCCTGCGTGCCATGTTCCTGCTCTATGGCGCCATGGGCGTTCTCATTTGGCTCATGTACCGCCGTTTGCCAACACCCAAGGTCGAGGAGGAGCGCAAACCTCAGCGGCTGGAAAAGTCCCGCGCCATCGTTTGGCGATTGGCGGTGCTTTTCTCGGTGGATTCGTTTGCCGGGGGGCTGGCCATAAATGCGCTACTGGCTTTGTGGTTGTTCGAGCGATTTCATCTTTCACTAGCTACGGCCGGGGTATTCTTTTTCTGGACCGGCCTGTGTTCGGCTCTGTCGCAACTTGCTGCGCCGGTTCTGGCAAAACGTATTGGCCTTCTCAATACGATGGTCTTCACCCACATTCCGGCCAGCATCTTTTTGGTGGCTGCCGCTTTTGTACCGAGCGTTGAATGGGCGCTGGCATTACTACTACTGCGCGCCTTGCTCTCGCAGATGGATGTGCCTGCACGCGGTGCGTTTGTGATGGCTGTAGTGACGCCGGAGGAAAGAGCTGCGGCGGCCAGCTTTACCGCAGTGCCGCGTAGCCTTGCATCAGCGGCTGGGCCATCGCTAGGAGGATTATTGCTGGCTGGTGGATGGCTTGCCGCTCCCTTGCTCGTCTGTGGTGTCTTGAAAATTGCTTACGACTTAACCCTTTGGCTATCTTTCAAGAGCCATGTGATGAGTCTTGGCGCCACCGACAAATAAATGGAAATCGCATCACATAACCAAAGAGGCTGGAAATCACCTATGCAGCCTTTGGTTTCGATAAGCCCAAAGGACAGCTAAGGGTCGAAGGCAGGCGGTGGCCGAATATTCCAATTCGATTTCACATTTCAACGCCTGTTGCAGCGCAGTATTTTTGGTGGTCTTCAATCGCGAAAATCGGATAGCCAATTGCTCATGCTGAGCCCTTTTTCCTCAATACCAACTGGATCATCGCGAACAGGCGATGAAACAGGTAGTCGACCTGATCCACATCGACGACTGGCACTTGATTGACTTCTGAATGACGGATGAGATGACTGTTTCCGATGGACGTTAGTTCTGTGGCCTCTTCCTCCAATCGTGCACGGAGTGATGGCTCTGCGGCGGTGGCATCGAGAATGATCTTGATAGATCTCTTCTTGTCGCCGGGGTCAGCAAGAGATTTGAGCCGCTCCCACCCATCCCACAAGCGCTCCAAGGCCTCGCGCCGTACCAGAGGATTCCGATCAGAAAACTTGGTCCGACACTCCTCCAGCATGTTATCGAGGGTCCGGTCTCCAGTCCGAAAAATTGTCCGCTTCAAGTCTTCCCCAAGCACCGGCGGAAGCACGCGCACGATGCGGCCGGTCGACAACATCTCGAAAGCCACGCCGTTGCGCGAAAAGATGCGATTTACGGTCGCCCGGAACTCTTCCTGTCCCAACTGTTGGTCGAAGGTAAAATGGTGGTGGCTGAAGAAATCGTGGTGTTTCCCGGGAATCGGCTTCGCCACCGAAGCGTAGATGAACTCGATGAAATCCAGGATGAGCAGCGTGTCCGGCGCAAAGGGCTCTCGCTGCGACAGGAAACCGTCTTCCACCAGACACATGGTTTCGAGCGGCCAAGCCAACCCCGGCATCTCCGCAATCACGGAAGCGGCCAGAGCATCCGTATCGCAACCGCAAACGGCTTGTCCATCTGGACAGCGCTCGGGAAAACGCAACCCGAAGGCCCCGCTGTTGATCAGGGCCTGTACCGTTGCCACCAAGCCAGCCCAAACGGCGGGTGAAATCACCTGCTCGGTTCGCGCCCGCGGCCCATTTTCCCGGTCGCTAAAATAGTCGTTCACGGAGCCGACTCCTTCGGCACGAGCGGTACGGCCTTCGCTGTCCCATTGACGATTTGTTCAAATCGCTCGACGTTGGCAAGTACCGCGTCAAGCGGCGGAACTTCTCCGAAAACCATGCCGGCCATCGCTGCGTAGTCTTTGGCGAGCGCTACACACATCGCCGGACTGGGCACGAGCGTGAATGTACCGGGTCGGGCGGCATCCAGCCCCAGGTCGGCACTGCCGAAGAAAAGCCGGGCGTGGTGAGCGCAATCGATAGCGAGTGCCTGATCGGCCTGCCACTCGGGCGATGCGCTTGCCTGCAGAAGTTGATGCACATCGTAATAGTGGCGCGACACGCGCTGCCCGCCGTGCCGCAGTTCTCCGCGACGGTCGTGCCACTGCCGCAAGCCATGCAGGATGATGACCTTGTCCCAGAAGGTGCGCTCCGGCTTTACGGTGGTTACGTTGCTTACGGTGAGATCCAGCGCCGGCAAGTCCTGCGCAACGTATGGCGTGACCGTTGCCGCAATGTGAGGGTCGAGTGCAGACTTCGCACCGGACTCGATTTTCACGGCGGAGCGGATGTAGTCGTTGGTCGTGGGCGTGACGGCGGGATACCAGAACAGCAGGGTCTGGCCGTCTTTGTCGTCCGGATCGAGTTCCAGGTGGAAGCGGCCATCGGGAATGACGGCAGCGGCGATCTGAGTGAATTCATCCGCCAATGGGCCGGCGATGTAGGCTTGACAAGCCAGCCGGATGGCTTCAAGACGAGCCCGGCGCTTCTTGCCGCTCAAGGCGTCCAGTTCCGCCACCTCGGCGGCCTGTCCCAGATCGCCACGGAAAACCGTGATGTCGATGTCCTCGGAGAAGCGGGAGATCAGGCCGAAGGCCTTGGACAGGGAAGTGCCCCCCTTGAACAAGAGCCGAGGTCCGCCAGTAGCCAAGCCGTTGAACAAGGCATCCAGGGTCCAGCAGACCCAGAAGTCCTTCTCGACGTTCTGAACCGCCGTACCCAAGCGCGTGGCTGCGCCGAGAAACAAATCGAGTCGATCACCATCGGCAGCGGTGATGACATCGTGAAATGAAGGGTTCAACGGACCCCCCTTATGCCCTTGGCCCAAGATGAATCTGCCGGGGGCTTCACGCCGCTAGGCGCCGGCAAGGTCATGGGTACGGCGCCCAGTGGATCACAACCGGGTAGATCACGGACCAGACTTTGCATCCACGCCGGCAGCACGTTGAAGCCATCGCGCAGGTCCTGGCAGATCGCAGCCCCTTGGGAGGAATCGACGAGTAGTTGGCTTAGTCGGTTCACGATGCGGTCATGGTCGGAGATCAGCGTGTCCTTCAGCCAATGTAGGGCCTGCACAACTCGCATGGCGGGACGATCAGCCCAATAAAGGCGACTGGGGGCGGTTTGCTTGAAGTCGATGACGAGTTTGTCGAGCTTGATCGCCCGGCGACGTGCGTCGGTATGAAGGGTGACACGAGCCGGGACGGCATCCGTCAGGCCAAGATCGTTGGCTGCGGTCATCCCATCCACCAGCAGACGCAGTTGGTCGCGCCGCGCGATGGCATCGACAATCGCGCGATAGTCGGGAGTGCTGGGACGCTGGGTCAGACGGTTGATGCTGGGCTTGTCGTATAAACCTCGATCAATACGCCGCAGGTCACCCGCCAGCACCATGCGCTGGAGCGTCTTGTCGATCGCATCACGGTTGCCGAGATGTGCAAAGTCGGTCGGCACCCAGACATGGCCTGGACCGGCGGCATTGATTTGCGACGAGATGGCGGATTTGAGATCAGACATGGGGTTCCTTGTCCGATATTTGTATAATTTTTTCGGACAATTTGCAAGAAGTAATGTCCGAAAATTGTAGATCTATTTCGGACTGAGCGTATTCATACTTCAAGCAACGCCAGCACCCCGTCGAATGGGCACCACGCTGGCGCTATTTTTGATCCAGGCATCCAACATGTCAGCCCAGGCCTGAAGCATGGTTCGGCGCTGCTCGGCGTACTCAGCCTTGTTGTAGATAGCACGCACACCGCGCTGCTCATGCGCGAGGCATTTCTCGATCCAGTCGCTGTTAAAACCGGCCTCATGCAATAACGTGCTGGCCGTGCGCCGCAAATCATGCACGGTGAAGGGGTCAAAGTCTTCGCCCCGATCATGGACCACTTTCACGGTGGCGTCGATCACCCGGTTCAGCGTGGCCGAACTGATAGGCAACTCGGTCTCGTACCGTCCCGGATGCAGGTACGAACTGGCACTGAAGCAAGTTTTGAAGGCCACCAGAATATCGAGCGCCTGCTGGCTCAGGTACACGTTGTGCGGGCGTCCTGCCTTCATACGCTCCTTCGGGATCGTCCAGATTGCCGTCTCGAAGTTCACCTCGTCCCACTTAGCCTCGATGAACTCCGTCTTGCGCACCAATGTCAGCAACATGAACTTGACCGCTAGGCGCAACGTGGACATCGTCGCCGTCTGCTCAAGCGCCTTGAAAAAGGTATGAATCTCGGCTGGTGTCAGCGCTCTGTCGCGAGCTTTGAATGTGGCAATGGCACTGGGTCGAATCGACTCGGCGGGATTATCGATCTTCAATCCGCGGGCCTGAATGAAGCGAAATACCTGCAACACGATCTCGCGAGCGTGGACCGCCGGCGCTGCCGCGCCACGCTCTTTGATTTTCTCGCATCTGGCCATCAGACGCACCGAGGTGATTTCTTCCAGTTTCAGACGGCCAAATTCGTCCGCCAAGTTGCGATCATAGACCGACTTACGCATGGCCTTTGTGGACTCGGCCAGATCAGCCCCTGCGA
>Ga0209480_10001200_pt1 | contig 19152 bp, 15 predicted proteins | sample JI61114C2DNA_FD_187501 | JGI IMG/M metagenome (GOLD analysis project Ga0209480, IMG submission 187501) | Wastewater effluent complex algal communities from Wisconsin, to seasonally profile nutrient transformation and Carbon sequestration -... | ecosystem: Engineered > WWTP > Effluent > Algae... | reverse complement strand
TTGAAATCGTTTCCCGAACCGGGGCGAATCCGCATCGCCTGAAACTCGAACTAACCGAAAGCCTGCTCGTCGAGAATGTCGATGAAGTCATTGCCAAAATGACAACGCTTAAAGCCCGCGGCATCGGCTTTTCGCTGGATGACTTCGGCACTGGCTATTCCTCGCTGGCCTATCTGCGGCGCTTGCCGCTGGATCAGTTGAAAATTGATCAATCATTTGTCCGCGATCTGCTGATCGACCCGAATAGTGTCGCCATCGCAAAAACAATCATTGTCCTCAGCCAGGCAATGTCTCTCTCGGTTATTGCTGAAGGCGTGGAAACCGAAATGCAGCGTGTTTTGCTCGACAGCCTCGGCTGTCATGCTTTTCAGGGCTATTTATTCAGTCGACCGCTACCGATCGAAACACTTGATCGTTTGCTCTTGGCACAGCAATCTGATTAGCAGCGCAGCGGCCCGCCCAGCCCTCGAAACTAATCGGCCACCCGATCCAGCATCTGCATGATGCACGCCTGCAATGCCTCAAATTCCAGGGGTTTATGCTGCACGACGATGCCACGATCGGCCATGCTGCGCATAAGCTGGGGATCAGAGTCGCCGGTAATAATCAGTGCCGGTAGCAGCGCATCGAACGTCGATCTTAGCGCTGCGATCACATCAAAACCGGTGATCCCATCGCTCAGCCTGAAATCGGACAGAACGATATCGGGCGCCTTGCTGCCGAGCCGGGTGAGTAATTCCCTGCCGCTAGTGGCCGCAACAACCTCGTGTCCCATGACTTCCAGCGCACAAGTCATCGCAGTGAGGACGCTGAGATTGTCATCAACCAGCGCGATACGCAGTACGTCATTTTTGAACTCGGATTGGGCAGCAAGCGTTTCCTCAACACTCAGCGGCAACTCCAGCGCAAACATCGAGCCTTTTCCCGGTTTTGATTGAATGCGAATTTCCAGACCCAGCAAGCTGGCAGTTTTAGCCACGATCGCCAGACCCAGTCCGCTGCCGCGGTTTCGCTCGTCGTGATCAAGTTGTCTGAATTCCTCGAAGATTTCCGCGAATTTATCAGCCGGAATACCGATGCCAGTGTCCCAGACTTCGATCCATGTTTTACCCTGGCGCCGCCGGCAACCGATCAACACACCGCCTTGCCCGGTAAAGCGAATGGCATTGGCGATCAAATCACCGAGCATCCGCTGGAAAAGCACCGGGTCAGTGCGTGCCTTCAGACGAGACATCACCGAACGGAGCTTCAGTCCTTTCAACGCGGCTTCCGGTGCATGTACGGCAATTTGCTTCTCCAGCAATTCGGCCACCGAAAAATCACTGATTGCGGGAAGCACCACGCCAGCGTCCAGCTTTGAAACATCCAGCAAATCGGCGAGGAGTTCGCTCAGGCTGGCAACGCAACTCACCATGTTGTTGAGCAAGGGGCGATCTGTCGGCGCGATCTTGCCCTTCAGCACATCGACGTAAAGGCTGAGCGCGGCGAGCGGTTGCCGAAGATCGTGACTGATCGCTGTGAGAAAACGGGACTTGGCATTGCTGGCCTGCTCGGCTTTGGCCATTGCCACCGCCCGTTCTTCTTCCGCCAATTTGCGCTTCGATATATCCCGTCTCGTCCCCGACATACGCAGCGCCGAACCATCAGCGGCCCATTCAACCACTCGCCCACGGTCCAGCACCCAAACCCATTCGCCATTTTTGTGGCGAATGCGCGTTTCACTTTCAAAAAACTCGGTTTGACCCCGTAGGTACCCCAATAAGCGATCCTGGAATCCTTTGATGTCGTCTGGGTGCATCAATTTGTGCCATGTATCGAAGCCAAGCGGCGCGAGTTCACCAAGTGTGTAACCGGCAATTTCCGCCCATCGTTCATTGAATACCGCCTCACGCGTCAGGAAATTGCCCTCCCACGTGCCGCTGTTGGTACCCCAGATAACCTCCGCCAGATGCTGGCTTTTTTGCCGGCACTTGACTTCACTCTCACGCAAGGCATCTTCAATCCGGCGCTTGGCGGTGATATCGGTAACGAACCCGTGCCACAGGACACCGCCCTCTGCCACCGCTTCCGGGCGCGCCTGACTCAAACGCCATTCGATCCCTTTACCGGGCAGATTGACCCGATATTCGTGACTCAAGGGCTGCATCGTTCTCGCCGATTCGGCAATCGCCCGGCGGAAGCCTGCCGCGTCGTCGGGGTGCCAACGCAAAAATATTGCCGAAGCATCCTCCCTGACGGCCTCCGGTGTCAGCGCGTACATCGCATGGAAGCCCTCGCTGGCATAAGGGAAAGCCACCCGACCATCCGGAAATTGGCGGAATTGATAAACCGCCCCGGGTAGCTGATTGGTCAGATGACGCAATAATTGCTGACTTTCGTGCAAATCGCGCTGAGTCGCCTCGATTTCACCGAGGTGGATATCCAGACAAAACAAAGTCGGGCCGTAGTCGGCGCTCTTGGCCACGGCATGGCTGGAAAAGACCGGTACCGAGTAACCTTCCTTATGCCGGAGATCAAGCCGCGATGCGGCCACGCCCTGCTTGTTCTCGAACATCCAGGCGACTTGATCCCGAGCCGCTGCCACCGCCTTGGACGGAATGATCAAGTCATACAATGATTGCCCGATGGCCTCGCTGGCGGTGTAGCCATAAAATTTCTCCGAGGCCGGGTTCCAGAAAGTGACGCTACCATCCGAGGCGTAGCCTTGAATCGCCAATTGTTCGACATTCTCGAAGATGGCCCTGAAGCGCGCTTCGCTGGAGGCCAGAAGCGCCTTGTCATGAATGGGCTGCGTCACATCCTCCACGGTGCAAACCATGCCGGAGAATTCACCCTCTTCAAGCAAAGGCGTCAGCCAACCGGACTGCCAGGTCAAGCGCCCGCCTGGCGTTACAACCTGGCAGCAGTATTTTTGTGGTTTTAAGGCGTTGACCGCAGCATGGTAGTGGTCACGAAAGAACCACAGCGTTGGGTCGGAAAAACCATCCAGAACACTCTGGCCGACAATCTGATCAACGCCAACACCGGCAATACCGGCCATGGCACGATTGGCATAGATAATCCGGTGCTGCTTGTCCGTAATCCACATGCCGTCCGGCATTGATTCAATGACGTTCTGGAAGAAATTTTCATTCATGTTCTTCATCATTTCGGGTCTTCCAGAAAAGTCATATGGCGACTCAAACCACCAATGCGACGCTGATTTAATCAGTTGTGCGGGGATAAAAAACCAACCTGCAGCTCATCCGACAATGTATCGCAATTGACCGACTGATTATGCGTCTGAGCTACGAAATCTGTGGGTAAAGTTTTGTAATGGGATAGCACATGGATAGCGACAGCACATCGCAAGCCATGGGAGACTCATCCTCAGGCAGGCAATTTTTCGGGCTGGCGCAAGCGGCTATAATGCTGGCCCCACCCCGCTGCAACTGCGCCCAAGTGTCCGCTCCCAAAACATTGCTTTCCCTCCCTGCCCTGCCCAAACCCGGCGCCCGTATCGATCTGCCACCGCTGGCCGGCTCCGCCGACGCCCTGGCCTTCGCCGAACTGGCCCTGAAAAACAAGGGGCGCACGCTGGCCGTCATCACCGCTAGCGCCGCCGATGCCCAGCGCCTGCTCGATGAAATCCCCTGGTTTGCGCCCGAGCTGCGCGTGCGCCTGCTGCCGGACTGGGAAACGCTGCCTTACGACCACTTTTCACCGCATCAGGATCTCGTTTCTGAACGCCTGGCCACACTGTGGACGGCCCTGCAGGGCGACCTCGATATTTTGCTCGTGCCCGCGTCGACCGCAGTCAATCGACTGGCACCGCCGGAATTCCTCGCCGCCTACACCTTTGAATTCAAGAAGGGCCAAAAGCTCGACGCCGACAAGTTCCGCACGCAGGTCACGCTGGCCGGTTACGCCAACGTCACGCAGGTCGTTTCGCCCGGCGAATACTCGATTCGCGGCGGCCTGATCGATCTCTTCCCGATGGGCTCGCAACTGCCCTACCGGCTCGACCTGTTCGACGACGAAATCGAAAGCATCAAGACCTTCGACGTCGACACCCAGCGCACCGTCTATCCGGTGCCGGATGTTCGCCTGCTGCCAGCCCGTGAATTCCCGATGGACGAAAAGGGCCGCACCCATTTCCGCCAGTGTTTCCGCGAGCGTTTTGAGGGCGACCCGGCCAAATCCGGCGTTTATAAGGACATCTCCACCGGCATCGCCAGCGCCGGCATTGAGTATTACCTGCCGCTGTTCTTCGATGAAATGGCCAGCCTCTTCGACTACCTGCCGAAAGATGCCATTTTCGTCACCCACGGCGACGCGCCGGCGGCCATCGCTGCCTTCTGGAAAGATACGCGCTCCCGCTACGACATGCTGCAAGGCGACAAAGGCCGGCCGCTGCTGAAGCCGGACGAACTCTTCCTTTCCGACGAAGCATTCTTCACCGCCGCCAAATCCTACGGTCGACTGTCTTTTTCGGGCAAAAATGAAGCCTCGGTGGCCAGCCCGCTGCCTGGCATTGCCGTCGACCGCCGCGCCGAAGACCCGCTGCATGCCCTGAAAACCTACCTCGCCAGCTACCCCGGCCGCGTCATGCTGCTGGCTGAAACCGCCGGTCGACGCGAAACCCTGACTACGATGCTCACCGAGCACGGCGTGAAGCCCGAAGCCAGCGCCGAACTGGCCGGTTTCCTCGGCGGGAAGGCCAAATTCGCCCTCGGCATCGGCCCGCTGCACACCGGCTTTGCGCTGGAGAAGCTCGCTTTCATCACCGAAACCGAACTCTTCGCCGGCACGCCACGCCGTACCCGCCGCGAAGCCCAGAAGAAAGCCACCTTCGACAACTGGCTGAAAGACCTCACCGAACTCAAGGTCGGCGACCCGGTCGTGCACGAAAGCCACGGCATCGGCCGTTACCGCGGGCTGGTCCGGATGGACCTCGGCCTCGGCGAACAGGAATTCCTCGAACTGCATTACGCCAACGAGGCCAAGCTCTTCGTGCCGGTGGCGCAGTTGCATGTTATTTCGCGCTATTCCGGTTCCGACCCGGATAGCGCCCCGCTGCACACGCTCGGCTCCGGCCAATGGGAAAAGGCCAAGCGCAAGGCCGCCGAACAGGCGCACGATACCGCCGCCGAATTGCTCGCGCTCTATGCCGCCCGCGCCGCCCGTAAAGGCCACGCCTTCGACTTCAAGGATATTGATTACGACGCCTTCGCCGATGGTTTCGGCTTTGAGGAAACGGTCGATCAGGCGCTGGCTATTGAAGCCGTGGTCAACGACATGCGCTCCGGCAAACCGATGGATCGCCTGGTTTGCGGCGATGTCGGTTTCGGCAAAACCGAAGTCGCGCTGCGTGCCGCCTTCTGCGCCGTGGCCGGTGGCAAGCAAGTCGCCGTCCTCTGCCCGACCACCCTGCTTTGCGAACAGCATTACCAGACTTTCTGTGACCGCTTCGCCGACTGGCCAGTCAAGATCGCCGAACTCTCCCGCTTCAACACCGCCAAGGAATCGACGCTGGCGCTCAAGGAACTGGCTGAAGGCAAGATCGACATCATCATCGGCACTCACAAGCTGATCGGCAAGGACGTCAAGTTCGATCGGCTCGGCCTCGTCATCATGGACGAGGAACACCGTTTTGGCGTGCGCCAGAAGGAAGCCCTGAAAGCCCTGCGCGCCGAGGTCGATGTGTTGACCCTGACTGCAACGCCGATCCCGCGCACATTGGCAATGAGCATGGAAGGTCTGCGCGACTTCTCGATTATCGCCACCGCACCGCAGAAACGGCTGGCCATCAAGACCTTCGTCAGCAACTTCTCCGACGGCATCATCCGCGAAGCCATGCTGCGCGAACTCAAGCGCGGCGGTCAGGTGTACTTCCTGCACAACGAGGTCGACACCATCGCCAACATGCAGGAAAAGCTGGAAAAGCTGGTCCCCGAAGCGCGCATCGTCATCGGCCACGGCCAGATGAACGAACGCGAACTGGAGCGCGTCATGCGCGACTTCACCGGCCAGCGCGCCAACGTGCTGCTGTGCACGACCATTATCGAAACCGGTATCGACAACCCGCACGCCAACACCATCCTGATCAACCGTTCGGAAAAATTCGGCCTCGCCCAACTCCACCAGTTGCGCGGCCGGGTCGGTCGTTCGCATCACCAGGCTTATGCCTACCTGCTGGTGCAGGATGAAAAGGCAATGACCAAACAGGCCCGGCAGCGCCTCGAAGCCATTCAGGCGATGGAAGAACTCGGCTCCGGCTTCTTCCTCGCCATGCACGACCTGGAAATCCGTGGCGCTGGCGAAGTGCTCGGTGACAACCAGTCAGGCGAAATGCAGGAAGTCGGCTTCAACATGTACACCGACATGCTCAACCGCGCCGTTGCTGCGCTGAAACAAGGCAAACACCTGGACGCCGCCGACCTCAGCACACCACTCGGTAGCGGCAGCGAAATTAACCTGCGCACCCCGGCCCTGCTGCCCGATGGCTACTGCCCCGACGTCCATGAACGCCTGACGCTCTACAAGCGCCTCGCCAACTGCGAAAGCACCGAAGATATCGATGCCCTGCAGGAAGAACTGATTGATCGCTTCGGTGAACTGCCGATTCAAGGCCAATCCCTGCTTGCCACGCATCGCCTGCGCTTGCTGGTAAAACCGTTATGCATTCAAAAGGTGGATGCCACCAACGACCAGATTACGCTGCAATTTGGCCCGGAATTTGTCAAACAGGCACCGATCGAGCCGATAAAAATCATCAACCTGATTCAAAAAAACCGCAGCTATAAGCTAGCTGGACAGGATAAAATTTCCCTACTTCGCCACTGCCCAACCTTGACTGACAAAGTTGCCGCAGTAAAAGACATGATTCGCCAGCTGACGACCTGATTATGACCACTCAAAATATTGAAAACATCAACGTAACCGCCTTCGACAACATGCCGACGCCGGAAGAAATCCACGCCCGTCTGCCGATCAGCGACAAGGCGAAAAAGACGATTACTCACGGTCGAAAGTTGTTGTGCAACATTCTCGACCGCAAGGATCACCGCGTCTTTGTCGTCGTCGGCCCCTGCTCCATCCATGACCCGGTCGCCGGCCTTGATTACGCCCGCCGCCTGAAAGCGCTCTCCAATGAAGTCGGTGACACGCTGCAGATCATCATGCGCGTCTATTTCGAAAAACCGCGCACCACCGTCGGCTGGAAGGGTTACATCAACGACCCGTTCATGGATGACAGCTTCCGCGTCGATGTCGGCATGGAAAAGGCCCGCAAATTCCTGCTCGACGTCGCCGAGATCGGTCTGCCGACCGGCACCGAAGCCCTCGACCCGAACTCGCCGCAGTACTACGGTGACTTGATCACCTGGACCGCCATCGGCGCCCGCACCACCGAATCGCAAACCCACCGCGAAATGTCTTCCGGTTTGTCCACCCCGGTCGGCTTCAAGAACGGCACCAGCGGTGACCTCAGTGTGGCGGTCAACGCCATCCTCTCCGCCTCCAAGCCCCACTCGTTCCTCGGCCTGACCAATCAGGGCCGCGTCGCCATCGTCCGCACCAAGGGCAACGGCTACGGCCACATCGTGCTCCGTGGCGGCGATGGCCGCCCGAACTACGATACGGTTTCCGTCGCCATGGTCGAACAGGCGCTGACCAAAGCCAAGCTGGTGAACAACATCGTTGTCGATTGCTCGCACGCCAACAGCTTCAAAAAACCGGAACTGCAACCGCTGGTCATGGCTGACATCGTCAACCAGATCCGCCTCGGCAATAAATCACTGGTCGGCGTCATGATCGAATCCAACATCGAAGCCGGCAACCAGCCCATCCCGGCCGACCTGTCGCAACTGAAATACGGCTGCTCGGTCACCGATGGCTGTGTCGATTGGGACACCACCGAAAAAATGATCCGCGACGCCGCCATCATGCTGCGCGACGTATTACCAGATCGCTTGTAAAGCGAGACAACAGGTGGCACCTACCGTTCTTCGCGATGGTCAGTACCGCCTGTTTTTCTTCTCGCGCGAAGAGCCGCGCATTCATGTTCACGTTTCACACCCGGATGGCGAAGCGAAATTCTGGCTAACGCCGCAAGTTCATCTGGCAACCTCAGTGGGCTTGAACCAAAGACTTGTCCGCGAAGCACAATCTGTTGTTGAACAACATCTTGGGGAGATTACGCATGCCTGGCACAAGCATTTCGGCGCCTGAAGTCACCCATATTTCAAAACATGGCTTCTGGTTGCTGCTAGCCGATGAGGAAATACTGCTCCCATTCGAGCAGTTTCCCTGGTTCCGCCGCGCAACCATTGATCAGATTTCTCACGTTGAATGGCCTGCCCCGGCGCATCTCTATTGGCCCGAGCTTGATATTGACCTCTCGCTGGAGTCAATTCGTCATCCTGATGCCTTTCCTTTGGTATCCAAAACTGTTGGCTAATTGCGCAAATGGGGATCGACCCCGATTTTTGCGCAGATTGAACTCGGCGTGCTTATTTGACCCGACGGCGCGGACGTCGATCCAGCTTGGCTGTAACAGAATCTCTCAGTGGACAAAACGGGGCCTGTTTGCCTTTCATTTAACGCTGGCGTGGCAAAATAGTCTTCGCCACGCCAGCGAAAAATCATGATTTTTCAGGCGTCCTTGAAAGCTTGGGCAAAGCAGATCAAGCAACAGACCCTGACGGTCTATTTCGCCGCGCGCGACCCACGCACGCCGTGGGCAGTCAGGCTGCTGGCCTTGCTGGTCGCGGCCTATGCACTCAGCCCCATTGACCTGATTCCCGACTTCATCCCTATCATTGGTTATCTTGATGATTTGTTGATTGTTCCGCTCGGGCTGGCATTGGTTGTCCGCCTGACCCCGCCGGAAGTCATTCAGTCCTCACGTGAACAAGCCGCTCGTTTCGCTGGCAAACCGATCAGCTATGGCGCAGCGCTAGTCATCCTGCTTCTTTGGCTGATCCTGGCAGTATGGTTTGTCCGCTGGCTGATCGACATTGCCGGTTTCTAGCCCCTAACCCTGAAAAAAATGCCCCTCACCCCTTATCTCGACACCTTTCCTAACCTCGGCGAAGCCTGCTACATCCATGATTCGGCGCAGATCATCGGCGACGTGCAGATCGGCCGCGATTCGTCGGTCTGGTGCAATACCGTGCTGCGCGGCGACGTCAATCGCATCGTCATCGGCAACTGCAGCAATATCCAGGACTTTGCGATGGGCCATGTCTCGCATAAAAATCCGGCGAAGCCCGACGGTTCACCGCTGATCATCGGCAACCACGTCACTATCGGCCATTCGGTGATCCTGCACGGCTGCACGGTGGGTGATGAATGCCTGATCGGCATGGGTTCGATCGTGATGGACGATGCGGTGATCGAAAATCAGGTCATGCTCGGCGCCGGCAGCCTGGTCTCGCCCGGCAAGACGCTGGAAAGCGGTTACCTGTATGTTGGGCGGCCTGCCGTCAGGGTGCGCGCCCTGAGTGCTGAAGAAATTGCCTATTTGCGCTATTCGGCGGAACATTACGTCCGCGTCAAAAACAACTACCTGGCAACGGCCCAGCCTGCCGCAAACAAATAGAACACCATGAACCTGATTATCCAGGGCGGCGCGCTGCCCACCTTTCTGCTTGAACGCATCGTCGCCGCGACCGCCGCCGCCAATGTCGAACCGCGCCCGCCACAGGTGGTTCGCCTGCACGATGCCCTCCGGACGCCCGAATTCGATGCCCTGATTCCACTGATCGAAGGCGAAAAACTCGATTGGGCCTTCGTTGACCGCAGCAGGCAGCTATCCGACTTCGGGCTGATCTGTTTCGACATGGATTCGACGCTGATCACCATTGAGTGCATCGATGAACTGGCTGACTTTGCCGGCAAGAAAGAGGAAGTTTCCGCCGTTACCGAAGCGGCCATGCGCGGTGAGATCGATTACCGGGAAAGCCTCTGCCGTCGCCTGTCATTGCTCGCCGGCCTGGATGCCCGCGTACTGGCCCGCGTCTATGGCGAACGCCTGCTGCTTTCACCGGGCGCCCGCGAATTGCTTGAAGCGGCCCAGAATGCCGGGCTGCGCACCGCCATTCTCTCCGGCGGCTTCACGTATTTCACCGAGCGCCTGCGCATCGAGCTGGGTTTCGATTTCGCCACATCGAACGAACTGGAAATTTCCGGCGGCAAACTGACCGGCCGGGTTGCCGGCGATATTGTCGATGCCGCCGCCAAAGCCCATCACCTGGCTCGCCTGACTGACGAACTCGGGCTGAAAAAGGAACAGGTCATTGCCTGTGGCGATGGCGCCAACGATTTGTTGATGATGGCCCAGGCCGGGCTATCGGTGGCCTTCCACGCCAAACCAGCGACCCGCGCCAAGGCGGATGTGGCGATCAATTTTGGTGGCCTGGATTCACTATTAAACCTGTTTGATTGAACGTGTTCAAACCAATCCGCCTGGCAGTTTCCCGCTTTGCAGCCAAACCAGCGGGCCGCCTGATCAAGTGGATATCAGGTAGATTGATTGCCACCGGAACTCTGTAAGGGAATTCATGAATCGCCTCCTCTCTGCGCTTGCGTTCGCCGCCCACAAACACCGCGACCAACGCCGCAAGGATGCCGTTGCATCCCCGTATATCAATCACCCCATCGCACTGGCCAATGTCCTGGCTAACGAGGGGGATGTTGACGATGAGCGGGTTCTGATTGCGGCTGTTTTGCACGACACCGTCGAGGATACCGAGACGAGCGAGCAGGAACTGATCCGGGAGTTTGGCCAGGAAATTGCATCGATTGTGCTTGAGGTGACTGACGACCAATTGCTGCCCACGGCTGAACGCAAGCGCCTTCAAGTCGAACACGCCGGCACGATCAGCCGTAAGGCAAAGCTCGTGAAGCTGGCTGACAAAATCTGCAACCTGCGGGACATCGCCGGCAGTCCTCCTGCAGGCTGGTCAGTTGAGCGGAAGCGGGAATATTTCGATTGGGCCAAGTCGGTGATTGACGGCCTGCGGGGTGCGCACCCATTGCTGGAAGATATTTTCGACGAGGCCTTCAGGCATCGTCCCTGAGCTCATGGCAAACCGGCTCGAAGCACTCGGCCAAGCGGAAAAGGGAGCCGAGGCGCTCGCTCGCTGCCTGCCAACCGCTCCGTTATTCAGCAGGCTTTAAATCGCACAATCTGCTCAGGGTTTCCTGACCAATTGCTTCGCAAAGGCAGCGTCATTTTTGGTAATGCGAGGGGCTTGTTGCGGCCCCGTTGCATTGACAAAGCGCACGAAGTCATCAAGTGACAGCGCTTCGGAAAGCGCCTTGTCGACGCCTTCGACCCGCTCACGCAGCAAAAACTGGCCGTTACCGGTGACGACCATCAAATATTGATGCCCCTCACTCCGTTGATTTAGCCGGGCTACGGCGGCGGCGGCACGAGTCGAACGCATGTGGATATTCCTTGAGGCGGCTTATTTGTACTTCCTGGAAATCGCTTTGGCGTCCAGATGGGCGCGGTCCAGGGTGCATATCGACGGCTCGTCATCATGGCCGCAGAAAAAATCCTCGGCTTGTGCCCGCATGACCATTTTGATCGCCGCTTCGTCAGCGATATCGTATTTTTCGGTGATCAGCGTGCACACTTCGTCGAGGTGCTGTTCGTAGGTCATTGACCCGGATGCTTGCGTTGTTTTAGTCATTTTTACCGAGAGCTACCGTTAAGAAAGGAGCGGATGAATTCACCGTCCCCGCTTTTGCGGAAACGGTGAATGCGTCAAGCCCTGCAGTTTAATGGTTTCGACGAAGTAAATTGCTGGCTTTGGACTCATCCACCAACTGAGCGGCGGTATCGATTTCCTTGCCCGTTGCGCGGACCAGCAGCATCTGGAAGAGTCGAGCGAGCATCAGTGTGTTTTCCATGGCGCTGCGTCTTCCATTGCCGGCGTAGAGGCCAAAGGAGTCGATCCAGAAATCCAGCGGCTTCACGACGTCCGATTTTTCATCAAACAGGGCGGGCAGCAACAAGGCAAGATCAATCCATTGTGGCTGAAAATCGATACCGAGGCGTTCCTTGAAAGTTCGTTGCAGGAAGCCGCCGACATAAGGCACATGGTAGGTAATGATCGGGGCTTTTGCGGTGAACTGCAAAAAAGCCATTAATTGCTGGTCGACCGTGGTGCCAGCCGCTGATTCCAGAGTCGTGGCGATGTCGCCGCCCTGAGCCGCCAAATCAAGAAAAAATGCATCTTCCGGCAAAATTGTCGCTTGCCGCACAGTACTGGCGGCGATGCTGAGCAACTTGTCGGTCTCTGGATTTACGCCGCTGCAGGCGATGTCGAGCACGACATAGCGGGTATGAAAATGGACATCGTCCATGGCCGGGGCCGGGCTTTCGCGCCATGCTTCAAGCGCGGTGCGTAGCTCTTCAGTCAGGTGGGCAGCCGAACTGCCTTTGAACAGAAATTTCTTGAGGCCGAGCATTTCTAGTTCACCTGGTAGTCGAGTTTGAGGCGCGTCTGAATCTTGCGGGCCTGGCGGAAAGATTCTTTGAGGATGCGCCGATCCAGTTCGTTGAGGTCATCGGGATTGATCAGATTGTCGCCCTGGGCACCTGGCTCGACATCAAGACACTGATGCCGCAAGCGGAGAAACTGAATGAAGTTGAGGCCTTCAAGGACGGCATTGATCTCATCGGTACGAATCGACAGGCGCTGTGAGGCCAGGCGTAAGCGCTGAACGGTATTGCTGTTATGCACGCCGGTGGAGAGTGCGTAGATCCGCGCCACATCGACAAAAATCCGTGAGCCGTATTTTTTGAGGTCGATTTTTCCGGGATGACCGGGTTCGAGGTCGGTGAGGAAATCGCGAATCTTGCCGAGCGGTGGTTCGACATCCAGTGCGTTGTGCGCCATCGCTTTGAGGAACATCGGGCTGGATTGTGTTTGTATCAGCAGATGCCGCCGCAGGGATTCGGCCAGTTCGACTTTGCCGAACAGCGGGCGAAAATCGAAGAAGATCGTGGCGTTGAGCAGCGCCTCCGGTTGCGGAACGCGAATCCAGGTGCTGAACTGCTCCTTCCATTCGTCCAGGGTCAGGCACCATTGTGGGTTGCTGGCCATGATGTTGCCTTTGCACAGCGTGAACCCGCAGCGATCGAGATCCTTGTTGACGTCGAGAGCGAAGGTCAAAAAACGCTGGCGCAGGCTGTCGACCGCAGCAGTGTCGTCGCAGGCGAAGACAATGCCATTATCCTGATCGGTCACAAACGTCTGTTCATCACGGCCTTCCGAACCAAAGGCCAGCCAGCACCATTCGATACCATCGAAGTTGTGATTTTCAAGATTAAGCTGCAGGACCCGCCGGGTCAGCGCATCGTTAAGCGCCGAAATGAACTGGGTCAGTTGCTCGGCACCAACGCCCTGGGCCAGCATGTTGAAGGCCAGTTGGCGGATGTCGGTGTTGGCTTGTTGCAGCGTTTCAATATTTTGGGCCGAGTCGATGGTCTGGCGTACCTGGCGCAGGCCCACACGTTGCAGGGCAAAGAGATCGCGTTCGGAAACCACACCGGTCAGCTTACCTTCAGCGTCGGTGACCAGAACGTGACGGATGCCGTTTGAGGCCATGGCAAGCATCGCGTCGTAGGCGGTCGCGTGTTCTTCAAGCTTGAGCGGCGTGGTCGACATGGCCTGGCTGATCGGCGCAGTCAGTGGCAGATCAGCTAGCACGACGCGGTCGAGCAGATCGCTACGCGTGAATACACCAACCGGCTTGCGGTCTTCACCAGCAATCACGAGAGAGCCGATGCCGGCTTTCGACATGGTTTCAAGCGCTGCCCGAACCGTCGTTTCCGGCGACACGGTAATCGGCGTGCGCGAGCCAATACCGGCCAGCGGCGAGTTGAGCGTCTGTTGCTCGCTGGCGCGCTGGGCAAATTGCAATTGCAGTTGCTGGCGCGACTGATTGAGCAAACTGGCGATGTATTGGGTACAAAAAAGATTGAATTCGGGACTGCTAACCAACAGTGCCATGAAGTCCTCGGCGGGCAACTGGTAGCAGAAGACGTCATCAACGGCGGTGTAGGTGTTGGTCGATGGCCGGCCGGCTGTGACAGCGCCAATCGGGAAGCATTCCCCGGCGCCGAGGCTGAGGATGGAGTATTCGGTGACGGTAACTTCGCCGGCCTGGCGCGCCTGTACCTTGCCGGATTCAATCAGGTAGAAGTAACGAACGTTGCCTGAATCAGGGCCGACAATCAGGCTGCCGGCCGGATAGAAAGTGATCTGCGCCTTCTCGGCAAAACTTTGCAGGGCATCCGCCTTCATCTTGTTAAAGGGGGCGTGATTTTTCAGGAAAGCGAGCGTGTTGCCAGCGACACGCTGGCGGCCATCCTGACGCAGTGACATTTCCAGCTCACTCATGGGCAAAGTATTTTCTTTTTCTGACGCTTGTTCTGGTTTATTCACAACAACCTCTTTTTAAAGTGCGTAATTTAATTTGAGCCGCAATTGGAGTCGGCGTGCCTGTTTCAGTGACTCACGCAAGATTGCCTTGTCAATGCTATGCAAATGGGAAAGATCAAGACTATATCTGTCACCCGTATCCGCGGCTATATCGGCTAACTGCTGATCCAGACGCAGGCGCAAAATATGCGAAAAACCCGCGTTGACCGCAGCCATTTCATCCGCCGCAAAGCCCACCGCGTGTGCGGCCTCGTTTAGGCGATCTCCGGTGTGAACTGATCGTCCTCCAGTCGCCAGTGCAAAAATCCGTGCTGCATCGACGAAAATTCGGCTGCCGTATTTTTTCAGATCGAGCAATTCACCCTTCTCGGCAACCACTTCGCCACGAAAATTCAGCGGCACGTCGGCCTGCAGGGCATTGGCCGCCATCAAGTGCAGGAAGGATGGCGTATCAGTCGTCATGCTCAGTAATAAGGTACGGAGCTTTTCCCCGAGTTCGAGTTGGCCAAACAAGGGCTGCAAGTCGAAAAAAATACTGGCGTTGAGCAAAGCCGTCGGTTCCGGGCGGCGCACCCAATCAATAAACTGCTGACGCCACTCGTCGTACGACAAACACCAGGCCGGATTACCCGCCATGATCTGGCCGCTGCACAATTTGAAACCGCAATCGGCCAGGCGCTGATTCACCTCTTGGGCAAAGGGCAGAAAAATCACCCGTAAGGCTTCGGCCTCGCGGGCATCGCTGGCATTAAAAATCAGCCCGTTATCCTGATCAGAGACAAAGGTTTGCTCTTGCCGTCCTTCCGAACCCAGCCCCAGCCAGCACCAGGCCACCGGCGGCAAACGATGCCCGGCGGCAACAAGTTCGACAAGGCGGGCGCTTAGCTGGTCGTTGAAAGCTGAAATCAGCCGCGTCATCACCTCCCCGCTCAGCCCGCTAGCGGCCAACTGAATCAGAAAGCTGCGGATGCGCTTTGCCAAATCGGGCGCCGCTTGCAGACTCTTCAGCACTTTGAGCGCCGAAATTAACTCCGCCTGCTCCCGGCAAGGCAAGGCACGATTGATCGCATCGGGCATTTAGTACTTTATCCGGGCGTAATAGGTTTTGGCCGATGCCTCAAGTGCCTGACGAATGGTGGTGATGCCCTTTTCCTCAAGCAGCGGGATCAGTTTTAGGAAAACCTCCCCGGTTGCCAAAGAATCTTCCAACGCATTGTGGCGACTGTCGATATGGATGCCAAGGCGCTCCAGAATGACGTCCAGCTTGTGCGATTCCTGATTCGGATGCGCCACCGCGGAGAGCAGCAGCGTATCGAGTACCGGCTGGTTGAACTTGATGCCGGTGCGCTCTTCTTTGAGTTGCAGGAAACGCATATCGAAAGCGGCGTTGTGGGCAATCAGGACTGTGTCTTCACAAAATTCGTAGAAGGAAGGCAGCACGACATCAATCGTCGGCTTGCCGCGCACCATGTCTTCAGTAATGCCGTGAATAGGGATGGATTCGGGCTTCAGTGGGCATTCCGGATCGATGATCTGATCGAAAGTCTCTTGCCGCAGCAGGCGGTTGTTGACGATGCGGGCGGCGCCGATCTGGATGATTTCATCGCCATTCGACGGCTCCAGGCCGGTCGTTTCGGTATCGAAAACAGTATAGGTCAGTTCGCTGAGCTTGCGATCAAGGTCAATGGATTTGTCTGCAAAATTGAAGAGATCAAAATCGTAATACTCCGGCCGACCGGAACCTCGTTTGCGATCCTCGGCTTCCGGTTCAATTTCAGGCGTTGCAACCGGCAACACAAAGCGGAAGTAAGCCCGATGTGCCGCTTTTTCACGCTGATACCAGATCTCGCCGCCGTGCCGGTCGATCATATCCCGGAGTGTCAGCGGCGAGGTTTCGCTGCCGATCTGCATCGACTCCATTTCCCAGGTGTAGAAAGTCTCGGAGGACATCGTCGGGCCGGCCCAGATCAGGTCAAGATAAGCCAGCTTGCCTTCGGAGGTCAGCCGGAAACGCAACTCGCGCGGTGCGTAATGATCCTGCAGTTTGGCTGCCAGAAACACCAGCGCAAAGACCAGCGAGAAACTATCCGCCTTGATCCAGAGCGCATCATCCAGCGCTTCAGTCTTGGTCGGGAGCTGCAGCTTCTCATCGATCCGGCGCTGGGCTGCCGCAATGATGTCGATACCGAGGATATCCTCCAGCGGCCAGCGGGTTTTCATCGAATCGGAGAACTCGATCATGGTCTGGTCGAGACGCTGGCTCATCTTGGCGGCTTCATCATCCACCACACTCACGAAGCGCTCGCGCAGTTCCGGCTCCATATCGGGGTAGTCGATCAGATTGGCCACAGCCGCACGAATATTGCCGAGCGCCGAGCGGCTGCCTTCAGTCAGGGAATGCAGCACCTGATCGCGGCGGGCTTCCTGCTCAATACTGCGGGTAATATTTTCAACAGTCAGCACGTAGCCCGACATCGCGGCGGCGCCCTCCCCACCTGGCGCGAGGACGGGGACCATCTGGGCCCGTAACAACTGGCCGCCACGGGTTGTCGTGATGAAGTTGGAAATAGCCGTCTTGCCGGCAGTCAAGCGCTGGCGAATGACCTCCTGCGCGTGTTCAACCTGGTTTTTTTCGAGGATTGAAAAGATTGAACGCCCGAGGCCGATCAAGGCGCCGCCAGAAACCGAGGTTGGGCCTTGAGCCAGTGCCTTGAATTGCAGACGGGCGCGGTTGTTGTAAAGCAGGATACGACCATCAAGGTTACAAACGACGACCGCCTGGGCAAGCTCGGACATCAGCGCAGCGAGGCGGTTTTTCTCTTCTTCGACCGAGGCCTTGGCGCGAGAAATTTGGGCATCGACGTCATCCATCAGCACATCACGCTGCTGAGCCAGATCATTGGCCGCACTGGCCAGTTGCTGGACCTCCGGCGGACCATCCAGCGTGACGCGGAAATTTCGGTTGGCACCCAGCATCAGGCGCAAGGTTTCCGCCATCCGCAACAAGCCTTCAACATACTGTTTGAATAGCTTGTGCAGAACCATCACGCCGATGGCGAAACCGAATATCGTCATCATGCTGCCGACCGGCAGGCGCGACAGTAACAACTGGGTCAGCATATTGCGTTCTGCTTCGCGCATGTCCAGCCAGACCAGCAGCGAAGTGACAACGAATGGCCCGGTCATCAACAGACCGAGAATGATCACGGCAACGATAAAACGTTGTTTAGCCTTCATGGCATCCATCCAGATGAGTATTGCGGCTTGTTTTTAGCCATTTTATGCCGTTGACCGTAGCATTCAGCCCGGGGTGACTGCCTCTGACAATACCGGGTTCCGGATGCACTCTCGGGCAACGGGTTCTAACGAATGTAAATCAGTTTACGCCGAGCATCGATTTCACCTTGACCGCCAGATCCTTGGTCGAGAATGGCTTGGTGACGTAGGCGTCGGCGCCGATAGCCAAGCCTTTGGCAACTTCAGTATCGCGCCCCTTGGCGGTCAGCATGACGATCAGCAACCCGGCTCGCGCCGGATCAGCGCGCAAGGCTTCGCAGACTTCAAACCCTGACTTTTTCGGCATCATCACATCCAGCAGGATCAGGTCGGGATTGAAGCTGGCGACTTTGGCGAGTGCTTCCTCGCCATCGGAGGCGACCGCAATCTCGAAACCTTCCTTCTTCATCAGGAACTCAAGCGAGATGACGATGTTGGGTTCGTCATCGACAATAAGAATTTTCTTGGTCATGTTTTTTGTCTCCCTCGTTATGCTTCCGGTGCCGGCAAGGGCACCGTGAAAATGAAAGCTGCACCCGCACCGGGTTGGCTTTCAACCCAAAGATTACCACCAAAGAATTCAACAATCTGCCGGCTGATCGGCAAACCGAGACCGGTGCCCTGCGGCTTGTCGGTCATTGTGTTTCCACCCTGACGGAATTTTTCAAAAATGACATTGCATTCCTCCGCCGTCAAGCCCGGGCCGTTATCGGAAACCACCACACGCACGCTTTTTTGATCGCTGCCGACCCTGACATGCACCCTGCCACTACCACCCGGCACAAACTTCACGGCATTTGATAGCAGGTTGATCATCACCTGGGTCAGTCGATCACGGTCGGCCAGCACAATCGGCCCGGTGGCGGGTATTTCGCTCTCCAGCGCAACACCTTTTTCACGGAAAAGCTGGCCGAGCGAATCGATTGCCTCACGTACCAAATTACCGACATCGACTTCACTGGTCGTCCATTCGGCACGCCCGGATTCCAGTTTGGCCATATCGAGAATCTGATTGATCAAACGGGTCAGGCGCTCCGCTTCATTGACGATGATGCCGAGAAAGCGCTTTCGATCAGACAGATCCATCTCCGGATCTTCATGCAACATTTCGGAAAGCGCCCGGATCGAAGTCAGCGGAGTACGCAACTCGTGCGTGACGGTCGAAATGAAATCGTCCTTCATGCTGTCTAGTTCACGCAGGCGTTCGTTGGCCCCACGCAACTCGGCGGTCGCTACCTCCAGCGCCTGTTGCTTGACCTCCAGTTCCTTACTGTAAGCGCGTACCTGCGTCGCTTCATCGAGAATATCGAGCACTTCGTCCAGCCCCAGATCTTCCTCTTGTGCGACCGATGCCACCATCACACGCGCACTCGCCGAGCCAATCGCTCCGGCCAATTCGGACTCGGCAAAATGCACGAAATCGGCATCCGCTGGC
>Ga0209480_10001199_pt1 | contig 19160 bp, 16 predicted proteins | sample JI61114C2DNA_FD_187501 | JGI IMG/M metagenome (GOLD analysis project Ga0209480, IMG submission 187501) | Wastewater effluent complex algal communities from Wisconsin, to seasonally profile nutrient transformation and Carbon sequestration -... | ecosystem: Engineered > WWTP > Effluent > Algae... | reverse complement strand
TTTGATTAATTTTTAAACTCTTTTCAACTATACTTTTATCATTTGGCAATAATCTTTTTTGTAATTCCAATCCAAATAATGTTGAAATTCTTATAAATTTATAGTTGTTTATGTTATCATCACAAGTAAATGCTAAATAATCGGTTGTTGTTTTTGTCAGTTCTGTTTTGCTTTTAACTGGTGTTTTTGAATTTGAATTATAGGTTTTAAGTGCTAATTCATTTTTGTCGAAAACAGCATATAATGCAGCTAAAAAAATACGGTTTTTGGTTTTTTCAGCCTCTGATTCTGTAACCGTTTTTAAATGATTTTCTAAAACATCAAAAGATTTTTCTTCATTCCCATTTAAGTAATATACATAAGCTAATGGAATAGACCACTCTTTTTGCGTTTTGTATAGGTCTTCTATTTCTTCTACTGATTTTTCTTCATACATTAAAAAAGTACAATATGTTTTCAAACTATTTATTTCATTTTTTGTTTTCTGATCGGTATTATCGGGGATCCTAAAATTTTCATAAGCTTTTTGATAGTTTTCATCATTAAAATAAATATAGGCTTTTTTTAATAGTTCACTGGAATGATCAGCTCTAGCATTGGCCCTTTGGTATTTCATATCAAAATAGGACATATAGCGATCCAAAGCCTCAAGCCGTTCTGAGGATGGCAATGAGGTGTCATCAGCTGTATCTAAATAGCCTTGAATTCTTTCTACTTCACTTCTATTATTGGCATTTATCCTATCTTCTTCATTCTTTTTTTTAAGATCTTTTGCAATTTTAGCAGCCTCAAGTTCGGCTTGAGTATAAACAACTTTTTTGTTGCTGTTTTTTACATCTTCCCAATGCTGGGCTGCTGAAACACCAGTACCTGAATTAGTATTACTTGCAGAACTACCACTATTACTTGAATTCACATTAGCTCTATGAGCAGCATCGTTTTGATTCATACGATCTTGACGCATTTGTTCTAAACGGTAAGTATCTGGTTTATGATAAGCATCGCCATATTGAGAGTAAGCCAATGATGAAAAAAATATCATCAAATAAAACAACTTCTTCATACTTAATGAATTATGATTTTTTTAGTACTAATTTGATTTCCTTTTTGAATTTGAAGCAAATAAACGCCTTTATCTAAATTAGCGTTTTGAGCAACATCTACTATAGAAACTTCTTTAACCACTTGGCCTAAAATATTAAAAATCGTCGCCTTAGCTCCAACAAAACTTTCAGGAACTTGAATAGTAAAATCACCATTTGAAGGATTTGGGTAAATGGTTACTTTAGATTCATTAAAATCCGATATGGAAAGTGCCGAAAAATTCATTACCGAAAAAGGTGAAAAACTGCTAATTCCCGTTGCCAAAAGTGTGTAAGGATTACTTCCTGAAACGGTTCCCGAGGTTTCTTGCATCCAATTTCCGCTTACAAAATGTCCTATTTTGGCGGTATTTCTAACAAAAGTCCCGTTTTCTTGAGTTAAATCCCAGCCTAAATTCAAGTTGACATTGCTTCCGCCAGCAACTGCTTCTGCAATTTCCCAAGTGACATTTACAGCACCATTTGTCGTGCCTGAAATCCCATCGGAAACTCGAGCAGAAAAGGTATCGGAAGTTCCTGAATTTGAAAGAGAAACCGGATTGTAATTAGTCGTAGTTCCTATTGGCAAAGAAATTGTTCCTCTGGCTGCATCTAGATTTTCGATGTTTACTGTTCCAGTTCCGTTGGTTACAATATAATTGGTGGCATTTCCAGATACCGAAGATGCTGCCCCTTTTAGGTTTAAATTGTTGTTATTTAAAGTGATTTTTGCTCCTAAACTTGTTGTTCCATATAAATTGACACTTCCATTCGAAATTGTAACAGGAGAATTAATAAGAGCATTATTTGCAGCAACATTTGTATCTACATTTACATTAAAACCGCTCGGTATTGTTATAGCATCTACTGAAGTTGGTGTAGAACCTGCATTCCAATTACTTGCCTGATTCCAATTATTTGAAGTAGTTCCATTAAAGGTATAATCTTCACCTATTTTATAAATGCTAAAACCGCCTGTTTGAGAGCCAAATTTTGCAAAAACAAATAAATCATTGTTGATAGAGAAAAAGCCTTTTGGACCCGAACTTCCTGAGCCCGCAATGATGTCAGCAAATCTTTTGGTTCCATTTTGCGTACCATCAGAAGCCCATAACTCTTCATTAACAGTTCCTTCTGCTGCTGCAAACCAAACCTTGCTTTTGTGCGAAAATCCAACACTTAATAAATTCAATTGAGAAGTTGTAAAACTTGTTGCCGTCGGACTTTGGTATCCATTAAACTTAAATGAATTAATACCAGTATTCACAATTAATCCATCAGTAGTTTTATAAACATAGCTTATTGCAGGAATGTTACCTATTTCGTTTATTGCTTTTGTGGAAGCATTTGTTCCTTGAGATGCGAAATAAAAATCCCAATCAATAAAAAATCCTGGTGCTAATTCTTTTTTGCCTTTACCTGGGAAATAAATATAATTTTCATCATTATAAAAAACAATTTGAACTCCTGGTGCTTTAATATTTTGATTGCTTGAGTTTTTTAACAAAACAGTTCCTGAAATTGTTCCATCGGTAACATAAAGCACATATCCGCCTAGAGTGCCATCATTACCATAAAAATAAAACTTGTTTTGAAACACTTTGCCAAAAAATTTTGCTGGAGTATTGTTATTAATATACTGACCGTGATAAGGAATACTAAAAAGTTTTACAGTACCATTGCTTGTCCCATTTGTTTTCCATAAATCACCTGATGTTGTAGCTTTAGAAATATTAGTTGTAGCAACAAATAGAAGTTCTCCATTTAAATTTTCGATGGTAGATTTGGTTGGCGTATATAATTTTTCACCTAAAGAGGTAAGAACAGGAAACGTTCCTACTGAAGTTCCATCTGTTTGCCAAAGATGATAATTATCGGTAGTGTTTGTTCTTCCGTTAAAATAGATTAATCCTCCTATATTTTCCCCAAAAGAATCATCTAAAACATCAATACTTACTCCTGTTGACGATAAAATTTCAACTGTAGAAACAGTAGTTCCTTCACTTTTCCATAAGCGCATAATTTGTGCAGTTGGATCTATTCCTAAAAAAATTAGTTTATTTCCAATAAAATTATTTGGAGTTCTATTTACTTCTTCTGTTCCTAAAACTTGCAAAGTTGGTGCGAGCCTCATTTTAGGAAGGCTTCCAGAGCTTGAAGTATTAAAACTTTTTATGTTGGTAAAACTTCCAGTTCCTGTAGTTACTAATAAATTTGTGTTAGAAGAACTTTCCATTACATACAAATAATTGGCATTTTTTGCTGTAAATGAATAGGCAGCTCCATTAGCTCCAGTATATTCTGTAACTAAATTTGGTGAAATTCCATTAGTAGATTTTAGTCCAGGATATGCTCCAAACTGAATTAAAAATTGTTTGTTTTTAAATTCCGTTAATGGTCCAATTGCGTCGGCATCGACAATCTTTACTACTTGAGAAAAACAAGAAAATGTAATGACAATAGTAAATAGGGTAATTATTTTTTTCATATGTGTTTTGTTTTTATGTTATTGCACAAAAGTAAAAAGGTCACTTGAAATCCAAAATACGTATAAATTCGTATTTCACCTAAATCAACTTATTAGTCTTAGCCTTCTGAATGGCTTCCAATTTGTTGTGAACTTGTAGTTTAGTATAAATGTTTTCAACGTGTTTGCGTATGGTTCCTGCCGAAAGGAACAAGTTTTCGGCAATGGCATTGTATTTTAATCCTTTGCTCAGTTGTTCTAAAACTTCTATTTCACGGGCTGTCAAATTGACTTCATCACAAGGTTTACAATCTTCAAAAACGATGGGTTCGCGTAATAATTTCAAGGTTTTCATCGCAATAGACGGCGTCATTGCCGCACCTCCTCCGAGGGTTTCTAAAATTCCGTCCTTTAATTCTTTTGGATTGACTTCTTTCAAAAAATAACCATCAGCCCCTGCCTTTATGGATTTGAAAATGTTTTCATCATTATCAAAAACCGTAAGCATAATGATTTTTATTTGTGGGTATTTATTTTTAATGATTTCTGTAGCCTCAATTCCGTTCATTTTTGGCATTTCAATATCCATTAAAATCAAATCGATGTTGTGATTTTTCTCTAGTTTTTCAATTAAATCTTCGCCATTCACAGCTGTAAACTTCAACGAAAAATCTTCAAAAAAAGACAATTTTTCTTGCACCGTTTTTATCAAAAATGAATTGTCATCTACAATGGCTATTTTTATCATATCAAATTGTTTTTTAACAAAAATTCAATTCGGGTTCCTTCATTCGAAGAGGAAAGATGAAATTCTCCGCCTATTTCTTCGATGCGCTTTTGCATATTTTGCAAGCCATTGCCTTTTTGGATAGTAGCTTCATCAAAACCAATTCCATTATCTTGAATGATAATTTTTAGTTGATTTTCTACTTGCTTAGCGTTGATAGAAATCACAGTGGCGTTGGCGTATTTTATAGCATTGTTCACCGCTTCCTGAATGGTTCTATACAAATTCATTCCTTGAACCGAGGTCAATTTTTGAGTTTTCAAAACGGGGTCAATGGCAAAGGAAAAACTGATTTGGTCTTTGGCTTCCTTGGCTTTTTCGATGTAATTATTGATTCGGATTTCTAAATCGTCGAACGAAATTTCGTTGCTGTTCATTGCCCAAATCGTGTCGCGAAGTTCCACGATGGTATCTTTGGCAAAACTGGAAATATTGGTCAATTTGTTGTCTAATTTTTCGTTAGTAATATCAAAAGCATATTTTATATTGTCCACCGAGGAAATAATGAAAGTCAGTTGTGCTCCAATATTATCGTGCAAATCTCTGGATATACTCAATCGCTGTTCTTGCAGTTTGTTATGCGTTTCAATTTTAGAGATGGCTTTTTTTAACTTGTATTCTTGAGCTTGTTGGATATTTTTTTGTTTTTGTTGGCGGTAAATCAAGAATCCTGTCAAAGCCGTCAAAAAAGCTACTATTGAAAGCCCAATTAAATAACTGTTTTTTTGCTTGGCTTCGTTTTTTTGCGCAATAATTAATTTTTCCTTTTTGGCTGTGTCAAATTGAATTTCTAAGGCTGCAATTTTAGAATTTGTTTCTATATTTGATAAGCTGTCTTTGTATTGACTAAATTTTTTATAGTTAAACAAAGATTCTTTCGAATTACCTAGCCTTTCATAGCTTTCGGAAATTGCTTTAAAACAGCTTTTTACTAAGTCTAAGTAGCTATTTTTTTGAGCAATATTTAAACTTTTTTGATAAAAATCAATTGCCTCACTATACCTTTGTTGGTTAAAATTCAAATCTCCAAAATAAAAATAATTCTCAGCAATGCCTATCTGATCTTTAAGTTTTAGTCTAATGTTGAATGCTCGATTTAGTAATACATTAGTTTCGCTAAACTTTTTTTGTTTCAAATAAATCAATGCTATATTATTTAAACTATAGGGAATTCCCACACTATCTTGAATTTTTTCTTTGATTATTAATCCTCTTTTGTAAAAAAACAAAGCACTATCGTCTTCCTTATTCAATTCTTTTAGATAGCCATAATTATTGTAAATACTGAGAAGTGGTTTCTGGAAATTATTATTTTCTGCAATACCCTTCCCTTTTTGCATATAATAAATTCCTTTAACTAAATTCGTTTTCTTCATTCGATACCCTAATTCTCCATACTCTAAGGCTAATTTCTCTTGATTATTAATTTTTTCATAAATTGAAATCGCTTTTAATGAATACTTTAAGTCATTATCATATTTGCCATCGTAATAATATACTAAACTCAGGTTGCTGTAACTTTCAGCTTCACCAAGACTATAGTTCATTTTGTTAGCAAGTTTTGCATTTAGCAAATAATCGTCGATTAGCGAAGCTGCTTTCTCTTGTCGTATTGCAAAGGGAATTGTATTGAGGGAATCGATTGATTGTTTGGTTTGACAAAATCCAGTAATCGAGCCTAGTAAAATCAAAAATGTAATGATGTTTCTCATAACAGAACTTCTATTTTCGTGCCGTTTCTAGTTGAATTCAACGCAACTATTTCTTAAACCATTTTTGAATAGTGCAGCAGTAATTATTTATTTCTTCATTTCTTGCTAAAATTAAAAAGCTGCCTAAAATAGACAACTTTTTTGATTCAAATTAGTTATCTAATTAAACCATTCAAATCATCAACAATTGTATTACCCACATTAACCTCTTTTGATGTTGTGGCATCCTGACGACTTACTTGTTTTACGTTACTTTCTGCTGGAGAAGACATTAACAAGTTTAAAATAAAAAATAAAATTCCCATAAAATTGTGTTTTTAAAAATTATTTGTTAAATATAATAAAATATCTCACACTTATTTCTTGGAATACAATTCTTCAAAAATTTCGCAGTTCAAATTAAAAATAGAATTACTCAAAGCTTCGTTGGATGCTTTGAGTTTTACTCTTAAATCCTCTGAAAGCTTTATTTTTTGATTTTGATCCTCCAGATTAGATTTCATCTCCAAAATAATATCTTCCAGAAGCATTACGCGCCTCTGGAAATCTAAATTGCTGACTTTAAAACTGACAATCAATCCGAAAATTGCAAAACAAAGTGCGCCTATTATTAATATTAAAATATAAACCATATTTCCTATTATTTAATTCACAATCAGTTTTTTGGTGGTTTTACTACCTCCTTTTTCAACTTCCAGAAAATAAATTCCTTTGTTTAGAAATTGATTTGTAGTTGTAGTTTTTAAATCGAAATCTTTTATTTTTTGACCCAGAAGATTGTAAATAGTGGCTTTGGAACCGATTGTATTTTCATCAACTTTGATGTTGAAATTTCCTGAAGAAGGGTTTGGATAAACACTAATTTCAATAGCATTTTCTGTATTTAAAGATAAAGTTGGTATGTTATAAACAAAAAGTTCAATTCCTTCGGTAAGTGTTTGCCCAACCATAAATAATTTATTTCCGACCGTGGTTAATTTTTCAGGACTAAAATCAGCAGCACCCACATTCGTATCATAAACCATAATTGTTCCTGCTTCTGTGCCATCACTTTTCCATAATTCGTATCCGTTTGTACCGTTTTGTGCTCTAAAATATACGTTCGTTCCCACTACATAAGGATTTATAAATCCACCATAACCTGTTCCATTAACATTATTGTCTTTTACCATAACAGTTCCCGCAGTTGTTCCGTCTGTTTTGCAAATTTCGCCTCCAGTGGAAAGTGTCCCACATTCAAAAAACAACGTCCCATTTACATTGATTAATGATGTTGGTTTAATATTAGTTGATGGTCGCACTAAAACTGTTCCGGCATCAGTACCATCACTTTTCCAAAGTTCATAATTGCCTTTGGTGAAATACAATATCCCATTAACGTTAGTCAAATAATCACAGACAGTATGTGAATAAATACCTCCCAGAGTTATGTCTTTTACCATTACAGTTCCTGCTGCTGTACCGTCACTTTTCCATAATTCACTTCCATTAACTCCATTATTAGCTAAAAAAAACAAAGTACCATTCACATCCGTCATTTGACTTATTGAGCTATCAACACCACCAGGATAAATATCTTTTACCAATACTGTTCCACCAACAGTGCCATCAGTTTTCCAAAGTTCATTACCATAAGCTGCAACATAAGTTGTAAAATACATATTTGTCCCACTAACGACTAACGGACTTGTAGCTGTGATATTTGCAAAACCAACTGTGCCTGCTGAAGTACCATCACTTTTGTGAATTCCCTGTGCAAATAAGGAAGAAGTATTAAAGTACAATGCATTTTTAAAAACGGTCATTTCTCCAGTTGCAGAAGTAGAACCCAATGATTTGACTAAATAGGCCCCGTTCCCATCAGTAACCCATAAGGATTGAACTGCGCCATTTTTCCCAACATTAAAATAAATTAGATTCCCCCATTTTTTTGTAAAAGTTATCGATTCATTTAATCCAAATGTTCTAATTATTGAAGTCCCAGCCAATGTGCCATCAGATTTCCAAAGATTTCCTGCGGTGTTATAGGGAACATCAGTTGCAAAAATTAACTTTCCATTGACTTCCTTTAATTCCCTGGGAGATGAAAACCCTGCTCCCAAAACAATATCTTTAACCAAGTTGATTTGTGAAAAACCAACAGAAAAAGTAATCAAGAACAAAACTGTAAAAAGTAGTGATTTTTTCATTTTGATTTTATTTAAAAAGTTATATCCAAAGTTGATTCATTTTTACGCACAAAAAAATACGACAATTGTCGTATTTTGAGGATTATTTTTTTACTTTTTTTATGTCAATCCTTTACTTGAATCAATTCTTATAATGGCACACAGATGCCACGGATTTAAACTGATAAAAACAGATTTTTTATATAAAAATGCGTCTAATTTGTGTCGTGTGAGTGCTATTATTGAATTATTAGTCCGCTGACGGATAGTCATTTTGCATTTTATCATAATCAATCCGGTCTATTCCTGTTTTCATATAAAGCGCTATTTCTTTTGCACCCAATGGAACTGGTTTTCCAGAATTCCAGACGGCAACTGTAAAAAGGGTTGAATCTGCAATCTGTTTTCGTTCGATTTTTAAGGATGCACCTTTTTGAAAATTACTATAATACGGCATATAAATAACCGAGTCATTTGTTTCTAAAGTACCACCAACGATGATTAGTCTCCTCTTTTCAAGAAATTGGGAGGCTCTGTTCCAAACTAGTTCCGAGCTGTCTTTGCTGACAGTAAAAGAATTTTTTTGGCTGGCATACATTTTTTGCATTTCCAATGAGTTTTCTCCTGGAAATATTGATTTGAGTACGACAGGAATCACTAGTACCAGCAACATAATTGTTAGAAAATATTTTAAAAAACTGTTTTTCATAAGTAGAAAAAAAATGAAATCTATTTCAATTGTACTTTATACTTTTTCAGAAATTCTTTTGTGTAGCAATTGTAATCTCTGGAGTAAATGATAGGCTTGTTATCCTCCATTTTCAGGCTGTCGATGGCAAAATTTGGGGATAGAAATTCTTCATTAGAAATTGCCAAACCACTAGCTGTATTTGAAATTAAAGCCAAATGCGGTTGCACGCAATGTCCAATTGCACCAGGTTCCGCATTCCAATAAGTAATTACACCCAACTGACTATTGAACAAAAACAATTCGGAAAATTCAATCACTTTTTTGCCTTTGTTTTTAGGCAACCATCGAATACCTGGCTTTTTTTCGATTTCGTCTTGCGTTAGAAACCCTTTGGATTTGAAATGTGCATACAAGGTTTGGGTTGCCTTATCAATCGAAATTGAATCCTGATTGGCAACTGGATTTATAGCTTTTATAATGACAACTGTGTCTTGAATGGTTTCCACAATTTTTGTCTCGGTTTTTGTTGCGTCTTTTGTCTCCGTTTTAATCTCTGATTTTTTGCAAGAAAATAAGGTTACTGCAAGTGCTAGTATTAATAGTGTGTTTTTCATTTTGTGTTTTTTGCTAATTTTTTTCTGATTATTATATCGATTACCCATGTTATAAGCATATAAACAATAAGCATAACAGGATAAACTACTATGATTAGTATATAATATCCGTGTCTTTTACTGGCTTCAATTCCTATTAGATTATCAATAAAAGCGTATGATTTCATATAACAATACAGCATTATAATTGGGACTAAAATACTTCCTAAAATCACCACCCAAGACTGTTTTCGGGTAATATTTATTTTTCTGTACCAAAAAATCAACACTATATGAATGATAAAAAGCAAGAATCCACAATATATCATTATACCAAAAGGTTCTATAGAAATTAACGTTTTGGCGGTTTGGCTAATTTGGGTTTTATATTTTATTTGAATCATATCGGATGGTAATTCATTGAAACTCCAAGTCGAAATCGCTCCAATTTTTCCTTCTTTTGGATTGCCTAAATTGGTGGTTATCGGTTTCAATTGTCCGTCCTGAAAAACGGTAATAGTTAAACTTCCGAATGATTTCCAATATTTAGCTGGTGCCAATGAGTACAAAAAACAATATTCTTTAACCCAATTTGAATTATCAACCCATACATTTGCAAGATATTCTATTTTGATTTTATGCTCCCCTTTGGATAAATTGGCTTCAAAATATTTCAGGTCGTCAAGGTTGTAAAGCTCTGTATGGTTGCGTTGCCAATAAATAGAAATGTATTGATTGTTATCTATAATTTCATCGAAAGAATTGGCAAAATTGGCAAAAGGCGAATTTTCGGTTTTGTAATATTGCGCAGGAATATTTTGAATTTCTATTGGTTTTCCGTCTAACCAAACTGTAAAACCGTTTTTGTACTCCTTGGCAAGAAATAACAACGGAATTTGCCCACCAACAACATCACTTTTGATAGTATATTCGATGGTGAATTTAGCGGTTTTGAAATCTTGATTGAGGTGAACCACAATATTTTCGTGCAAAATAGTAACATCTTTACTCGAAAAAGCACTCGCGTTTTTTGATCCTTGAACAATTGGCGATGCCATATTGGCAAAGCAAAAGTTGAATATTAAAATGAAAAAAAAACAGGTTTTTAGTTTAAGCATTATTGTTAATTCTTTTCTTTTAATACTTAATCTTACCTGTTCCGCTGCAGCCATCACATTCTATATGAGTCCGATAATCGCTACGTTCTTGTGTTTGCCCTGTGCCATTTACTATATAATAAGTACTTGATTTCCCCCAATTGGGGTTTAATTTTTTGCCAGAACCACTGCATCTAGAGCAGGTTAACATTATTTCATTATTTTCAGGAGGTGTACTGGTACTGTTGTATAAAACAGTTGGCGCATTATATTCATAAGTTTTAGTTACTCTATCAGGGTCAACCCAAACTCTGCCTTCAACATCGGCTATAGCTTTGTCTATCCATTTTGGTTCTTCGGGTGTTAATTGTCTTGCTTTATCAAAATCATTTTGTGCCGCTATTTTATTTCCTAACTTGTAATTTGCTTGCCCTCTGTCAACATAAGCACGGTGTAAATTTGGAAAAATTCTAATAGCTTCGTTGCACAATAGTAATGCTTTTTCGGGATTTACTTCTTTTGTTTTACTTAATCCTAAAGTTAAAGTCATTGCTTCGAATCGCAAATCTACATACGCTTGATAACCATTTTGGCTACGGACAGCGTCTTTACCTTCAAGAGATGAAGTATCGATTTGATCTGCAATATAATTGGGTTGCAAATGAGAAGTTGCAAATTGTGGTTTGGTTTCTGGGGTTTTAACATTTTCAATACTCGACGATTCTAAAACATACTTTTTCAAATCTTGATGTGCAATGTTTGATTCCTTTTTTACGGGTTTTGAAGTTGTTTTTGCAATAGAATTTATCGGTTTTGGAACACTAATTTTATTTTCTGTTACATAACCTTGAACCCAATTACTGGTGTTTTCATTGGCACAAATAGCAATAGAATACAAAAGTTTTGGACTAGTGGAATTTAACCAAATATATGCAACTGGACTTATACCATCTACACTATAATAGGTGGTGCATTTTGTTTCGATTTGCTCGATGGTGAATTTTAATTCTTTTTTGGTGAGTCTATCTTCATTTACTAATTTTTCAAATGCTAGTTGTACCGTTTGAAAAAACAGTTCTCCTCTTGTGTCGTCTGACTCAAATAGAAACCTATTGTATAAAGATTTGTCCTGTTTTATTTTGGTAGTAAAGAAATTTTTAGTCGCATCATTTTGATTTTTAGCAGTATAAACAGTTACATCTTTAATGTCTTTGCTGATAAAATCTCCTTTAAAATTTTTAAAATCATTTTTACCATCAATCAGAATAGCGTAAATGTTGGCAGTAATTCTATTTTTTTCGATTTCTTGACTTGATTTATTTTGAGCCAATAATAAAGTGCTAAAAAATAGGGTTATTGCAAGCAGTAATGGTTTCATTTTTTTTAATTTAAATTAGTATCAAATTTGCAGCAATCTGGCAAGAACCACAATACGAAGAACAACGTATATTTAGAAAACAACTTTACAATAATAGTATAACCTATGTCAAATGTATTGTGTTATCCTAAAATTATAATGAAACTAGAAAATTTACAGTTGTTTTTATGTAATAATTCAACACAATAACTATTTATAATCGGTACGAAAATCTACTAATGTATTGCCGTTTTTTGTAGTAGTTGTGGTTTTTGTGGTTGTCTGGTTACTACCTGAATTATTTGAGGGATTAGAATACAAACTCCTATTAGAAAAACTATCCCAAGCTGCTTTATTTAAGGCTTCTAGTTCGGCTTTTTTTCTGAGTTCTTCTGCTTTCTTTTCTGAAAGTTCAAATACAGAATTTGTATTTAACGAACTTGTATTTGATGTACTAGTATTTGATGTACTTGAGCTAGAATAATACACCTCTGATTTGTTCACTTTATCTGGGTCTATATATTCTCTACCTTCAACAGCTGCAATTGCTCTATCAACATATTTTGACCTAAAAGGGCCCAATTGTTTTGCTTTATCAAAATCATTTTGAGCGGCTTTAGCATTGGCCATCCTAGAATATACTTGTCCTCTACCAATGTAAGCATCGGATAAATTTGGAAAAATTCTAATGGCTTCGTTATTCAATGCTAATGCTTTTTGAAGATTTATTTCTTTTGTAGTGCCATAACCCCAAGTTAAATCCATTGCTTCCTGAACAATTTTCACATAATCCCGGTATCCTTTTTGACTGCGAACAGCATCTGGAGTATCAAAAGTTGAAGTGTCACTTTGATCTGCAATATAATTGGGTTGCAAATGAGAAGTTGCAAATTGAGGTTTGTTGGGATCAATATATTTTCCGTTTTTGAATTCTCCTTCGATAGTATTTCCGTTTTCTAATCGATAAATACCCTTTCCATTATTACAATCTCCAGATAGGCATCTTGGAAGAAATAAATCACTTTCTATTCGAGAAAATTTCAAGTTTACAATTTTACCATTTCTGGAAAACTCAAAACTAGCTTCATCTCGTTGTAACTGACCAAGAATGTTCCCAATTTCTTGATTTGTTTTTCCAAGAAGCACAATGTTATTTATTTTCAGCCAGATATCATCGACTTTTACACCTGCTTTTTGGGCAGGTCCAATTTCAAAAACTTTGATAATAACTATTTTTTCTGGAGTATTTGCAAATCCAAATCCAAAACTTTTTTGAGCCTGAAGTTGGCTAATAAACCCTAAAAATAGTAGTACTAGTATTTTTTTCATTTTTTTAAATTAAAATATCCATTCAAAATTGCAATAGTTTGATAAAAACTACAATACGAATAATAGCGTATTTTTTTGGGTATTATCTACAACAATCACAAGGAACGTATCGAGATGGTCCATATTCGGAAACGGTTTCGTTATGACTTATTCCTAAACCATTTACTGGTGTTACAGAATATGTTTTTGATCCCAAATACATTCCCTTTATTTCTTTTTGTCCTGTGCCTAGACAACAAATACATTTTGAAGTTCTTTCTATTTGAGCTGCTGCATTTCGGGTTTCTATTTCGTTGTTTTTTTTATTTATTGCAGCAACTTCTGCATTATATTGTTGATAACTAATATCTGATGCTAATTTATTGCTCTTTGCTAATGCCAAATAATTGAGTTGATTGGTGTGGTCGTCTACAAATTTTATTTGAAATGTTTCCCAATCTATTATGTAAAGAGAAACATAATAGCCAAATTTATATACATCTGGAACTAAATTTTCGGGTAACTTTGAGTTTAATTGCATACACGATTTTGTAAGATCTTCATTCCAAACCAAATCAATGTATTTTCCGTTTAAGGTTACTATTTTTTCGCAACTATTGTTTTTTTTATTTATGAAATAAAATGTTTTTTTATCGTCTTTATCTTGTCTATGCAAGTCTTTAAAAATCATATAATTTTCGTTGGCAATTTCTAATTCTACATTACCTGCTGGAGCGGTTAGAATATTCAAATCATTTATAATTTGTTTTACCGCCTCGTCAGAATAGTTTGGTTTAAATTCATTTGTTTGTGGTTTTTCAAAGAATTTTACTTCCATTTTTCTTGCTATTTCAGTTTGTTCAAAATTGTCAAACGATCCACTGTATAGTCTTTTTTGGCTATTTGCTGAGAAAACAGTAATAAAATCGTAATTAAAGTCGTAACTACTTGGGCTGATTTTTTTACGACTGATACACAATAAATTATCTTTACTGCTACTAAATAGTATATCTATATTTGATGTTCGAAAACTCATATCAGACAAATCGGTTGCATTTATATTAGGAATAGTAATATCTTGTACTACAGTTCCTTTGTTTTTGAGTATAAATTGTTGCAATTTTGATTCTTGTTGCTGGCTAAAATTTTGATTAGCATTAGCAATTGTAATTCTTTCTTGGCTTTCAAATTGTTCTTTAGTAACACTCTGATTTTCAGTATTAAAATACTCATACCTCTCTTTTTCTCCATAGGTATTCATTGAGCCTTCTACAAAATTTCCTTTTTTTGTGTATCCATTACTAAGCGTGTAAATTCCTTGACCCCTTTTTTCACAATATCTATTCATTTCGCCTGTATATTGTGTTCCGTTTAAGTAAATCATTTTTCCAAATCCATTCGGATTGCCATAAATACTTTTTCCTTCCCAAATATTTCCGTCTGCACGAATTACTTTCGCTTGACCTATTTGTTGACCATCTTTAAATTCTCCTGTAATTTTTTCCCCATCGGCATAAATTTCTGTCCCAATTCCTTCAAATTTGCCTTTTTTAAATTTCCCTTCGTAAATAGTTCCATTTTCATAAACAAATTTTCCAAAACCATTTTTACAATTTCCAGATATACAACTTCCTTTAGGAATTTGCGAAAATAAAATGGCACTAAAAAGTAGAGCAGATAATATTAGTAATTTTTTCATTTTTAAAATTTAAATAATCATTCAAATTTGCAACAATTTGATAAAAAACACAATACGAAGAACAACGTATTTATTACATATTCTTATTCGGCACCGATTGCCACAAAACTTTGCCTGTTTTATCCATTAATTTATTGCGATAGGTATCGGTTTTGGGGTCGTAAAGCGCAACAACTACTCGACCGTTTTCAAAAGAAGCTGTTCCTACTGCTAAATAAGGTGCGAACGCAATGACTTGTTTTCCTTTTTTATCGAGAAATCCAGTAGAAGTGAGACAAAGTCCTTCGGAAAAAGCGAAAAAATCTTTATTATAATTATAGTTGTGTTCTGCTAAATTTTGCATTGGAATAACGAGATTGAAATTTTTATCTAAAAATCCAAATTTAGATGTATCGTCACTTGTTTCGACTTCTAAAATTTTGAAAACTGCAGCCAAACCGTCTTTGAAATTTCGTACCTCATCAAATTGCTTTCGAGTGGCTTGATAGCCCGTTTTATCTATGAAAGTCATTCCAAAAACACCGCTATTTTTACTATCGCCAGGAACGGTAACCACCGCAAAACCGTCGGCAAAACTTTCGGCAAAATGATAAGTACAGTCAATGGTAAGTTTGCCCGTTTTGTCAATATATCCAAAGTTTCCTTCTTTGTTTTTCACTACCGCCAAATCCTCGGAAAAAGGTTCTATCCAAGACCATTGTTGCTCAATAACCATTTGCCCAGTTTTATCAACAAAACCCCATAAACCGGTATTGCCTTCATAATCATCGACAAATTCTGTATTGTTGTTTTTGATGGCCAAGCCGTCATTAAAATCATACAATCGCCCTACAGAAAACGGAATAACCAACTTTCCTGTTCGGTCAATTGCTCCAAACTGATAGCCTTCTTTTTCTACAATTGCCAATCCGTCGCTGTAGTCATAAATAGTCCAATTGCAAAACGGAACAATTATTTTTCCCGCTTTGTCGATTACGGCAAATTGGTCTTTACCTACTTCAAGTCGGTTTTCGATAATTGCCAAACCTTCAAAAAAATCGTGAGCATAAGCTGGGTTTTCAAATTGTGGTGCAATGACCCATTCGCCTGTTGTTTTACTCAAATACCCCATTTTATTGGTTTTAATATCGAGTGCACAAATTAAATCTTCGGTCGATTTTCTGTAATCATTTTTACTGTCGGCACCATTGATGTCATAAATTTTTATGCCTTTGAATGATTTTATGCCTTTTCCAGTTGGCGACAACAAAACGTGTTCTTCTCCATCGGGATGGTTTGCATTTTTGTTTTCTGCCAATATATTTTGACCGATGCAAACACTTTGAAATGTTGTAACAAGCAGTAGAATTAAGATCTTTTTCATTGTTATTGATTTTTAGTAACAAACAATTTTCCGTCTTCGTTGTACTGTTTTCCATCTCCAACTTGTTCATCATTTATGTATTCGTACTCGGATTTTAATTTGCCGTTTTTGTGATATATTTTCTCGGTTCCGTTGAGTAAATCTTCTGCATAAGTCGCTTCTGATTTGAGTTTTCCGTTCTCATAATATCGCACAAATTCCCCATTTAGTTTATCGTTTTTCCAAACCGATTCGCTTTCAATTTTCCCGTCTTTGAAATACTTTTTCATACTACCACATATTTTACCGTCAACAAAAGGGGTTTCGCTTTTGAGAATGCCACTTTCATAATATTCTTTTTTAATTTCGGTTTGCGCATTGGCGATACAACCAAAAAGTAGAATTATAATTGGTAAAAGATACTTATTCATTATATTATGATTTAGAATTTCCATTTTCGTCGTACTGTTTACCATCGTCAACTTGCTCGTCGTTGCTGCATTTTACTTCCCATTTCAACTGGCCGTTTTCGTAATATTCTTTGAGGAAACCATTTTTTTTGTTGTTGAGATAATCCACAGTAAAATTGAGTTTTCCACTTTCGAAATAACCTCGCAAAAAACCTTCGATTGCATTATTTTGATAAGGAATTACTTTGTACAATTTGCCACTTTCGTAATATTCTTTGGCATCGCCATTTTTGTTATTGTTGGTGTGTGGAATCTCTAATTTCAACTTTCCGTTGGGGTGATATTCTTTGACCGTGCCTTCAATCAAATCATTTTTGAATGGGATTTCGACTTTTTTACCGTTCTCAAAATTTCTTGTTTCAAGTCCGTTTTTTTTATTATTGGTAAAATTGACTTGGTATTTTATGGTTCCATTTTCATGAAATTCTGTCAAAATTCCGTTAGTTTCATTGTCTTTAAAAGGTTCTTCGAGCAGTAATTTACCCGATTCATAAAAGGTTTTTACCAAACCGTTTATTTGATTGTCTTTGTATGGTGTTTCCTTTTTAATTTTCCCACTTTCATAATACTCAATGGTTTTTCCGTTTCGAGAATCGAAAATATAGGGCTCTTCCAATTGCAATTTTCCGCTTTCGAAATAGACTTTCGAAACTCCGTTGATGAAAATCCCTGTAAACGGAATTTCGGTTTTAAGGTTGCCATTTTCGTGATATTCTTTGGCAATGGTTTTTGTATTTGCAATTGGCGTTGGAATTTCACTTTTCAGATTCCCGTTGGGATAATAGGTTTTTACGACATCGTTTTGCGCATTCGCCGAAAGGCAAAAGAGGAATAATGCTAGAATTATAAAATATTTCCCCATCATTTTATGTTTTATTTATTGTTTTGGAACTGTTTTAAAATCGATTATTTCATTTCCAGATTTGGTAATTGTTGTCGTTTTTACTGTTGTTTCATTAGATGATGAAGAACTTGGCGTAAAACTAACGTTTTCCATTTTTTTCATTAATTCTAGTCCATAAGCTGCTTCGTTTTCTCTGTCTATTCTTTTTCTTTCGGCCTGGCTATTTGCCATATTCGTATTGAAAAAATAATCCATAAAATGATAATATTCGCCGTTTAACTCTCTATATACTACGCCCGAAAATTCTTCCATACTATTAAAAGTTCTAGTATTGACACCGTTTTTCCATTCGCCAAAAGATACTTTTCCTGGTGTAACAACTGGAACTTGTTTTAAGGAATACAAACCACCATAAGGATCACGACCATCTTTATCATCATACTTGTATGTAGTAACGTCGGGTGCAACAACATATCCAAGTCCTTCGTAGGTTCCGTTTTTACACATTCCAAAATATTTGGTGCCATCGCTATATCTTATAACTCCATACCCATTTTGGCAGTCCCCCGAAATACATTTTGGTTGAGCTGCAATGTCTCTCCTTGCATTTTCTTTGACACTATATTTATTTTTCTTCATTTCGGAATAGTCTTTCCAAGAGATTTCAACATTATCTTTGGAATAATATTTTTCGTTCTTGTAATTATTTAAATGTGTGAATTTACCTTTCATATAATAGCCATTAGGTAGTGTTTCTATACCCTGACCTCTTAAAAAAAGATGATCCCAATTTCCGGTAAGACTTATGCCGTCTGTATTTGTTTCTGTTCCTTCTCCGTCTCTTTGACCGTTTTTCCAATTTCCTTTATATGTAGTCCCATTTCTATCTATTGATGTTCCTTCGCCGTGTGGGCTACCATTTTTAAATTGTCCTATATAAGTGTATCCCAAAATATCACTAGCATAAGTACCTATTCCATCTTTGCAATCACCTGTTAAGCAGCCTCTTTCAAACCAATCGTGATTTTTCCAAGCACCAGCATATACTTCTCCCTTTGAATTTGTATAAGTACCAATACCATCTCTTTTAAAATTTTTAAATTCACCTACATAAACTCCACTTTCCCATTTATAAGTTCCAGTACCATTTTCGCAATTGCCAGACAAACATTGTGCTTTTGCAATGAAACAAATGGATAGTAACGCTAGTATTAAAATTGATTTTTTCATATTTATTGTTTTATGGATTTACCAAAATTGATATCATTTATAATGTTTGAATTCTAAAAGTGGTTTTTTAGTCTTTGGTTGTTGTTGTCGAACCATCGGCATTGATAATTTTTCGCTCAATTTTTTTAGCATTTGTTCCGTTCGTGCCATCATCATTTTTTGAATAAGAAGTTGGTATTACTTCTGTTTCCATTTTTTCAAAACCTGCAAAATAGTTATCCAAATTTGCTAATCTTTCTTTATTTCGAGCTATTGCTTGTTCTTTTTCAATTTTAGCTACGTCAACAATAGTTGCGGTTAATTTACCATTAGA
>Ga0209480_10001198_pt1 | contig 19174 bp, 18 predicted proteins | sample JI61114C2DNA_FD_187501 | JGI IMG/M metagenome (GOLD analysis project Ga0209480, IMG submission 187501) | Wastewater effluent complex algal communities from Wisconsin, to seasonally profile nutrient transformation and Carbon sequestration -... | ecosystem: Engineered > WWTP > Effluent > Algae... | reverse complement strand
GGGAGGCGTCCATATCATCTTCTTTGTCGTACAACAAAGAAGAAGGTCGCCCGCCGGGGGCGAGTCCCCGGCCAATGTGACGTACTACAACGGAAAGCCGTCCGTAAGCGCTCACCGGTTCAAGGTCTAACGGAATGATCTAACGACCTTCACGTAAAGTCCGAAACGCTCGTCACCCCCGACAGGCAAGGCTCACCAAGCCCGGAGTGCCTGCCAGGGGCAGTGTGTACATACCTAACGCGAACATAGCCAATGAATTCGACCCCAGGGTCCCTCCCTGTCACCGGCGTGCCGTACCTGCAGGCCCTTCCTCCCGCTGTACGGCTGCGCTTCGGGTAGAGAACCTGAACCGCTCAGGCGGCTATGGCTGCGGCCTGCTGTTGAGCCTCGAAGATGGCCTGGAGGGTTTCCAGGGTGATCTCGGCGATGGGCTGCCCGGCGTCATCGAGGATCTCGTAGAGGATCTCCCCCGGCTGCGGCCGCATGCTGAACAGCACGATGGCGTCCGTGGCCCCGCCTCCTTCCCGGTGGGGCGTTTCATTGGCGGGCGAGACGGTGTGGCTGCCAGTGGGGCGCACCTCACGCAGGCGCCCGTCCATTTCATACAGACGATGCTCACCCTGCACCACGAAGGTGTGGTTGAGGGCCTTATGGCGATGCAGCACGATCTGCTGGTTGGCGTCGAAGCGGAACAGCACGTCGGCGATGCGCTGCTGCATGTCTACCTGCAGGATGCTGAAGGCGAAATGGGGAAAGTCGCCGAAGGGTTGCCAGGGGATGGTGTTGGCGTCGAAATGCGTGGGCATGGATGTCTCCTCGTGGATTGGGCCGGATGGCTGGCGCCAGTAGAAACCCCACGGTAGGAGGCCGCCGAGGTCAGCTTGCCCGTAAAGCAGCGGGCATTTCTCCCGCCCTGTTCGTGTTGATGCGGGCGGGCAAATTGCCTGCTGCATCCGGGGCAGGATGCCGCTGACCCGGCGGATGGCAGGCCCTAGAGTCCAGGGGCTGGGACGGTGCCGGGTGGTGCCGTCCGTCATCCACCCCGGGGCGAACATGCGCAGATCCTTCACCGCAGCACTGCTGGCCATGGCCTTGCTGTCCGGCAACGCGGCGGCCAACAACCTGTTCTGTGGCGGGCCCGTGCCCCAGACTGGCGAACCCACCGATCTGGCCCATGTGGTGGGCGACCAGACCCTCGAATACATGGCCGATCAGCCGGCCAGCATGATGGTGTGCAGCAAGGGCTATCTCTTCGAGAAGTGCGGTGACCACGCGACGGCCATGCGCATCTTTGATCGCTGCATCGAGGCGGGTTACATCGGCGCCATGATCTGGAAAGCCCTGATGCTGCAGGACGGCGCCCTGGGCGCGCCCGATCTGCCGGCGGCGGCTGAACTGATGCGCCGTGCCGCCGGGGCGGGAGATTCGCCCTATGCCACCCTTGGCAAGCTTCACTACGCCAGCGCCCTGCACGAGGGCAAGGGCGTGCCCCGGGATGTGGAGGCGGCCCGCGAGTGGTTCGAGGCCGCGGCCGCCGAGGGCAACCCGGATGCCATCGAGTTCCTGCGCACCGGTTACCACGTAGGCGACCGGGACGGTCTGGCCCGTGGGGTGGGTAGCGCGTCTCCCCCTGTGGTGCCTGCCGTGCCTCTGCCCGGGGAGCTGTTCGAGGAGGGGGCCGTACCCATGCGCCCTGCGGCGCTTCCTCCCCGCCCTGTCGTTGCCCGGCATCTTGTCGCCGAGACGCCGGCGGGTCAGCCCGGTGCGCCCGTTTCGGCGCCGCTACCGGGCAAAACACGCGCTGCGCAGCGCCTGGTGCCGGCACCCGTGGCCCAGGCACCGGCTCATCCGGGCTCCACCGCGCTGGTCGCAGTGATGGCGGCGCTCCTCATGGCGGGCGCTGTTCGCCAGGCTGGTGCTCACCTGCGCCGCTTCCCATTTCCCACTCTCCACACCTGAACCATGAATGCTTCCATCGACGGCCTGATGTACGCGGCCAGCCAGTTGTTCCTGATCCCCGTGCTGCTGGCCATCGGCCTGCTCTTTGCGCACGCTTTCTACGCCCTCGGGGCCTTCCTGTGGCAGGCGCGCCAGCGCCGGGCCGGGGTGGCGGCCGGCTTCGAACTGGCCGAGGCGCGGCGCCGCGACCCCGGCTTGCTGCTGGCTGATCTGGAGGCCCTGGCCCTGGCGCGCCTGGAGTTCGCCCGCATTGCCACCCGGGTAGCACCGCTGCTGGGGCTGGTGGCCACCATGATTCCCATGGGGCCGGCCCTCAAGGCCCTCGGCGAAGGGAGCCTGGGGGATGTGTCACGCAGCCTGATGGTGGCCTTTTCGGCGGTGATCCTGGCCCTGATTGCTGCGGCCCTGAGCTACGCGGTGGTGAGTGTGCGCCGGCGCTGGTATGCCGCCGACCTGCTGGCCATCGAGAAGGAAGGGCTTGCCGCATGAGCCGGATCCGCCTGCGCCTGGTTGACGAGGGGGAGGGGGACGACCCTCTGTTGTACATGGTCAATCTGATTGATGTGTTCCTGGTCCTGGTGGCCGCCCTGCTGCTGGCGCTGGCGCGCAACCCCCAGCAGTCTCCGGCGGCCGCCCAGGCCTTGCCGGAGGGTCGGAAGGTCGAACGCTTTCAGGGTGAAGGCGCGGCCACCACGGCCGACGGGGGTGTCCGGGCAGGCACGGCCTACCGTTTGCCCGATGGGTCCCTGGTGCTGGTGCCCGAGTAGGACGGTGCCCAGGCGCTGCGGGGTACCCGGATCTCGAAGACCGCGCCGCCCTCCGGGTGGTTGCGGGCCGTGATGGTCCCGCCATGGCCGAGCAGGATCTCCCGGGTGATGGCCAGGCCCAGCCCTGTGCCGCCGGCCCCCGTCTTGGTTGCACTGCTCTGCACGAACTTGTCGAAGATCTGCTCTTCCTCGCCCGGCGGGATGCCTATGCCCCGGTCCCTCACAGTCAGGGCCAGCGCCTCGCGTTGGCCGATCAGGGCATCCCGAAAGCTCACGTCGATGGTGCTGCCTTCAGGCGCAAACTTGAGTGCATTGGAGAGCAGATTCTGGACCGCGTGATGGAGTTGCTGGGGGTCGATCCAGCCCACCGTGCTGGCGGTGTCACGCTGGATGTCCACGCGCAGCCGACGGCTGCTGATAAGTGCGCCAAGATCGCTGCACACCCGCTCCACCACCACCGTCAGATCCGCAGGCCCGAAGCTGAAGCTGACCTGTCGCGCCTCGAGCTTGGCCAGGTCAAGGAGGTCGTTGACCAAGGCTGCCAGGCGGCTGCCACTCTGGTGGATGCGGCTGAAGTAGCTGGCAAGCTTTTCGTCCGGGGCATGGCCGGTACGGGTTTCACCCAGCCGGGCATAGGAAAGGATGCCGTGCAGCGGCGTCCGGAACTCGTGGGACATGTTGGCGAGGAACTCGCTTTTCAGCTGGTTGGCCCGCTCGGCGCTGTTCTTGGCGGCCGTCAGGTCGGCGGTTTGCGCATCCACCAGCTCGGAGAGGTGGTCCCGGTGCCGGCGCAGTTCGGCCTCGATGGCCTTGCGCGGGGTGATGTCCTTTGCCGTGCCGCGGTAGCCCAGGAAGCTGCCATCGCCGGAGAAGAAAGGGGTGCCCGAGACGCTGAACCAGGCGATGCCAATGGTCTGGGGGGCGATGCAGTACTCGAAGTCACGGAAGGCCTGTCGGGCGGCCACCGTCTCCAGGTAGCGGCGCCACTTGGCCGTGTCTTCCAGGTCCTCGGGGGCGGCGAAGTCCTGTCGTTGTTTGCCGCGCACGATGTCGATCATGTGCCGGTTGTTGCGGTCGGGCCCCACGTAGGCGGTGAAACGCATCTCCGCATCGGTTTCCCAGAACCAGTCCGAAGACACGGTCGAATAGTCGCGAAAGCGCTTTTCGCTTTCGCTCAGCGCTTCCTCCCGGGCCCGCAGGGCGGTAATGTCCGATCCGACGATGACCACGCCTTCAAGCTTGCCGCAGCGGTCATGGAGGGTTGCTGCGCGCAGCACGAAATGCCGCACCGGCTGGTCTGCCAGGCGGCTCAGCATACCGCTCTCCATATCCAGCGAACCTCGCAGCAGAATGGTGCGAAACAGGACCGTGCCCGGGGCGCAGCTGGGTGAGGCAGCCTGTAGCTGGGTGAGAGTGTTGGCGACCAGGAGGCTGTCGGGGCTGCCGTCGATCAGCTCGGCAGGATCGATGCCGAGACTGCGCCGCACGGAGGCATTGGCCTGGCGGATCTTGCCGAAACGGTCCAGCACCAGCAGGAGGCTGTCCATGGTGTCCATCACGTTGGCGACGAATGCGGACAGGCGCACCTGCTCGGCGTTTCGCTCTTCAAGCTCGCGGGACTTCCGGCTGACCTCGTCCATCATCGTGTCCATCATTCCGGTGACAACGCCGATCTGCTGCTCCAGGGCGTGATTGGCATGGCGCAGGGCCTCGACTTCGGTTTGCAGACGCTGAATCTCGGAACTGGCGGCGGCCTTGTGTTCCGCTGCGATCAGGGGGAGTCGTCCTTGGCTCATGACAGCAGGCTCAGCACACGTCTGGCCGTGTCGCCCACGCGAGCCTCAACGGGGGCGGAAAGGCCGGGGCGGAAGGGGCGGATGGCGAGGATCTCGACACCGAGCAGAACCATGCGGGGCAGGGCGTCCAGGGTCACCGGCAGCAGGCTTAACAGGGCGCCCACGCCTGCTCCGTGGAAGCCGGCGGGAGCTTCGTCCCGGGCGGCAGCCTCGACCAGGGGCAGGGCGTCGAGCTGGTGCAGCGTGCCTGCCGGGCCATGGCCGCGCAGGGCATCCACAATGATCACGCGGTCGCAGTTCTCGAAACACGCGATGGCCGACAGGCCTGCCACGTCGGCGCGCATCAGGCGTACCCCCTCGGGAAGCGGGGCTTGCGAGAGCAGGGCGTGGACCGCCGGCCCAAGGCCATCGTCCCCGTGCAGCTCGTTGCCGAAGCAGACGATGTGGATGCGCTCAGACGCCATAGCGGTGACGTTGTCCGCTGCCGACGAAGTGCACGGTGCATACCAGGCAGGGGTCGTGGGCACGCACCACGTGGCCGATCTCGATGGGGTCGGCCGGGTCGGCCAGCTCCAGGCCGATGACGCTCTGCTCCCAGGGGCCGTGCCGGCCTGCACTGTCCCTGGGCGAGGCGTTCCAGGCCGTGGGGGTGACGATCTGGTAGCGGCTGATGCGCCCGTCTGCCACCTGGATCCAGTGCCCGAGGCTGCCCCTGGCCGCCTGTACGAGGCCGAAGCCCTCGCCCCCCGAGAAGGCATTGTCGGGCGGCGGGAGATAGTGGGGGCTGCCGATCTGGCCGGCGAGGTCGTTCAGCTGTTGTCTCATCAGATGCAGGGTCAGGCCGGTGCGGCGCAGGGGGGCAAACTGGCGCAGCCAGGTGTTGGCGCCTTCGCTGGCGAGGAGTGCGCGCAGCAGCAGGTCCCCATCCACCAGCAGTTCAGCGAGGGGGCCTGTTTCGACGACACGATCGCCGTACCGGGGGGCCTTGGCCCAGGTGTAGCGATCCGTATCGGGCTGGTAGTCCGGTACGGTTTCGCCGATGTAGGGGTGGCGCCCGCCGGGGTAGGGGCGATACCAGGAGTGGCGAACGTGTTCGTTGATCTGCTGGGGGTCGAAGGGCTCCCGCAGGCCACGGTCTGCGTCGTAGATGCCGGCCGCCAGCAGGCTGACCGGATCGCCGTAGGGCGGCTGCCAGCGCGCGGGGTCGTGCCAGGCCCCGCTGCTCAGGAAATGCCGGCTGCCACCGCCGGTCCGGTGCAGGCCGATGGCGCGGGCGAAGCGGGTCAGCAGACCGATGGCGCTGGCGGCGTGCCCGGGTGCCTCAAGCCAGGCGAAGAAGGCGTCGACGCTGTCGAGGCTGAGCCAGGTTTCCAGCGTGTCGCCGATGACTTCGGCCTCGTACCAGGCGATGCTCTGGTCCACGATGTCCTGGGATTCGATGAGGTCCCGGGCGTTGGCGCCCCGAACCACGCCACCCGGCAGCATGTAGGACGAGTGGGGCCACTGGCCGCCAAAAAGCGCCACCAGTTGCACGATCTTGCGGCTGGCGGCGAGGGCCGCACGCACCATGTGCCCCCGCATCGGGGCAAATGCGCCATCGATGTCGGCAAACAGGGGCTGGCTGGCGTAGCGCGGATGAACCAGGTCGGGGGTGAAGAACAGGAAACTCTGGCGCAGATCGCTCTGGACGTTCTCGGCCATCAGGCACAGGTTGCGGATCAGGGTGGCGTGGGGCGGCACGGGCAGGCTGGCGAGGCGCTCCAGGGCCAGGGCGGCGGCGTAGAGATGGGCCGTGCCGCAGATTCCGCATACCCGGGGCGTGATCACCAGCCCGTCGCGGGGGGCGCGGCCGATCAGCAATTGCTCGAAGCCGCGAAACAGCGTGCCGACGCAGCGTGCGTCGACCACGGTACGTCCGTCCAGGTCCACCTGGAATTCCAGGTCGCCCTCAACACGGTTCAGGTCAATGTTCAGCGTGGTGCGTGCCATACGGTGGGGCTCAGGGTGGGGCTCAGGGTTCCATCTCCCGGTCCTTGACACGCTGCGGCGCAGCGGCCCCGGCCAGGTTCTTGTAGGCCATGTAGTGCCCGCGGGAAACGCCCAGGGGGAGGTGGACCGGAACCGCGCCGATCTTGTCGGTACGGAACAGATCCCCGTCCTTGGGGAAGCCCGGCGAGGTGCAGCCGAAGCAGGGCACGCCCGCACGGGTCTTGCTGCTGCGTCCGTTCCAGAGCTCGCTGTTGCAGGTGGCGAGGGTGCCGGGGCCCTGGCAGCCAAGATTGAAGTACATGCATCCACGCCCGCCCGGCTGGGTCTCTTCGACGTTGTACTCGTGGTATTCGTTGCGGGTGCAGCCCTGGTGGACCATGGTTCCGTAAAACAGCCTGGGGCGGTTCAGGGCATCCAGTTCCATGGGTAGAGCGTGGGCAATCATTGCCAGACTGCGGGTGATGGTAGCGGGGTGGGTAGGGCAGCCCGCCAGGTTGATTACGGGCAGGCCGGTGCGGGAGCGCCACTCTGGCGCAAGCAGGCCGCCGGGCCGATCATGGTCCCACTGCAGGCCGGTGCAGTCCGTGGGGTTGGGCGGGGCTGCCGGTATGCCGCCAAACGCCGAGCAGGTGCCCACGGCCAGTACGCAGCCGGCGTGGCGGGCGAGAGCCTCGACGATGTGGATCTTGGCCCGTCCGCGGTAGCTGTCGAACATCCCGGTGCCGTAAGGGCCGGTGATCAGGCTGCCCTCGATGCACAGGATGTCGAGGCTTTGCCGGCCTGCCTCGATGGCGGCAATGATCTCGCCCAGGCCGCCTGTGGTGGAGGCGCTGAGGGAGGGGTGCCACAGGATCTCGATGCTGCCCTTGCGTACGAGGTTCTCGATGGACGGGCTGTCTGCGCACAGAAGAGACATGGTGTCGCCGCTGCAGGCGCCGGTCTGCAGCCAGAGAAGCGTCGCCATGGCTGAAATCTCCCCGGAGGTAGTGGGGCCGCGTACTGCCACCTTGCTTGCGGCAGTATGGGCTGTGTCCTCATATTACGGCCGGCAACTCGACAGCTTGCGTGGCTGGGGGGCGATAAGTCCGTTGGCATTGCCCAGTTTGGGCGATGCCGTGCTTCAGGCGCCGTCGATGGGCTTGAGGGTGGCCAGCTCGGCGTCGGAGAAGAGGCGGGACTGGGTGACGAAAGCCTTGCCCCGGCCGCAGTCGAGGGAGAAGTCACCGCCGTTGCCCGGCCGGACGTCGAGAGTCAGCTGGCTGTTTTCGTAATACTGGAACTCCTGGTGTCCCAGGTAGAAGTCGGCGCCGCCGATCTGGCCGAGAAGGATCATCGTCTGCCCAGGCAGGATCTCACCGACCTTGTAGCAGTTGGGGACGCTGCCGTCACAGCAACCTCCGGAAAGCAGAAACATCAGGGGGCCGAAATCGGCGCGCAGTTCTTCGATGAACTGCAAGGCGGCGTCGGTGGCGGTGATGCGATCAAGCATTGTCGTGTCCTCGGGTGAGGTAAACGAAAAAAACGGGGCGAGTGGTCTCGCCCCGTAACACCTTGCCTTACACGTAAAACACTCGGATCAGAAGAAGCCCAGTGCGTTCGGGCTGTAGCTGACCAGCAGGTTCTTGGTCTGCTGATAGTGGTCGAGCATCATCTTGTGGGTTTCGCGGCCGATGCCGGATTCCTTGTAGCCGCCGAAGGTCGCACCGGCCGGGTAGGCGTGGTAGCAGTTGGTCCATACGCGGCCGGCCTTGATGCCACGGCCCATGCGGAAGGCGCGGCTGCCGTCACGGCTCCACACGCCGGCGCCGAGGCCGTACGGGGTGTCGTTGGCGATGGCCAGCGCTTCGGCTTCGTCCTTGAAGGTGGTCACGGCCAGCACCGGTCCGAAGATTTCTTCCTGGAAGATGCGCATCTTGTTGTGGCCCTTGAAGAGGGTCGGCTGGATGTAGTAGCCGCCTTCAAGTTCGCCTTCCAGACGGGCACGGTCGCCGCCGATGAGGCACTCGGCGCCGTCCTGCTGACCGACTTCCATGTAGGCCATGATCTTGTTGAGCTGATCGGCCGAAGCCTGGGCACCCATCATGCTGTCGGTGTCGAGCGGGCTGAGCTGCTTGATGGCCTTGACGCGGGCCAGCACCTTTTCCATGAAGCGATCGTAGATCGATTCGTGAATCAGGGCGCGCGACGGGCAGGAGCACACTTCGCCCTGGTTGAAGGCGAACAGCACCATGCCTTCGACAGCCTTGTCGAGGAAGGCGTCGTCGGCCGCCATCACGTCTTCGAAGAAGATGTTGGGGGACTTGCCGCCCAGTTCCAGGGTGGCCGGAATCAGGTTGGTGGCAGCGGCCTGGGCGATGACGCGGCCGGTGGCGGTGGAGCCGGTGAAGGCGATCTTGGCGATGCGCTTGCTGGTGGCCAGCGGCATGCCGGCTTCGCGGCCAAAGCCGTTGATGATGTTGAGCACGCCGGGGGGAATCAGGTCGGCGATCAGCTCGGCCAGCACCAGGATGGAGATCGGGGTGAATTCCGCGGGCTTCAGGACCACGCAGTTGCCGGCGCCGATGGCCGGAGCCAGCTTCCAGGCAGCCATCAGGATCGGGAAGTTCCAGGGGATGATCTGGCCGACCACGCCGAGGGGCTCGTGGAAGTGATAAGCGATGGTGTTCTCGTCGATCTCGCTGATGCTGCCTTCCTGGGCACGCAGACAGCCGGCGAAGTAACGGAAGTGATCGACAGCCAGCGGAATGTCGGCATTGAGGGTTTCGCGGATGGCCTTGCCGTTATCGACGGTCTCGGCGTAGGCCAGCAGTTCGATGTTGGCTTCCAGGCGGTCGGCGATCTTCAGCAGCAGGTTGGCGCGCTCGGTGGGGGAAGTACGACCCCAGGTGTCAGCGATGGCGTGGGCGGCGTCGAGGGCCAGTTCCACGTCTTCGGCGGTGGAGCGGGCGGCCTGGGTGTAGACCTTGCCGGTGATCGGGGTGATGACGTCGAAGTACTCACCCTTGACCGGGGCGACCCACTTGCCGCCGATGAAGTTGTCGTACTTGGACTTGTATTGGATCTTGGCGTCGGCAGAACCGGGCAGTGCATACAGCATGGAAGTCTCCTCCTGGATTTGGTTTGAAAACGCTTTGCGCAGCGTTAATCCCTATCAGCAGGGGCCGTGCCAGGGGGTGATCAGCCTCGCTTATGGAGAGAAATTCTTTCTTTATCAGTCTCTTGTGTGGACTGTCTCAAAATGCCGCATTGCACCAATTGGCAAGGGGGTGTGTTTAATAATGGAACAGGTGCTCCATGCAATGTGCACGATGGAGCACCTACCCTCCCGGGTGATGCCGCTCAGGCGATGCGGAAGCGGCCGGAAAGGGTCTCCAGCGTCCGGGCCAGGCCTTCCAGTTCAGTGGCCGCGTGAGTGATGCGCGCGGCGCTGGCAGCATTGGATTCCGAGGCGCCGGCGATCTGCTCCACTCGCTGCGCGATATCCCGAGCGGCCGAGGACTGCTCATTGAGACCAAGGGTGATGCCTTCCACCGAGCTCAACACTTGGCGGCTGCTGTCACGGATGGCGTGGATGGTGCTGCCGGCCTGGTCGGCGAGGGCGACACCCCGGCTCACCCGCTCGACGCCGCCGTCCATGTCGTCGGCGGCACTGCGGGTGGCGGCCTGGATGCGTTCGATCATTGACGTGATCTCGGCGGTGGAGTTGGCCGTGCGTTCGGCCAGCTTGCGCACCTCGTCGGCAACCACTGCAAAGCCCCGTCCCGACTCGCCGGCCCGCGCTGCTTCGATAGCGGCATTGAGGGCGAGCAGGTTGGTCTGGTCGGCAATTTCGCGAATGACCCCGACAATCATCGAGATCTCGCCGGATAGCCCTTCCAGGTTACGTACTGACTGGGAGGTGTGATTGACCGAATTGGCGATGCCGCGCATCTCGTCAAGGGCATCGCCGATGACGCGGGAGCCGAGGGCCGCCTGCTCACCGGAGTGCTCGGACAGCTCGCGGGACTCCCGGGCGTGGTCACTGATGTGGTCGATGGATACGGACAGTTGCTCGATGGCGGCTGCCATGGCCGATGCCGACTCCGACTGCGCCTCGGCCAGCACCCGGGTGTCGCCGGCCGTACCGCTCAGGCTGCTGGCGTTGCCGAGCAATACCGTTACCTCGTTGCGGATCGAGGCGATCAGTTCGTGCAGGTTGTTGCGCATCACCGCCAGGTGGACGATCAGGCTGCCGAGTTCATCGTCACTGGCTGGGGGGAGGGGTTGCAGCATGTTGCCGGCGGCGATGGCCTCGGCCACACGCTTGCCTGCCTCAATGGACTGGCGCAGGCGGCGGACGAGCAGCCAGGTGGCCACGGCGGCCATGGCCAGCCCGCCAGCGCCGAGGGCAGTCAGCAGGTTTCGGGTCTGCGCGTAGTCGGCTTCAATGCGGGTGCGGGCGGCTTCGCTGGCGTCAGTCAGGCGTTTCAACTGATCCCTGGCCGGATTGTCCGCCGCAACTTGCTGAAATGCCTGGGCCTGTTCCTGATGCAGTGTGCCAATGGCGCTACGCGCCCGGTCCGTGGCGTTGAGGCCGGCAAACCCGACGACCAGGCATAGGGCGGCAAGGCCGGTATTGACGAGGCCTATGCGTGTCGCCAGTCCGGTGCGGGGCAGGACTTTTGCGATGGCGGCACCGACGCCGCTCGGGGCGAGTCGGCCCTCCGCCAGGCGGATGCCCGGGTCCTGGCGCATGCGGGCGTAGAGGGCTTCGGCGCTAGTGATCTCTTCGCGCCGGGCCTTGATGCGTACCGACATGTAGCCCGAGCCATCGGCAAGGGGCGTGGCGGTAGCGCGCACCCAGTAGAAGTCGCCGTTCTTGCGGCGGTTTTTGACGATGCCGCTCCACGGGCGCCCCCGTTGCAGGGTGGCCCACATGTCCCGGTAGGCTTCGGCAGGCATGTCCGGGTGACGCAGGATGTTGTGAGGTTCGCCGATGACCTCTTCGCGGTTGAAGCCGCTGGCGACGACGAACTCTTCGTTGCAGTAGACGATGTGCCCCGCCAGATCGGTGCGGCTGATGATGGCAGCACCCTCGGCGATCGGGTATTCGTTATGTGTGACGGGCAGGTTGTTACGCATGGCAGGTTCCAGGGCATGACGTTAAGCTTTGTGACGGCGGAAAATCCCCGTTCTTGAGGGGTTTTGACCGTCGTCAGCCCTGGAAACAGCAGTGCTTCAGCCCCGCGGCTGAACCGAACGGCTGGTCGTGGTGACCTGCCCGTTTTCGCCGAAATGGATATTGAAAAAGACGTCGGCGCTGAACTCGGGGGGCTGGCGCCAGTCCCAGACTTCCTCTTTCTTCAGGGCGAAGACCTGGACCGAGCGGGGTTTGCCCAGAAGGCGGCGCACCTGGTCCTTCGTCCAGCCGGGTTGAACCCGGGCGAAGTTCTGGGGAGTGAGCACGTTCTCTATGCTCTTCACCACATTGTCGGGCCCCACCGTCACCATGAAGCACTCCGTCCCTTCCGGCTGACGGGTGTATTCCCAGGTTACGCTGCCATCGTCGTTGCGCCATTCGATCCCGGGTTTGCCGAGCTTGTCGCGCACCTCGTAGCCGGTGGACACGCCGGGTTTGAGTTCATTCAGGGTCACTGCATCGCAGGCGGCCAGCCCGGCCACGGCAATGGTGCTTGCGAGGAGGGAAAACAGCCTGCGCATCGAAGATTCTCCGGATGGGCCCGCATCCCGCCAAAGCGGCCGGGCTTGGTTACAATCCACCTCATTGTGGGCGGAAAAGTCGAGTGCCCATTCTGGCACGAAGACCCTTTGCGGAGGATGAACAGGTGAAACACAGCGCAATGAAGCTGGCCCTGGCCGGTGTGATGGTGGCGGGCAGCTCTGCAAGCCTGGCCCAGGTCGTGGTCAAGATCGGCTTTGCCGGCCCTTTGACCGGCCCGATTGCCCACGTGGGCAAGGATGAACAATACGGCGCCCAGCTGGCCCTCGACGATGCCAACGCCAAGGGCGTGAGCATCGGTGGCCAGAAGGTGAAGTTCGAGCTGCAGGCCGAGGACGACCAGGCCGACCCGCGCACCGCCACCACGGTGGCCCAGCGCCTGGCCGATGCGGGCGTGAAGGGCGTGGTGGGTCATGTCACTTCGGGTGCGTCGATTCCGGCCTCGCGCATCTACGAGCAGTCGGGTATCCCGGCGATCACCCCGTCGTCCACCAGCCCCAAACTGACCCAGCAGAAGTTCAAGACCACCTACCGGGTCATTGCCAACGACCTGCAGCAGGGCGCCGCCATGGCCCGTTTTGCCACCGAGGTGCTCAAGGCCAAGCGCATTGCCGTGATCGATGATCGCACCGCCTATGGTCAGGGCCTGGCCGACGCATTGGTAGATAGCCTGAAGAAGCTCGGCACCCCGCCGGTGGGGCGCGAGTTCACCACCGACAAGGCCACCGACTTTGCGGCCATCCTCACCAAGCTCAAGGCAGCCCAGCCCGACGCGGTCTTCTATGGCGGCATGGATGCCCAGGGGGCACCACTGCTCAAGCAGATGAAGCAGCTCGGCATCACCGCCAAGTACCTGGGGGGTGACGGTGCCTGCACCGCCGAGATGATCAAGATTGCCGGCGCAGCCATGAGCAGCGATGTGTACTGTACCCAGGCCGGCATCCCCATGGACAAGATGCCGGGCGGCAAGGAGTTCAACGAGCGCTTCAAGAAGCGCTTCGGCGTGCCCGTGCAGCTCTACGCCCCTTACAGCTATGACGCCACCACGGCCCTGATCGAGGCCATGAAGGCGGCTGGCTCCACCGACCCGGCCAAATACCTGCCCCAGATGCAGAAGCTGAGCTTCAAGGGCGTGACCGGCAATATCGCCTTCGATGCCAGCGGCGACAGCCGTGAGGGCGGCGTGACCCTCTACCAGTTCAATGCCGGAAAGTGGGAAGCCCGGCCCTGAAACAGAGCGCGAGCCCGCCCGGCCGCCCGAAGGGCGCGCGTCCCTCCCTTGGGGAGGATGTCACATCGTGACAGGAGGGCTGTTACCCAGCCCGGCCCCGAAGTTGCTAGTCAGCGTCGTACCCTACAAACCAGAGGAGAAACCCGCATGAAATACCGCCTTGTCGCCCTTGCCGTGCTCGGTCTTGGTGCATCCGCCGTCCAGGCCCAGGAAGTTGTGAAGCTGGGCGTCGCTGCACCCCTCACCGGAACCCAGGCCCACCTGGGCAAGGACATCGAGAACGGTGTCCGCCTGGCCATCGAGGAATACAACGCCAAGGGCGTGACCCTCGGCGGCAAGAAGGTCAAGTTTGACGTGCAGGCCGAGGACGACCAGGCCGACCCCAAGACTGCCACCACCGTGGCCCAGCGTCTGGCCGACAGTGGCGTGAAGGGAGTTGTCGGGCACCTCAACTCCGGCGCCTCCATTCCCGCCTCGCGCATCTACAACGAGGCCGGCCTGCCCCAGGTTTCTCCCGCCTCCACCAACCCCAAGCTGACCCAGCAGAACTTCAAGGCCACCTTCCGCACCATCGCCAACGACGTGCAGCAGGGCCTGGCCATCGGCAAATATGCGGCCACCAAGCTGGGCAAGAAGATCGCACTGATCGACGACCGCACCGCCTACGGCCAGGGGCTCGCTGACGAAGTGGAAAAGGCCGTCAAGGCCAACGGCGGCAGCCTTACCGGGCGCGAGTTCACCAGTGACAAGGCCACCGATTTCCTGGCCATCCTGACCCGCATCAAGGCCCAGAACCCTGACGTGATCGTATACAGCGGCATGGACACCCAGGCCGGCCCCATGCTCAAGCAGATCAAGCAGCTCGGCATCAACGCCAAGTTCATCACCGGCGACGGCGGCTGCACCGGCGAAGTCATCAAGCTGGCTGGCGATGCGATCAGCGGCAACACCTACTGCACCCAGCCGGGCCTGCCCCTTGAAAAGATGCCGGGCGGCAAGAACTTCAACGAGCGCTTCAAGAAGCGTTTCAATGCCGATGTGCAGATCTACGCCCCGTATTCCTACGACGCCGCCTCGGCCATCATCGAGGCCATGAAGGCCGCCAACAGCGCCGACCCGGCCAAGTACGCCGGCAGCATCGCCAAGATGAACTTCCCGGGCGTGATCGGCACCGTGGCCTTCGACGCCAAGGGCGACATCAAGGACGGCGCCGTGACGGTCTATCAGTTCAAGGCCGGCAAGTGGGAAGCCCTGCAGTAATGTGTTCCTGATGGTGGCGTAGGGGCGGCTGAAGCCGCCCCTACGCCACCCCGCGCCGCTGCATTTCATTAACCTCATCCGGTCGTTTCCATGGAAACCCTTCTCCAGCAAACCGTAAACGGCCTCGTCGTGGGCAGCGTGTATGCCCTCGTCGCCCTCGGTTACACCATGGTCTACGGCATTCTCGGCCTCATCAATTTCGCCCACGGCGACATCCTGATGGTCGGTGCCCTGGTGGCCCTCGAGGCCATCCGCCTGCTCCAGATATATGCGCCCGACCTCGGTCTCGTCCCGACCCTGCTGGCCGGGCTGTCGATCTCGGTGGTGGTGTGCATGATCCTCGGCTACACCATTGAACGTACCGCCTACCGCCGCCTGCGCAATGCGCCCCGGCTGGCGCCCCTGATCACCGCCATCGGCGTGTCTTTCCTGCTCCAGACCATCGCCATGATCATCTGGGGCCGCAACTACCACACCTTCCCGCAACTGGTGTCCACCACGCCCCTGGAGCCCGTCGCCGGCGTCTTCATCACCCCGGTGCAGATCGTCATCCTGGTGGTGTCGGCGGTGCTGATGGTGGCCCTGGTGCTGCTGGTCAACAAGACCCGCCTCGGCCGAGCCATGCGGGCCACCGCCGAGAACCACAAGGTGGCCAGCCTGATGGGCGTGGACACCAACAAGATCATCGCCGCCACCTTCATCATCGGCTCGGCCCTGGCCGCCGTGGCCGGGGTGATGTTCTCCTCCAATTACGGCATTGCCCACTACGCCATGGGCTTCATGCCCGGCCTCAAGGCCTTCACCGCGGCGGTGCTGGGGGGCATTGGCAACCTGGGCGGGGCCATGCTCGGCGGGCTGCTGCTGGGGCTGGTGGAGTCCATCGGTGCCGGCTACATCGAGGACCTGAGCTTCGGTTTCCTGAACTCCAGCTACCAGGACATCTTCGCCTTCATCATCCTCGGCATCGTGCTCATCTTCCGGCCCACCGGCCTGCTGGGTGAACGCGTCGCCGACCGCGCTTGATATGACGACCCCCACGCTCACTGCGTTCGCTGCCCCCCAGGGGGGCGCGGGACTTCCTTGGGGCGGCCCGGCGGAAGCCCCGGATCTGCCCTTATCCATCGCGCTCGCTGCTATTGAGAGTGTCTCCCCATGAATGAACTCGCCCTCGCCATTCCCTGGCTCGGCAAGCGCAACCCGGCGGCAGCCCGCTGGGTGGTGCTGGCCCTGGCCCTCGGCGCCCCCCTCATTGCCATGCTTTTCGGCAAGACCTGGGTGCGCATCCTCGATTTCGCCCTGCTCTACGTGATGTTGGCCATTGGCCTCAACCTGGTGGTGGGCTTTGCCGGCCTGCTCGACCTGGGCTACATCGCCTTCTACGCGGTGGGGGCCTATACCTTCGCCTTCCTGGCCTCGCCCCACTTCGAGTTGCACCTGCCCTTCTGGCTGGTGCTGCCGCTGGGGGCGGCGTTTGCAGCGCTGGCGGGGATCATTCTCGGCCTGCCCACCCTGCGCCTGCGCGGTGACTACCTGGCCATCGTGACCCTGGGTTTCGGCGAGATCGTGCGTATTTTCCTGAACAACCTGAACCACCCGATCAACATCACCAACGGGCCCCAGGGCATCAACATGATCGACCCGCTGGCGCTTTTCGGCTGGGACATCTCCCGGCCCCTGAAGATCGGGGACGACATCACCATCAACTCCCTGTTCCTGTACTACTACGTCTTTCTGGCCTTCGTGGTGCTGTCCATCATCCTGGTCCAGCGCCTGCAGATCTCCCGCATCGGGCGGGCCTGGGCGGCGATCCGTGACGACGAGCTGGCGGCCAAGGCCATCGGCATCAACACCCGCAACATGAAGCTGCTGGCCTTCTCCCTGGGGGCCACCTTTGGCGGTGTGGCCGGCGGGCTGTTTGCCGCCTTCCAGGGCTTCGTGTCCCCCGAAAGCTTCTCGCTGATGGAGTCCATCGCCGTGCTCACCATGGTGGTGTTTGGCGGCATGGGCAATCTGGCCGGGGTGGTGGTGGGCGCACTGGCACTCACGGCCCTGCCCGAGATCCTGCGCCATGTGGCGGTTCCGGTGCAGCAGGCGGTGTTCAATCAGGTCATTCTCGATCCGGAGGTGCTGCGCATGCTGCTGCTCTCCCTGGCCATGATTTTCATGATGCTGCTGCGCCCGGCGGGCCTGATCCCGGCCCACAGCCGCTATTCCCGTCCGGAGCTGGTGGTGGGCAAGCCCGCCCCCGCGGAGGCGGCCAAGTGATCACCCTGCTCGAAGCGAAGCACGTCACCAAGCGCTTTGGCGGCCTCACGGCCCTGTCCGATGTGTCCCTGACCATCCGCAAAGGTGAGGTGTATGGCCTGATTGGCCCCAACGGGGCGGGCAAGACCACCTTCTTCAACGTGCTCACCGGCGCCTACGTGCCGGAGGAGGGCGAGATCGTCTTCAACGGCACCGAGCTGCCCACCGGCAAGCCCCACGAAGTGGTGGCTGCCGGCATCGCCCGCACCTTCCAGAACATCCGCCTCTTCCGCGAGCTCACCGCCCTGGAGAACGTGATGGCCGGCCATCACCTTCGCTCCCGGGCCAATCCGTTCTCCATCCTGCTGCAGACCAAGCATGCCCGGGAGGAAGAGCGCCTCATCACTGAGCGTGCCTTTGAGCTGCTGCGCTACGTGGGCATCGAGCGCTTTGCCGATACGGTATCGAAGAACCTCTCCTACGGCGACCAGCGCCGCCTGGAGATCGCCCGCGCCCTGGCCACCGAGCCCCAGCTGCTGGCCCTCGACGAACCTGCGGCGGGCATGAACGCCACCGAGACCGGCAAGCTGCGCGAGCTGGTCCAGACCATCCGCCACGACGGTGTCACCGTGCTGCTCATCGAGCACGACGTGAAGCTGGTGATGGGCTTGTGCGATCGCCTGGCGGTACTGGATTTCGGCAAGAAGATCGCCGAGGACGTGCCCGCCGAGGTACAGAAGAACGACGCCGTGATCTCCGCCTACCTGGGCGGCCATGGCACCCGCAAGGCAGGAGCTGCGGCATGAGCACCACCGATAAGGCTGCCCCCATCCTGCAACTGCGCGACACCCGGGTGGCCTATGGCGCCATCGAGGCAGTCAAGGGCATCAGCCTGGAACTGGCCCGGGGCGAGCTGGTGTCCCTGATCGGGGCCAATGGCGCCGGCAAGACCACCACCCTCAACGCCATCGCCGGCACCCTGGGCACCGCCGGCGGGCAGATCCTCTACGACGGTCAGGCCATCGACAAGCTGCCGGCCCACAAGCGCCTGCGCCAGGGTCTGGCCCTGGTGCCGGAAGGGCGGGGCATCTTCACCCGCCTGACGGTGGAGGAGAACCTGCGCATGGGGGCCTATTGCCGGCGCGACGACGAGGCCGTGGAAGCCGACATGGAGCGCATCTTCGGCATGCTGCCGCGGGTCAAGGAGCGCCTGCAGCAGGTGGCCGGCACCCTCTCGGGCGGCGAGCAGCAGATGGTCGCCATCGGCCGGGCGCTGTTGTCCCGCCCCCGCCTGCTACTGCTGGATGAGCCGTCCATGGGCCTGGCACCGCTGGTGGTGGAAAAGATCTTCGAGGTCATCGCCTCGGTGGCCGCCGAAGGCGTCACTGTGCTGCTGGTGGAGCAGAACGCCACCCTCGCCCTGGAGTTCTCCAGCCGGGCCTACGTGATGGAATCGGGGGCGATCATCCTCAGCGGCTCGGGTGCGGATCTGCTGGCCAATCCCAAGGTTCGGGCCGCCTACCTGGGTGAGTGAGGACTTTTTGGTATTTGGTGATGCAGCCGGGCTGACGGCAGGGGTTTGAGCGTCTAGGCTGAAAAGCAAGGCTTGCAGGTGTCTGCTTATGTCTGTTTCCTCGGTTGGTTCGTCCTTGTCATTCAGTCCGTCGTTCGCTGCACCCACCAGTCGGGCCGGCGGCGCAGGGGGGCGTCCGGGCGAAGCGCAAGGCGAAGTTCAAGGCGAAGTTCAAGGCGAAGTTCAAGGCAAGCCTCAGGGCAACGCTCAAGGCTTGAGCGAGGCCGACCTGCGGCGGGTGGAACAACTCAAGCAGCGTGACCGGGAAGTCCGTGCCCACGAGATGGCCCACGTGGCGGCCGGAGCGGGGGTGGTGACCAGCGGCGCCAGCTATTCCTTTGAGACCGGCCCTGATGGCCGACGCTATGCGGTGGGCGGCGAGGTCGGCATCAACGTGTCCCCCGGGCGCACGCCCGAAGAAACCCTGAGCCGGGCCGAGAAGATCCGCTCTGCCGCCCTGGCGCCTGCCGACCCGTCGGGGCAGGACCGCCAGATCGCAGCCCGTGCCGCCAGCATGGCGGCCGAGGCCCGTGTCGAGCTGGCCACCCGCGCCCGAGATGAAGACGCCGCCGGGCCTGCCCAGGCCTACCGGGTGGCAGAGAGCGGGGGCCGCGCGCCGGCCACCGGCTCGGCCCT
>Ga0209480_10001197_pt1 | contig 19182 bp, 20 predicted proteins | sample JI61114C2DNA_FD_187501 | JGI IMG/M metagenome (GOLD analysis project Ga0209480, IMG submission 187501) | Wastewater effluent complex algal communities from Wisconsin, to seasonally profile nutrient transformation and Carbon sequestration -... | ecosystem: Engineered > WWTP > Effluent > Algae... | reverse complement strand
GCCCTTTCCATCCAGCCGGCTGCGGTAGAGATAACGCTGGGTGAAGTTCTCCGGTGAAGCGATATAATACACATACCCACCGGCCGGATCAATGCAGTTGATATTCACCACATCAAAACTCCCTTTGGTGATCGGCTTCATCTCCTTCCCGCCACGGGATACTTTATACAAATGCACCCAGCCATCTTTTTCGCTGGTCCAGGTAAAATACTTGTTGTTATCGAGCCACACAATATCATCGTGCAGATCCACCCAGGCGCTGTCACTTTCAGTGAATAATAATTTCAATTGCATATTGGCTGTATTGCCGATCCATACTTTGTTACTATTCTGTAGGCGATTCAGTTGCTGGATCATCACTTCATTGGAACCGGGAATAAAATCCATCCGGGCCAGGTAATTATTCCGCGGATCTCCGGGAACATCAAACCATTTGCTCGTACCACCAGTAGCCGCTACCACGCCCACTTTCACCGCCGAATTGGCCGTTCCAACTTTGGGATAGGGAAAAGGAAGGGGTTTGGAGTAATTGGAATCCGTGTTATTGATCAGGTAAAAAGTGCCCACTCCTTTGGTATCCGATTGCCAATAAGCAATGGTAGTTCCATCCGGACTCCAGCGAAAACCATCACGGTCATCGAGCTCTTCTTCATAGACCCAGTCAAAAGTGCCGTTGATAATATCACCCCCGCCATCTTTTGTCAGTTGGGTGATCACCCCGCTGCTGATATCTTCCACATAAATATTCTGGTGACTCACAAAGCCCACACGGCTGCCATCGGGAGAAAATTTGGCAAACATCAGGGAGGATACCGGCAGGCTTTTGCCCAATTGTGACAGTTTCCCGCTTTTCAGGTCGAGCACCCAGTAATCGCCCCGGGTATTGTAACGCCATACTTTTTTGGTATTGGTAAATAATAAAAGTTTGCTGTTATCCCCCGACCACTCATAATCATCCATCGACAAGGGTTTACTTCCGGGAGCCGGCACCAGTTGTGCAGCGCTGATCAGGACACTCTTTGTTCCGGTCTCCACCTCATACCGCACAATATCCGATCCCCCCGCAGTGGCATTGTACTCCAGGGTCGAATAACTTTTATTATCCTTCATCCAGCGCAACGGACCCACTCCGCGGGAGCCGTACCTGTTTTTAGAATAGATGTCTTCCAGGGTTAGCTTTTTCGTTTGTGCCAGGCTGTTACCCGCAAATAGGACAAACGCGATGAAGAGAAAGGAAGAAAAGCGAATCATATTATTAATTTAAATGAATGTACAATTATTGAATCCGATAAACACTATCCTTGCTGGTCTGAAAAAAAGCTACCCCGTTGCTTTCTTTTTTAAACGGAACTGTTTTCCCGTTGCTGGTGATCTTTAATCCCGGTTTCCATTCAATCCGGCAGGTTTCCCCGGCTTTGGATTTAATGTTCAGTTGCGTGACCTTACCGTCTTTCCAGCTATAGTCCAGTTCGAATGCACCACGGGCACATACTCCTGAGAAACTTCCTTCATTCCACTCCATAGGCAATGCCGGGAGTAACCGGATCCATCCGTCCTGTGATTGCAGCAGCATTTCGGTTACAGCGGCTGTGACGCCAAAATTTCCATCCACCTGCAATGAACGGCCGCATAAGGCAAACATCGAGGTACAGGTCTGATCCTGCAAATAACCCTTGTAAATTTTATTGGCGCGGTTGCCGTCACCGAGTCTTGCCCAAAGCGCCATTTTCCAGGCCCTGGAGAAACCGGTGGAGGCATCTCCTCTTTCTTCCAGTACTTTTTTGTACGATTCGATCAGGGCCGGGGTTCTTTTTTCATATAATACCTTACCGGGATATAGTCCATACATGTGGGAGAAATGGCGATGGTTTTCTTCCAGTGATTTCCAGTCATCGGCCCATTCCTGTAATGATCCATCCTTACCAATCTGTGGCGGCACTAATTTTTCACGCGCTGTTTTAACCTGTTGTATAAAATCATCCGTTTTACCCAACGCCGTGGCCGCTTCTGCATAATAGCCAAACAGGTCATACAGGATCTGCATATCGATCGATGAACCGGCACAGATGGTAGTGCCTTCCCGGAATCCGGCCGTCACTTCATCGAAGTAAGGTTTGTTACCACCGCCATCCGGAAAGTTTTCCGGAGAGGTGGAAGGATTGGTCACCAGCCATTTTCCATTGGGATGCGGTACTAAGAAATCCATGAAGAACTGCACGGATCCTTCGAGCAGGGGGTAAACCTCCTTTAAATAGTTTTTATCTTTTGTATACGCATAATGTTCCCATAACTGGGTGCAGAGCCAGGCACCGCCTACGGTAAAGGTACCCCAGGTCGGACCATCCATCGGTGCGGCCACGCGCCAGAGATCGGTGTTCTGGTGGAGGACCCATCCGCGGGCTCCGTAATGTTCGCGGGCCACCTGTGTTCCCTGATCGGTGATATCCTGCATCATGCGTAAAAGTGGTTCGGCGCATTCGGAAAGATTGCCGCTTTCCACCGGCCAGTAATTCATTTCCGTGTTGATATTGGTCGTGTACTTCGAATCCCAGGACGGATTCATATTATCATTCCAGATCCCCTGCAGGTTGGCGGGTTGTGTACCCGGACGGGAAGATGCGATCATCAGGTAACGGCCAAACTGATAACTCAGGGCTGTCATGGCCGGATCGGGGGAGGATTGTATCCGCTTTATTCTTTCTGTTACCGGTAAAAAAGACTGTGCGCTGACAGGCAGTTTCAATGACACCCGGTTGAAATAACTACTGTGATCAATAACCGCTTCATTCAAAATGGAAGTAAATGATTGATTGCCCAGTTTATTAAAACAGTCTTCCACCCGTTGATGCGGATTACCACTCACATCTTTATAGTTGACAAAATTGGTGGCGGCGGCAAAATACAAGGTCACGGCATCGGCCTTAGTGACAATAAGATCCACTCCGTTTGTAGTTATTGTGCCTCCTTCATTCACCGCTTTGATACGGGCTTCATACCGGAGCTTCCCTTCCACGCCCATATAATCAGCCGACTTACCCGTCAGGATCAACCCATCCTGTCCGTAAGGATCCATCCGGAAATAATCGGTGGCATAATTGGAATGGGCCTGGTTGCGTTCACCCCGGAGATTAGCAGTAAAAGAAATACTGCCGGGCTTACTGGCCGTAAGGCGAACCACGATCACTTGTCCGGGAGCGGAGGCAAATGTCTCACGTTGATAACGGATACCCTCCGCTTCATAACTCACACCGGCAATTCCGGTGGCAAGGTCGAGCCAGCGTTTATAGGCCGTTACACTATCCTGGTTCTTGAAAAACAAATGCATATTACCGAGCGACTGGTATTTCTGTTGTTCCACCGGATAGCCCATCAGTTGCCGGCCAAAGAGATTATGCGCTTCCAGGAATTTACCGTCAAAAACTTTTTGCTGAATTTCTTTAAGGTATTGGTATCCCCCTTTCACCACGGTGGAATAAGGTCCGCCCGACCAATAGGTCTCTTCATTTAATTGAATCCGCTCTTCCTTATTCTTCCCAAACACCATGGCCCCCAGCCGGCCATTGCCCACAGGCAGGGCGTCTTCCCATTTACGGGCGGGCTGATCGTACCATAATAAAGTGGAGGGGTTGAAGGAGTTTGTATTGATCTGCTCAGCTGTATTCACCAGCTGTGCCGGTAAAAAAAAGGAATAAAGCAGGGTGAACGTCAATAACTGGTAACGACGGCAATTCATAAGCAGGGCCTTTAAGTAATGTGGTAGCTAAATATACTCCCTTTTACAATAATCCAGAACAAACCCTGACCAAAAATCAAACCCACAAAAGTTGCGGATCCTGTGAAACCATTATCCCGAATGGGACAGGGGCCTTCTGTTATCGGAATGGGGAAACGCTCCTGTAAAAAAGGGCGGCAGTTCTTCCTGCCACCCTCTGCTTAAAATGCCTGTTCAATGTGTCTTCTGCCAGATGAACCCGCTTTAGACAGCATTTACTTTGCCTATTCAACCACAGCACCGATGTCTAATGACGGATTTTTATCTCCACTCCATTATCGTGATGCTGATACTTTTTATACTTTACCTGGCGCTTCATATACTTGGGACTATGCGATTTATGTTGCTGGTAATAATGGTATTCTGTTCCACATCCCTCCAGCACGAATAACACGATCAGCCCGGCGACCAGTGATTTTAAAATAAAAAAATACTTTTTCATTTGCATTGCTTCATATCAACCTGTCCACTTACCCGGCTCCATTGATCCGGGTCTCCTGTAAAGATGCTCCAATAAACTTCCTCATCTGTTATACAGGTCAGCAGGAATCTTATACGTTTCTGTAAGGCAGGATCGTTCAGAAACCGGGCAGATTCAGTCGCTGAAACAAACATCCTGATTACAAGGCATGAATGGAAATGCAGCTTTTTTGGTATTTTAAACGGCAGTTGTCGGAAAAAAAACGAAAACCCTGTTGTTTTTCCATTGGCAGCCTGCAAACCATTGGAGAATTTTATACCAATTAAAAAAACAGAATATGGGACTCTCCATTCACTACTCCGGCAATATCAAAGACCGGTCTCTGCTGCCGCAACTGGGAGCGGAAATGAAAGATATCTGCGAAAACCTTGGCTGGGACTATCACTATTTTGAAGCAGACGAAAAAGATCCGCTGGAAGGAGTCTATTTTGCCCCGGAGGAATGTGAACCGCTTTTCCTGACTTTTACCCCGGAGGGACGGCTGCTTTCACCTATCAGTCACATAACCCGTGAAATGCTGGTGGAACACGGGCTGGATCCTGAACTGATCTATACTATCAGTACCAAGACCCAGTATGCCGGTATCGATGCCCATGTAGCCCTGATCCGATTATTTCGTTATCTCAGTAAAAAATACTTCAGTCATTTCGAAATGAATGACGAAGGCAATTTCTGGGAAACGGATGACCTTACCGTGTTGAAGAACCAGTTTTCCGCCTATGAACGGGCGATAAAATCTTTTGCTGATGTGCTGCAAGGGTTGGAACGGATACCCGGCGAAAGTCCGGACTCACTGGCTTCAAGAATTGAGGAACTGCTGAAAAAAATGGGCAGTTAAACAGGTCAGCCACCTTATCAACAGTTGACTACCGGATGCCAATAAAAACTAGAATTGCATCTGTAACAGAAAAACCGCAATACCTCCGGCAAAACCTATCAGTGCCAGCCAGCTGATTTTCCGGAGATACCATATAAAATCGATTTTTTCGATTCCCATGACCGCCACCCCGGCAGCGGAGCCAATAATAATGGCACTGCCTCCTGTTCCGGTGGTAAGCGCCAGGAACTCCCAGAATGGATGATCCGTTGGATAGGTTTGAAGATCGTACATCCCCTGTGAGGCGGCTACCAATGGCACATTATCCACTACCGCTGATAATAACCCGAGAAAAGTGCCAATGCCATAATCATTCCTGATTGTTTCACTTAACCAGCTCGCTCCTGTCTGAAGTAAACCGGCCGACTGCAGAGAGGATACAGCCAGCAGGATACCCAGAAAAAAAAGGATACTGGGACTATCCACTTTCTGAAGCGCCCTGGCTACGGTAAGTTTTTCCAGCTGCTCAGGCTCTTTGTCTTTATGCAGAAAAGTGGTAATGACCCACATCAGGCCGAGTGCCAGCAGCATCCCCATAAATGGAGGTAAATGGGTCAGCGTTTTAAATACGGGTACAAAAACCAGGAATCCGATGCCGCAAACCAGTATAATCAACCCGTCTTTCTTGTCTGCTTTTGTTTGTTGATTCTTGTCCTCCAGCCGTTCAATTTGCTGGCCCCTGAACCGCCAGGCCACCATCGCCAATGGTAATGCACAAACTACCAGGCTGGGAAGGATCAGCTGTTTCATAATATTTAAAGCCGTGATCTGTCCACCGATCCATAACATGGTGGTAGTCACATCTCCCAGCGGCGACCAGGCTCCTCCGGCATTGGCGGAAATAACGATCATACCACAAAACCAGAGCTTATCAACCTTATTTTTTAACAGCCTTGTACATAGCGAGGCCATAACAATGGCGGTGGTCAGGTTATCCAGTAAGGCGGAAAGAAAAAATGTAATCACCACTACAATGATCAATAACCGGCTTTTACTGCGGGTCGTAATCTGACGGGTAATGATTTCAAACCCACCATGCGTATCAATCAGTTCCACGATAGTCATTGCTCCCAGCAGGAAAAACAGGATGGAAGCGATCTCACCCAAATGATGAAGCAGTTCTTCCGTGACGGTTTCCGGGGATGCAGCACTGAACATATAAATCGTCCAGCACAGAACACCGGTAATCATTGCTGAAGCTGCTTTATTCAGCCGCAACGGGTGCTCAAACGCAATGGCTATATAACCCAGTACAAAAACAGCAAGTAGCATGATCGTAAACATTGGCATTATTCAATTACAGGAATTAATAAATTAAAATCGGCTTCTTTAATAATATAATCCGCCACGGCATCCAGCAGTTGATTGGATGAACAAAAAGAAACACCGATACCGGCTTTTTTAATAATACAGATATCATTTTCACTATCGCCGATGGCCAGCGTATCCGACACCGGTACAGAAAACCGGTTACAAACATGCGCCAGCGCGTGTGTTTTACAGTACTCATGATTACACATACTGCCTTCATGTGACAGGTAAAAAGAAGGAATCTTGACTTCGCCGGTGGCTACGCTCTTTGAAAATTCCAGTTCATTGGCCAGTGAAAAATCAAACCCGAACCTGTTCTTAAAATGATTGGTGATACAATCATAACTGTCAGAGATAATCCCTACTACAAATCCATTGTCCCGGAGTAACTGAATGATTTCACTGGTATGATCGGTAACGGGAATCGTATCCGCCAGCCGGATTAGCTCACTGAAGTCCCGCCCTTTTAATAAACGGGCAATCAGTTTGGTCCGGATAAACGGATTGCTTTGGGTGGTGATAATCTCAATCAGTTCTTTCCTGAACCCAAAATGTTCGGCGGCTGTGTGAATAAAACTGGCCCGCAACAACGTATTGTCCATATCAAAAATGGCCACTTTCTTCAAACTCCTCGAACTTTCCCGGATGGCAAACTCCATTTGTTCACGGATCAGTTGAATGTGTTCGAGTGTTTCATAATTATTCTCCCCTTTATGACTGGATTTCTTAAGAATTACTCCGGCCACTTCCCGGGACATTTTACCCAATTGTTCCAGCGACTGCATTTTATTTTCAATATGCCCGATATTCACTTCAGCAATCCTGGCTCCCTGCTGGTACATATCGATCAGGATACCAATATCCACTCCATACCCTTCCTCAAACTGAATCTTCTTAAACATACTTCTCTTGCCCGCAATCATCCCGCTCAACGGCTGCCAGAATGAAGGAAAATCAGGATACAGGATGGACAACAGCGGCTTCGCCACCAGTTCCGTGACCCGGCCGGCCTGCCGGGAGAAATATGATTTGCAGAAATCTGCTTTATCCTCCAACAAGGGAGCCGCCAATAAAGTGACCACATCAGCAGGATAGGTAGTAATATCCGCATCGAGAAACACCAGTACCTCATTAGTGGCACAAAGCACCCCGTCTTTCATGGATGCCCCTTTACCCAATTTTGTACTGGTAATGACCCTGGCCCCGGCTTTTCTGGCTTCTTCCACTGTATTGTCAAGTGATTTATCATCCACCACTATCACTTCAGTAACAGCGGATGTGCTTAATGCAAGCATCACTACTTTTGCTACTGTATTTTCTTCATTCAATGCCGGAATAATGACCGTAATCATAACTAATTAATTATTTAGTAGGCTGTTGGCAATCTTAATCCATGCTGAGCCAGTATGCTGGAATAAGCTTTGCAAAACAACTATTCATCCTGGTAAAAAACCTGTAAGTACAGAAAAATAATATTGCTTATTTACATAAACAGAGCAGTGCCTTACCCATTTATCAAAATGCACTATTCTTTCGCCAGACCTGAATTATAAAATCCGATAAAGAAAATCTGGCCAATGTATTTTGTAAGATATAAATTTAGCTCAATCAGTGTGATTATCATGCCTTTTATGAACAAATCTGTGTTTGGTCCATATAAGAAATTGTTCACAGTGTTTTATAAATTATCAATCCCTTTTATGTATAATGAATTGTTGTTTTTCGGCAACAGCGTTGATAAAACTTCGAAAATATTAACTGAATTATCATTTTAACATATCCCACCTAAAATTTAAGCAATAACAGCGATTTTACTGACCCCGCTCATTGTTTTTGGCTGACTTATGCTGTAAATTGAATAGTATCAAAACGAAAACAGATGAAACAGCTATTCACACTGGCTGTCCTGTTTCTTTTCCTCCTGCCTGGATGCAGTTCTTCCCGTATCACCAGCTCCTGGAAAGCAGACAATGTACAGCCCCAGGCATTTAAGAAAATCATAGTATTGGGATTAATCCGGGAAAAGGAGCGTCATTTACGGGAGAGCATGGAACAACACATGGTGGGTGAGCTACGCAACCTGGGCTACGATGCCACTTGTTCCTGTGATGAATACAATCCGAAGACGTTTGAAAACATGACTGAAGAACAGGCGTTGGCCAAACTGAAAAGTTCAGGTGTGGATGCCGTTCTGACGGTGGTATTACTGGATAAGACACAAGAGCGCTATTATGTACCGGGTCGTGTACAATATACGCCATACGGCATCTACTATAACCGCTTCTGGGGTTATTCCCGAACGATGTATGGGCGGATCTATACAGAAGGCTATTATACAGAAGACACTAAATACTTCTGGGAAACCAATCTCTACGCGCTCGATAAAAACGAATTACTCTATTCCGCGCAGAGCCAGTCTTTTGATCCGGCGTCTACTGAGCGAATGGGAGAAGAACATGGAAGATTGATCACGCTGAATATGCTTAAGAAAAAGGTATTGACTAACCTGAAAGAACAACCTACGAAGAAAGCCATGTGATAAAAGTAAAAAAGCAAAATGAAAATAATGCAACATCACATGATCCTGAACTGGACTGGCCGTATCAGCGGTTTACTGATTACGGCCTTTTTTGCCGCCTTCTTTATCGGTGAAGGAATTCCGGACATTCTCAACGGGAATGGAAAGGAGTTGTTGGAATTTATTCCTTTCACCTTATTAAGTCTGGCCGGATATTTACTGGCCTGGCGCCGTCCGCTATGGGGTGGCAGGCTTTTAATCGCCGGAGCTTTGTTACTGGCCGGCTATTTTATATTCCGTCAGGACATGGTTATGGCACTGGTGTATGCCCTTCCTTCCGGGCTCACCGGACTTTGTTTTATAGCGGCTGCAAATAAAGAACTCATTTAAGAATGGATTTTCCCGGGTAATCTCTATTTTCAATGCCAATGGAGACCCTGTTGTTAATCTTGTTTGTGCTGGCAATACTTACACTTTTGCTGAGTATCGCTTTCCGGAGTGGTTCAAAAAAACAAATGCCCCTTCCCCCTTTCCCGGAATACTGGCGTTCCCTGCTGGAGGAGCAATGTGTTTTTTATATTGACCTGGACAGTACTGCCAAAGCCTGTTTTGAAAAAAGAGTACTGGCATTTCTCCACCAAACCCGCATTACCGGGGTCAACTCCAACGTAGAAGAACTGGACAAAGTACTGATAGGCGCCAGTGCCATCATTCCGATTTTTGCTTTTCCTGACTGGGAATATGTCAACCTCCGGGAAGTATTACTTTACCCGGATTCCTTTAATCATGATTTTGAACAGAAGGGAGCGGACCGATCTATATTGGGTATGGTCGGCGAAGGAGCACTGAACGGCGTGATGGTCTTATCGCAACACGAATTAAGACAGGCTTTTCTTAATAAAACCAGCAAGACAAATACAGCCATCCATGAATTTGTACACCTGGTAGACAAAACAGATGGTACCGTGGATGGTATACCGGAAATTCTGATGCAGCGACAATACATATTGCCCTGGTTGCAGGCCATGCAAAAAGAAATAAAAAAGATAATGGCTAATAAATCGGATATCAATCCATACGGGGCCACCAATGAAGCCGAGTTCCTGGCCGTAGTAGCTGAATACTTTTTCGAACGCCCCGATCTGCTGGAAAGAAAAAACCCTGAACTCTATCAATTGCTGACCTCAATGTTCAGGCAGCAACCGTCGTAGTGGATGGCGGCTTCGCCGCTTTATTAACACATAGGATCATAGGTACATAGGAGACACATAGAGAGAAAATGTATTTCTATGTGACACCTATGTTACTCTTATAGCGTTGCCCCTATACAGATCTGTTCTGACTGTCATGCTTTCGGGGCTTTAATGAAAAACTAAACCTATATGTTAAAAAAAATCCGCCAAGCGGAGGGCGGCTTCGCCGCTTTATTAACACATAGGATCATAGGTACATAGGAGACACATAGAGAGAAAATGTATTTCTATATGACTCCTATGTTACTCTTATAGCGTTGCCCCCATTCAGATCAGTTCTGACTGTCATGCTTTCGGGGCTTTAATGAAAAACTAAACCTATGTGTTAAAAAAAATCCGCGAAGCGGAGGGCGGCTTCGCCGCTTTATTAACACATAGGATCATAGGTACATAGGAGACACATAGAGAGAAAATGTATTTCTATGTGACTCCTATGTTACTCTTATAGCGTTGCCCCTATTCAGATCTGTTCTGACTGTCATGCTTTCGGGGCTTTAATGAAAAACTAAACCTATGTGTTAAAAAAAATCCGCGAAGGGGATGGCTGTTGCCACAAAAAAAGGCCGCCTCTTCTGAGACAGCCTTCTGAAAAAATTACAGAGGAATATTTCCGTGCTTTTTCCTCGGTCGTTTCGCCACTTTATTTTCCAGCATGGCAAATGCCTTGATCAGTTTCTTCCGGGTCTCCCTTGGCTCTATGACCTCATCAATAAACCCTCTTTCGGCAGCCGTATACGGATTGGCAAAGAGTTCCGCATATTCCGCTTCTTTCTCAAGTAATTTTTTGGCCGGGTCTTCGGCAGCAGCAATTTCACTTTTGAAAATGATCTCACTCGCTCCCTTGGCCCCCATTACAGCGATCTCAGCAGTCGGCCAGGCATAGTTCATGTCGGCCCCGATATGTTTGGAGTTCATTACATCGTACGCGCCACCATACGCTTTCCGGGTGATCACGGTACAACGAGGTACGGTGGCTTCACTCAGTGCATATAACAGTTTGGCGCCATTGGTGATAATACCGTTCCATTCCTGGTCAGTACCCGGCAGGAAGCCCGGCACATCCACCAGCACCAGCAGCGGAATATTGAAGCAATCACAGAAACGGGTAAAACGGGCCCCTTTCTTGGAACTTTCAATATCCAGTACCCCGGCCAGGCTCATTGGCTGATTGGCCACGATACCAATGCTGCGGCCGGCCAGCCGGGCAAAGCCCACCACGATATTTTCTGCATAATATTTATGTACTTCAAAGAAGGAGTCAATATCACAGATGCCATTGATCACACTGCGGATATCATAAGGCTGGTTGGCACTGGCTGGTACAATTGTTTCCAGTACTTCCCGGGTTTCGTCGCCTAATGTATAGGGATACTTCACCACCACATCCTCGCAATTCTGCGGCATATAGCTCAGCAAGGTCTTAACCTGGTTAATGCAATCCATATCATTCAGTGCAGTCAGGTGGGTAACCCCTGATTTGGTAGAGTGCGTGGAAGCACCACCCAGTTCTTCGGAGCTCACTTCCTCATTGGTCACCGTTTTCACCACGTTGGGACCGGTGACAAACATATAACTGGTATTTTCCACCATGATAGTAAAGTCCGTCATGGCCGGAGAATACACGGCACCACCGGCACAGGGCCCCATGATCGCGGAGATCTGGGGAATCACTCCTGAGGTTTGTACATTTCGGTAAAAAATATCCGCATAGCCACCCAGTGAACGTACGCCTTCCTGGATACGGGCACCACCGGAGTCATTCAATCCCACCATCGGGGCACCGGCTTTCATGGCCATATCCATGATACGGCAGATCTTTTCCGCATGGGTTTCTGAAAGTGCTCCGCCAAATACGGTGAAGTCCTGGGCAAAAACATAAACGAGTCTGCCATTTACTGTACCATATCCGGTGATCACTCCATCGCCATAGAATTTCTGATCTTCCATACCAAAGTCCTTGGTACGGTGCGTGACAAGGGCCCCGATCTCTTCAAATGATCCCGGGTCCATCAACAGTTCCACCCGTTCGCGGGCGGTCAGTTTACCTTTCTTATGCTGGGCCTCGATCCGTTTTATACCGCCACCGAGTTTACCTTCTTCCAGTTTTTCCCTGAGTATTTCGACTTTCGATTTCATTGTTGTTGTTTTATAGTTAGATAAAATCTTAATTGAATAATTAAGATTTATTTACTTCTGCACCCTTCGGCAAGCTCAGGGTGACAACTGGTGTCCGTGTCATGGTGAGCTTGCCGAACCATGAACGAAAAAAATCCATGCAAAGAACTAATGCGCCAGTCTCCTTTTCCAGCTCGTAGACTTATGATCCACGGGGCTGAGTTTTTTCTGTTGCTCCTGCCAGTATTTCAACGCCACCAGGGCGGCAATCTCCGCATTGGCTTTTTGCTTTTCTTTTATTTTCTCCGGTGTATAATAATTCTTTACAAAGTGCGTATCAAAATTTCCGGTAAAGAAGGCATCATGTTCAAATACAAACGTGCCGAAGGGCAATGTAGTGGCCACGCCTTCGATCTTATAGTCTTTGATTGCTTGCAGCATTTTCTGGATGGCTTCCGTTCTGGTCTTTCCATGCACCACCAGTTTGGCGATCATGGGATCATAATAAATGGGAATGGTCATTCCTTCTTCATACCCGTCATCCACGCGGATACCTTCTCCTACCGGTTTCTGGTATTTTGTAAGTGTACCGATGGAGGGCAGGAAATTATTCAGCGGATCTTCAGCATACACCCGTAGTTCAATGGCATGTCCGTTGGGTTTGATATCATCCTGGGTCACGGATAATTTTTCACCGCGGGCAATCCGGATCTGTTGTTCCACCAGGTCGAGACCGATGATCATTTCAGAAACCGGGTGTTCCACCTGAAGGCGGGTATTCATCTCCAGAAAATAAAAATTCAGTTTATCATCCACCAGGAACTCAACCGTGCCGGTGCTTACATAATTACAGGATTTAGCAACCATCACAGCCGCTTCCCCGATGCGGTCGCGCATTTCCGGAGTCACTACGGCAGAAGGTGTTTCTTCAACCACTTTCTGGTGACGGCGCTGGATGCTGCATTCGCGTTCGAGACCATGAATCACATTTCCATATTTATCGGCCACCACCTGTACCTCGATATGGCGCGGAGAAGTCACATATTTCTCAATAAACACCGAACCATCCCCGAAGGAGGATTTGGCTTCACTGATTGCGCGTTCCATTTGTTCCTGCATATCATCCGCTTTTTCCACAATCCGCATACCCTTTCCTCCACCACCGGCAGAAGCTTTGATCAGGATCGGATACCCGATCTTATTGGCAATTTCAACGGCTTCATTCACGTCCTCAATGGCATGATCGATCCCAGGCACCATGGGAATATTGTATTTTTTCACACTTTCTTTGGCGGCCAATTTGGACCCCATTACCCGCATGGCTTCGGGGGTGGGGCCAATGAATTCAATACCCGCATCAGTCACTTTCTGCGCAAACTCGGCGTTCTCACTCAGGAAACCATAACCGGGGTGAATACCATCCACGCCGAGCTCTTTACTGATGGCGATGATTTTATCTCCATTGAGATAAGACTGACTGGAAGGAGCGGGGCCCAGGCAAACTGCTTCATCGGCAAATAATACATGGGGCGCATGACGGTCTGCATCAGAATAAACCGCTACGGATTTAATACCCATTTTACGGATCGTGCGCATAATACGAAGGGCGATTTCTCCGCGGTTAGCCACTAATATTTTTTTCATTAGAATTGTTTTAAAGTTGAATTATTCGAGTTCCACGAGCACCTGCCCTTTATCCACGGCTTGTCCGGGGGTTACTGCAATACGTTTTATTACTGCATTTGTCTGGATCATGATACTGTTTTCCATTTTCATGGCTTCCAGGATCAGGATACGGTCTCCTTCTTTCACTTCCTGTCCTTCCTTCACAGCAATATCCAGAACGAGTCCGGGCATAGGCGCCTTGATCTCTTTTATATGCTTGGTGGACGCACTGCTGAAACCCATACTGTCCAGCATCTGGTCCAGCGGATCTTTTATTTCCATCTCAAAGGATTCGCCGTCCACTTCCAGTTTGATCTTTTTCCCATTGATGTCTGCTTCCAGCAGTCGGGCATTCACGGAACGGTGATCCATGATCAGGTTGAAATCTCCGGGTGATTTTTTAAAAAAGTCAGCGGCATCGATCGCTGCCTGATCGAAGAAGAAGACAAAATCATTTGCCTTCACCTTAAAGGTTTTAGTTGATTCTGACATAATACAGGGGATTTATTGGTAAGTTACCTGAATTTAAAAAGATGAAACGCCTTTTCATATAACAGGGCCCGGGTGGGCTTTAGTGGAAAACAACCCGGCTTTTTGCCGGTAAGTGGAAAACAACCGGTATGCAAGGTTGACATTTACAGGCGGTTAATAGATGATTATCCTCATTCTATTACCAAATTAATATCAGTTCCGCCAATTGTCAGCCAAAAGTCAAAAAGGCCTGAAATGTCCACGGCTTCCCGTTTTTTGTCAGGGAAAATCCCTGTTTCCATGTCAGATTAACAGCCTTTTAGTGCGGCACAGATTTCGAGCATACTTTACCGTATTTCTTATTCATTCACTAAAAACAAAAAAACATGTACTACAATCAGTCATGTATGCGCCAGCGTCAGGCTGCAGCGCAGGAGGCCGCAAAAGGCCAATCGTACGGAAACAGGCCCGCGTTTATCCGTTCCATGCAACGGGCAGCTGTCAACATTTACAAGACAGCCAACAGTTATGAAATGCTGGTATTTGCACCCGGACGCATCCGTGAACATTTTCACCTGGATGTAAACGGTCAGGAGCTCAGCGTTTCGTACACCCCGCCGGAAGGATTTCCCCGGCCGGAATGGGTGCTGCGGGAATACAGCCGCGGCGGATTCAAGAGAAGTTTTACCCTGGATGAAAGTATTGACAAAAATGCGATCACGGCAAAATATGCCGATGGTGTATTACAGGTCAGTCTGCCGCTCTTAGCGGAAAAGCAAACCCTGAAAAAGGAAATTGTCATCCAGTAATCCCGGCATTCAGCGGACGGGCTGTTTTTGCAGCCCGTTCTTTTTTTGTTCTTTCCTTACATGAAACAAACTGTGCACATTTACTTTCCACTCCGGCAGGTTGTGTACCAGGAGCACTTCTTCAATAAGTTCCAGCAGAGTAATACCAGTAGCAATATAAAAAAAGAGAACGGAGGGTATACCGGTAAAAAAAGTAAGGATCAGGAAACTCCCTTGTAAAAGCGCTGCTGTTTTTGCCAGCCAGGTATGAAAATTAGACATGCGGCCATAGCGGTACAGTGCATAACCCAACTGCAGCAAAAAAACTGCAGCAAGTATAATCAGTATCGTGAGATGTGTTTGTATAAATCCGGGAAACAAAACAATCAGCCCGGTCAATGCCACTGCAACGGTAAGATCATCTCCAATTGAATCCAGTTTAGTACCGGCAATACTGGTCACGCCAAATCGTCTTGCCAGAAACCCATCAATCAGGTCAGTAAAAAAACTGAGCGCAATCCCCCACTTAAACAATTCATGTTTCCCGGTGAACAATAACCATAGCAATACCGGAACTGTAACAATGCGATACAGCGTTATGGCATTTATGAAGTAATATGGCTTTGGGTATGCAGGCAAGAGGTTGGGTGATTTAGAGGGTTCTTTCGTTCTTCGTACCTCGCACTTCGTACTTATGCAAGGTGTTTTCGGAACCATTCGCCTGCTATTTCGGCCACTTCCTGCAGTTTGCCGGGCTCTTCAAACAAATGGGTGGCTCCATCAATCACCACAAGTTCTTTGGTACAGGAAAGACGTTCAAGCGCCTGTTGATTCAATTCAGTCACTTCATCATCGAGTGATCCTGTAATCAGCAGTACAGGTGCTTTCACCAATGGCAGGGCACGGAATGCCAGGTCGGGTCTGCCACCGCGCGACACAACGGCTTTAACAGTTCCAGGCATCAGCGATGCAGCGCCTAAAGCAGATGCGGCACCGGTACTGGCACCAAAAAAACCAATATGGTAATTACGGAATACAGGCTGCGCCTGTATCCAATGCGTAACACCCGCCAGCCGCTGGGTGAGTAAACTGATATCAAAGCGGGCGGAATTGGCAATGCTTTCCCGGGAGGTCAGGAGATCCACCAGTAAAGTGGCGATACCCTTTTCATTCAGTAACTCAGCCACATACTTATTGCGGGGACTAAAACGGCTGCTGCCGCTTCCATGGGAGAAGATAATAATACTGTCAGCATTCTCCGGCACTTCCAGTCTTCCTTCCAGGGTAACTGACCCCAGTGGTATAAACACATTTTCGCCTATTTCTTTTTTCATAATGGGGAAGCCGGTATTTGCCGTATTACCGCTATGAATGTACAGTGAGAATCAACAGTGCCGCAGTGAGTTCACTCATATACCTGAATGAATCTGGTCATAATAAACCGGCAATGAACCGGGACAAAGGGGTCCGTTTATGCAAAAAGAACTAGCTTTAAACAAAGGATTTATGTATGCCGGTCAGTTATCTTATTTACGGTTCGGGTGGGTTATTGGTTCTTACATTGCTGGTTTATCTTTTCAGCAGACGGAGAAAAGACTGATCATTTCTTTTTTTTCTTTGACGGCGCCATCAGGTCACGGATTACCACAGAAGCAGCCACAGCGCCGAATACAGCTGGTAAATAGGAAATGGTTCCGTAGGCCGATTTCTTATAATTCTTGCCGTCTGTCAGCATCAGGCTTTCTTTAATCGGTTCCTCCGGGGAAAAAACGGCTTTGATTCCTTTGCGGATTCCATACTTTCTTTTCAGTTGCTTACGCACCTGCTGGGCAAAAGGGCAGTTATAGGTTTCAGAAATATCCACTACCTGCAGCCGGGTGGGATCGAGCTTGGCCCCGGCACCCATGCTGCTCACCACCGGCAAGCCACTTTCATAAGCCAGTTTAATGAACGTAATTTTTGGGGTAATGCTGTCAATCGCATCAATAATATAAGAAGGACGCTGCAGCAATTGCTGTTCCACCATGGCCGGATTAATGAATTCCCGTACGACTTCCAGCACCAGTTCAGGATTAATGGCCTTGAGTCGCTCCGCCATGATCAGGGCTTTGGACTCCCCGTGATTGGTGGCCAGTGCCGGTAACTGCCTGTTGCGGTTGGTAGGATCCACCACATCCCCGTCAATGATCGTCATCTTCCCCACCCCACTGCGGGCAATGAATTCAGCTGCATAGGAACCAACGCCACCAAGCCCCACTACCATTACATGAGAATGAGCCAACCGCTGCAAAGCCTCTTCCCCGATTAATAAGCTGGTCCGGGATAACCAGGAAAAATCTCTTGTCATAGTAGAACCGCGTTGCCGAAAACTGTTTCCGCATTTTTTTGAATCTGCAAAGCAAGGGAATTGTGTTCAATTGATAAAGCATTTGCTGCCAGTTGATAGATTTCCCCAATAGAAAGTTCCGCATTATCCGTTTCAAGGAAAAAACGGTTTGCAGGAACAGCCCGCAATACTTCCTGCATACCGGTCCGTTCCACTGCTTTTCCCAATGAAATATAGTAGCCTTTCCCGGTGATCCGCCTGGCCAATTGTGTGTTTTTATTGAATCCATGAAAGAGTACCGGCACCCGGATATTGGCTTCTTCCAATAAAGCCAGCACCTCTTCCCAGGCCCGTACACAGTGAATTACTAAGGGTTTCCCTATGGAATTTGCCCATTCGACCTGGGCCTGGAATACCTGTACCTGCAGGGAAAAGGGGGTGGTACATACTTTATCCAGTCCACATTCCCCAATAGCCAGTACCCGCTCATCCCGGCTTTGTGTCTGCAATACAAGGACCTGTTTTTCCCAATGAGCAGACGCAATATACCAGGGGTGAATTCCCATGGAATACAGTCCTGGCAAGGATTTCAGCTCACCAGGGGTGTTCAGGTTCTGCAGCCCCCATTCCCCTTTTCCCGGGGGGGTATGTGTATGAATATTGATATACAACCGGCAATTTTAGTACCACAATTTAGTAACTCCATTGGGTGAAACATCCCTTTTCATTGGGAAAAATGGGATTTACCTGTGGAAAAACAATCTTTAAAAATAGCATGGATTTTTTTCTCCCTGTGCGAACGAGTGTAGAAATAATCTATATTTGATTCCGGTATAACGCATACCCATTAACATTCAAAATCTAAAAAACATGGCAACAAAGAAAAAAGCAGCAAAGAAAGCCGCTGCTAAAAAACCCGTAAAGAAAGCCGCTGCTAAGAAGCCTGCTGCTAAAAAACCTGCTGCTAAGAAAGCTGCAAAACCCGCTAAGAAAAAATCTGCACGTAAACCCAATGCTGCTTTCATGAAAGCACTGACTCCCTCTGCTGCCTTAGCCGCTGTGGTTGGAGCAAAAGCACTGCCCCGTACAGAAGCTGTTAAAAAAATCTGGGCGTACATTAAAGCCAACAAACTGCAGGACGCTAAAAACAAGCGTAATGTAAACACTGATGCCAAACTGAAACTTGTTTTCGGTAACAAAGCACAGGTTTCTATGTTTGAAATCGCGAAATTCCTCGGCAAACACCTGAGTTAATTTCATTCCACATTATAGTAAGAGGCCGCTTCAACATTGAAGCGGCCTCTTTTTTTAGGCCACAAAATCACACGAAAAATCACGAAAGAGTTTGCTTCGCAAACTGCTGTCTGCGACAGCCGGGGCCACGGACCTGCCTTTGCCGGCAGGCAGGTCACACGGATCAGCACGGATTAAATACATCATGCTTTCAACCTAAACATCTTTAATAACCGATAAAAATCCTGAAATTCTGTGTGATCCGTGGCTTGCCTTTCTGTATTTTTCGTGTTCTTTCGTGTGATTTTGTGGCCAACAATTATTGCCGCAGGCAATTCAATCCGTGCTGATCCGTGTCATCCGTGGCTTGCC
>Ga0209480_10001196_pt1 | contig 19192 bp, 19 predicted proteins | sample JI61114C2DNA_FD_187501 | JGI IMG/M metagenome (GOLD analysis project Ga0209480, IMG submission 187501) | Wastewater effluent complex algal communities from Wisconsin, to seasonally profile nutrient transformation and Carbon sequestration -... | ecosystem: Engineered > WWTP > Effluent > Algae... | reverse complement strand
TGTCGATTGCATAAAGATGATGGGTTTGTATCCGTTTCATCCACTGTTTTATACTTTAGGCGAGCAAGAACAAAGTAATTTCCCGGAGCGTATTCGCCAAAATTGCAAGTTGAGTTGTTTGTTGTTCCATCGAAATCCATGAGAACATTCCCCGCCTGGGAGTGCATCAGAACGGAATTAATTTCAATGGGTACGTAAGGATCAAGCCCGCATCCACCAAACGTCTCTATCTGCAAATCTGGTCTTATATTCACAGTCACGTTTAAGTGGCCTGTGGATTTTACTGGTTGTTCCTTTTCACATCCAAACAATATGATTGAAATGGAAAGAATATACATGATGATTACTCCATTTTTTTATTCGCATAACCAATGATATTTGTGTTGCAAAGTAGCATGCTGATAATAAAATAGGACTCCCGCTAAGTTCTATCTCCATTGGAAAATTCACTCAAGCCGTTTGCTTTTTTGCCATTTGTATGTTCTTTTTGTTAACATCCGCTCAAACCCTTAGTATCTTCACCATTGCTTTTCCCTTGGCAAGCTCATCAATCAGTTTGTCGAGGTATCGAATTTTTTGCATGAGCGTGTCTTCGATTTCCTCTACACGATAACCACAAATGACTCCAGTGATTTTTGAAGCATTCGGATTTAGTTGTGGTGCTTGCGCAAAAAAAGTTTCAAAACTGATTCGATTGACAATGATACCCTCCAGCGCTCTTTGATCGTATCCGGTTAGCCAACAAATGATTGTATCCACCTCTTCTTTTGTTCGTCCCTTTTTTTCTGCCTTCGCAACATAGTGCGGATAGACACTTGAGAAAGCCATTGCAAAGATTTTTGTGTTCTGCATTGAATATTCCGTCTAATTGTTGATTCTGGAAAAGTAGAAAATCGAAAGCTTGAAACCACATTCGTAGCAAGTTTGATCATCAAATTTGCCTTTTCCTCAGTTTTTGGCAACAACGCCCTATGAACGAGTCGTCTTTATCTTTTATTGAATTCGTTTCTGTTCTGTGTTATGCTATTAAGGCTCGCTGCCCAATTTGCTCAATATCCATAAAAAAAGATTTTGCAGCCAGCTTTAAGTCCCGCAGTGGTAAAAGGATTCGAGACTGTGCCCTTACCTCACGTTGGGAAAAATGATGCCTAATAGATGTTTATCTGATTGCTTTTCAGTGGATTTGAATGAATCACGCGTAAAGAATCGATACCCCAAAAACACCGAATCCAACTCTTCCTTCAAATCTTCCATTTCTTTACCGAAAAAGTTTTTTTTCAGCCATTTGAATGCCTACTTTCGCGGCCGAAATTTTAACCCCGTTTAGAATGTCTCAAGTCATAGGAAAAGTTGCCCAAATCATCGGACCAGTTGTGGATATTAGCTTCCCAGCTGGTGCGAAACTCCCTAATATTCTTGACGCCCTTGTGGTGAAGCGCCCAGGTGGCGACCTCATCCTGGAGTGTCAACAACACATCGGTGAGGACACCGTGCGCGCCATTGCGATGGACGCTACGGAAGGTCTTCAGCGTGGTGCTGAAGTTATTTCTACCGGTTATGGTATCACCATGCCGGTAGGCGACCAAATCAAAGGTCGTTTGTTCAATGTGGTAGGCAATGCCATCGACGGAATGCCTGAGGTAGATAAAACCGGCGGAAATCCTATCCACCGTCAACCTCCAAGATACGAAGACCTTTCTACTTCTACTGAGATCCTATATACAGGTATCAAAGTAATCGACTTGATCGAACCTTATGCAAAAGGTGGTAAGATCGGTTTGTTCGGTGGTGCCGGTGTAGGTAAAACTGTATTGATTCAGGAATTGATTAACAACATCGCTAAAGCGTATGATGGTCTTTCGGTTTTTGCTGGTGTAGGCGAAAGAACCCGTGAAGGAAATGACCTTCTTCGAGAAATGATCGAAGCTGGCATTATCAAATATGGCGATGCATTTATGCATGGCATGGAAAAAGGTGACTGGGACGTAAGTAAAGTTGACCCTGAAGAATTGAAAAAGTCTCAGGCAACATTCGTCTTCGGTCAAATGAACGAGCCTCCTGGAGCCCGCGCTCGTGTTGCTCTTTCCGGTCTTACTGTTGCTGAATACTTCCGTGACGGAGATGAAAAATCAGGCGGTCGTGACATCCTCTTCTTTATCGACAATATCTTCCGTTTCACTCAGGCTGGTTCTGAGGTTTCGGCTCTTCTTGGACGTATGCCTTCTGCGGTGGGTTACCAACCAACATTGGCTACAGAGATGGGTGTGATGCAAGAGCGTATTACTTCTACAAAACGTGGTTCAATCACGTCTGTTCAGGCTGTTTACGTTCCTGCGGATGACTTGACTGACCCGGCTCCTGCGACAACATTCGCTCACTTGGATGCTACAACGGTATTAAGTCGTAAAATCGCTGAGTTGGGTATTTATCCTTCTGTAGATCCTTTGGATTCTACATCGCGTATCCTTACACCACAGGTTGTTGGTGAAGAACACTACCGTTGTGCACAGCGCGTGAAATTGATTCTTCAACGCTACAAAGAATTGCAAGACATTATCGCCATCCTTGGTATGGATGAACTTTCGGAAGAAGATAAACAATCCGTTTATCGCGCCCGCAAAGTGCAGCGTTTCTTGTCTCAGCCTTTCCACGTGGCAGAGCAGTTCACTGGTATCAAAGGAACTCTCGTGAATATCGAAGACACAATCAAAGGTTTCAACATGATTCTTGACGGTCATTGTGATGATATTCCTGAATCTGCTTTCAACCTAAAAGGAACCATTGAAGAAGCGATTGATGCTGGTAAGAAAATGTTGGCCGAAGCAGCTGCCAGATAAGCGGATTGTTCTGAGTTTTGAATGATGAGTTAAGTCTAATGTTCAATGAACATCTGACATTCATTCAAGATCGATTAGCCTCTCAAATGTGGAATAAAAAAACGAGAAGATTTTGAAAGTTGAAATTATAACTCCGGAAAAATCACTTTACTCAGGTGAAGCAACGTTTGTCTATTTGCCAGGCAGCGATGGTAGTCTTGGTATTTTAAACCGCCACGCTCCGCTTATTTCTTCATTGAAAAAAGGAACGCTTCGTGTAAAAGACACTGCTGGTAAAGAACACCGTTTTGAGATAAAAGGTGGCACTGCCGAGGTTTCAAACAACACGGTAACAATTCTGGCCGAATAATTCCAGACACAGAAATAGCACTAAAAAGCCATTCAATTCGAGTGGCTTTTTTTATTGTGTCAATTTGATTGGGTGTTCTGGTATACTTTTCAAAACTCACTTCACTACTCATAAGCAAATGCCCACAGCCACCTGTGCTTTCCATTGATTCATTTGAGATAAAAGTGTCGCTTACATTTGCATCCCATCTAATAAACGCCTTCTTGTATAAGAGCTTCAGCAAATATCTCTTCAACCTGATCAATACATCGTTGTCATTGATCAAAATTGTTTTTAAACTAAAAGCCAGACCACATTTCCCGTTGCCTGAATCGGAAACTTTAATTGTACTTGGCAACGGTCCATCGCTGCGTGCTCCAATAGCTTTGAAGTCTTCGTATTTCAAGGGAAAAACACTGCTCTGCGTCAATTCTTTTTCAATCAGCACTGAATATACTGTTTTAAAACCGCTCTATTATGTGATGCTTGATCCGGGCCTTTGGCGGGCAGACAATGCACATGTTGCCGACACCATCGATGCAATTGCTTCCAAAACAACGTGGCCTTTGCATATTCTCGTTCCGCACGAAGCAAAAAAATCACCTCGCATTCTGAGCTTGTTGCAGAATAAAAACGTCCATGTCCACTTCTTCAATTACATTGTTTACAAGGGGTTTGAGCGAATTGGATTTCGACTCTATAAAAAAAACATAGCCATGCCTCAAAGCCAAAATGTGCTGGTGGCTTCACTTTACTTCGCTATCAATCTTGGATACAAAAACATCGAACTTTTTGGCGCAGATCATAACTGGCATCATGATCTAATCGTGAATGATAAAAACGTGGTTTGTTTAAAACATATTCATTTCTACGACAGCGAAACAACGGTCACATACAAGCCATTCTACAAAATGATGCACGTGCAAGAAACATTCAGAATGGATGAGGCGTTTTTTGCATTCGCGAAAGTGTTTGCCGGATATCATCAAATAAAAAAATATTCGCTTTATCGAAATGCACACATCGTCAACATGACTCAAGGTTCTTTTGTCGATGCATTCGATCGTGGAAATCCGACGCACCAAAAACAAAGTTTGAAATAATCCATCAGTCATCACTTACTTTCGACCAACGACACGCATGAAAATTAAAAATCAATCGCTTATTGCTCAATTTGAAAAACTTGAAATCAATGATTTTTTCGGCAAACAAAACAGATGGACAAATCGACTACTTGGCTATGAGGAGTTTCAAAAAAATCGTGATCTCGCTCAAGTAGAAAGTGAATACAATCAAGACAAATACAAAGTGTTGCTTAATCAATCCTATGCTACTGTCGAAGAATGCAAGTTCCGAGAATTTCAATCCGTGAATCTGGATCCTGAAACAGCAATGACCGTTATTTCCATCGGAGATGATATTTACAATGTAAAGGTGAGTCAGATGCGTGAGCTTTATTACGACATGATACAGCAAGCTGTAAAGCCCTATCAATCGAAAAGAATATGTGAGTTGGGGGCAGGCTATGGATTCAACCTTTCGTTGTTCGAACAAGAAGCGTATGGCGGCGAATATTCTTCAAACGCGGTGAGCATTGCTCAAAAGATTGGACAAGACGTTGTTCAGTTCAACTACTATGAAGAAAAAGACTACGACTTCATTCGGCCTGACAGCACAATCATTTCTGTTCACAGTATCGAACAAATTCCAGATGCATCATGCATCGTTTCTTCACTACGTAAGCACAAAGAAAAAATCAATTTTGTAGTTCACATAGAACCAACGATTGTCTTAGAGCGCAATACATTATTGGGACTTTTTCGCAATCGCTATTTACAATTGAACGACTACAATCAAAATCTGATTGAACTGTTGAAGTCACAATCCGACATTGAAATACTTGAACTCAACACCGACATCTTCGGACTTGTTCCATTAAACAGCAGCAACATCATTGCGTGGCGTTTTAAGAAGTAAGAGAAAAATGAATGATGACATTCAAAAGTTTCATTCAAAAATGTGAAATACAAAAGTGTGCACAATATTGAAGCAACACGAAATATTCGTTTATCCTTGCTGCACATAGTCTTTCGAGTAGCGGTTAGATTTGCACTATGATACAACTGAATGCAGACCGCTACCGAATCGGCACATCCGATGCTCTTGAGCTAACCGAAAAATATCAGACACCCTTGTATGTGTATGATGCCGCTATTATCAAACGGCAATACGAAAAAATTAAAAGCGCATTCAATCGTCCGGAGGTAAAAATCAAATATGCCTGCAAAGCACTAAGTAATCTTCATGTCCTGAAATACATCCATTCGTTGGGTTGTGGACTTGATGCTGTTTCCATTCAGGAAGTGTGGCTTGGCTTAAAAGCTGGATTCGATGCTTCACAAATTATGTACACGCCGAATTGTGTGAGCTTGGATGAAATAGATATGGCAGTGAAAGAAGGAGTACAAATCAACATTGATACTATTTCCATCCTAGAACAATTTGGTGAGAAATACGGACGCAGTATTCCAATTTGCATTCGTATCAATCCGCATGTCATGGGCGGAGGTAATCTCAGTATTTCGACCGGGCACAGCGATTCCAAATTTGGTATTTCTGTCTATCAGATGCGTCATGTTGAACGCATCATCAAGCATTACAACCTGCACATTACAGGCTTGCATATGCACACTGGAAGCGACATACTTGATGTAGATGTATTTCTGCGAGCCGCAGACATACTTTTCGAAACGGCACAAACCTTTTCTGAACTAGAATTTCTCGACTTCGGCTCAGGCTTTAAGGTGGCATACAAGCCAGACGATTATGAAACAGATTTGCAAGAACTCAGTGAAAAACTACTTGAGCGTTTTGAACTTTTTTGTTCTTCTTACGGAAAAAAACTCGACCTTTGGTTTGAACCAGGAAAATTTCTTGTCAGTGAATGCGGAACGTTTCTAGTGAAAGTAAACGTCCTAAAACAAACTACGTCGGCCATGTTTGTTGGTGTGGATTCTGGTTTCAATCATCTCATTCGTCCAACGCTCTACAACGCATACCACCATATCACCAACATCTCCAATCCAAGCGGTAAACTTCGTATCTACACCATTGTAGGTTATATCTGCGAAACGGACACGTTTGGCTGGGACAGAAAATTAAATGAAGTGCATGAAGGAGATATTCTTGCATTCCACAATGCAGGCGCTTATGGTTATAGCATGGCATCGAACTACAACTCCCGTTTTCGTCCAGCAGAAGTGTTTATTCTGGATGGAAAAGACCTACTCATCAGAAGAAGAGAGACGATGGAAGATTTGTTGGCGGGGCAGTAAAAAAAAGGTTTTAAGTTATTTGTTTCGTCCAGTAAATGAAACATATAACTTAAAACCTGAAACATAAATAACCGCTACTAACTAGCTCTTTTGATGCTGCAACCCACTGGTTTGGTTTCTGCCGGATCGATGGCTGCACCCTTTTTCAAATTCATGATTGCGTTGTTCAACCAAGGCTGAGTAACCTTCTTGCTATTATCCACATTATCATCAATAGAACCTTTGTAAACGAGCTTCATGTCTTTATCAAAAAGATAAACATGAGGAGTTGTTCTGGCGTAAAACGCATCGGCCAATTCTGATTTTACATCAAGCACATAATTGCAATCTCCGAATCCGTGATCTTTCGCGCGTTGTTTCATATCGTCGATGTTATCACCTTTGCCGCGTTTTGCCTCATTGCTGTTCACCAGTACCATTCCTACGCCATTGCTATTTGCGGTTTTATTTAAAGCACCATAGCGACCTTCCCAACCTTCTGAATCATCACTACCTACTACGAACGGGCAAGTATTGCAAGAGAAAACCACCAACAGACCGTTCTCCTTCTTAAGATCGTTCAACGATACTTTTTTGCCATCAATACCTTCCATTTTTAACGTTGGCTTTGGAGCGGTTGCGCCTATCGCGAGTGTTTCAGTTGGTGTTGTTTGAAATGCATAAAAACCTATCATGGCCAAACTTGCCACTGCTATAAAAAGAAACTTTTTCATGTTCTCAATTGTATTTATTTGTTAGAACAAATAAAGACCATGTTTGTTCGAATCCGCATAACTGAGGTCAAGGGCATATGTCAAAAAAACAAAAAGGTCACTCCGTTGAGTAACCTTTCTGTAATAAATGAAAACAATTAAACTATCTAATATCTCTACATGAGAACTTACATGACCTTTAACGGGAGTAGTAACATGAAAGGTTTCATTTCCAACAAAAAAAACGAATACCGGGGCATTGCTAATTGTATTTCAGGGAATTACGAGAGAAATGGCGGGGATCAAAATGAAAAAACCCTGCCGATGAATGAAAAACCTCAAAGCAATTCGTTTCATCCGGCAGGACTTTCTCTTGGTATATTTTGAGTTAGAGAGTTGTGCTGTTCAGTGCTGCAAATGAACAGCTAACCCAGCAAAGTGATCTACGGTAAAAACCGTAATTCAAAGAAAAATAAGAAAAGCAGACCATTCTTTTCACCATCCAATCAATCACCGAATTACAATTTCGTCGAACTCATTGATCTTTTGTAAGCCCATTGACAATGGCAAATTTCACAATACCTGCAATATTGTGGAGATTTAGTTTATTCATCAGATTGGTGCGGTGTGTGTCTACGGTTCTATGGGAAATAAAAAGCTTGTCGCCGATCTCTTTGTTCGATAAACCTTCTGCAATGCAAGAAATAATTTCTATTTCACGCTCTGTTAGCGTTGCTAAATTTTTATTTTTATCTTGAGGAGATTCTGTGGAAAGGATCAATCCATGAGCTTCTTCAGATAAAAAAACCTCGCCATTCATAACTCTATCTATAGCGGACAACAGCTCCCTTTTCGATGAATTCTTCAACAAATAACCATCTACGCCTATATCCAATAACATCCGAATCATGGCCTTTTCATCATGCATCGTTAGGATGACGATTTTTTTTTCAGGCATTTCCTTTTTTATGACTCGCGAAGTTTCAATTCCATTCATCTCCGGCATGTCGATATCCATCAACACGACATCTACATTGAGAATACGAAGGAAGTCCAATGCCTCTCGGCCATTTGATGCAACACCTTTGATTATGTATTCTGATTCATCAGCCAGCAGTGCTTTGAGACCATCGGTCACTATAGCGTGATCATCGACCAATAAAATACTAACGGCCATTTGCTTTTAGGAGTGCTTGTAATTGCGTAAATATAATCAGTCAAGACAGTACTTCACTGCACAGGAACTCGAACCGTTGCGACCGTTCCCCTTTCTGGTCCAGGCGTCCATGTAGCCTCTCCATTGATTGTACTAAGTCTGGTAATAATATTCATCTTGCCAATTCCTCCAGAATCAAAACTCTCATTCATGCCGATGCCGTTGTCTTCCACAATCAAAATCAAATGTTTTCCATTTTTGTAAAACTGAACGGCGATAAAACTTGCCGCGCTGTGTTTGAGCACATTGTTCAACAGTTCCTGAAATACCCGGTAGATACTCAATTCGACGCTTTCATCCCATCGCAGATCGCCTACGGAAAAGTGTTCGAATGTGTATTTGATTTGGGTAAAACCAATGGTTTTTAAAAGCAGTTCATCCATCGCAATCACAAGTCCATATTCCTGCAAAGCTCGCGGCATCATTGTGTGTGAAATTGTGCGCAACTCGCGACAAGCTTCGTCCAATACTGTGTTTAGCTTTGAAAGTTGGTCCGCATCTGCAACAGCGGTGTTAGAAAGTTTCGAGCCAAGACTTTCCCAACTTAATCGCAAGCCACTCAATTGTTGCCCGATTCCATCATGCAGATCGCGGGCAATTCTTTTCCGCTCTGATTCTGTTGCTTCGAAAAGTGCTTTCAGTCCCGCCTCGCGTTCAGCAATGATTGCGGCATCCTTTATTGATTTGGCAATCCGTTTCTGATTGGTGTTGTACCATAGCGCACCAATGACCACAAAAAGAAGAATACTCGCAATTCCATAAATCCACAAATTCCGTGATGCCGTCTTCGCCTCTAAAACCGCAATGTTTTTGTCCTTCTCTGCAGACTTGTACTTCTGCTCCAATTCAAGCATTGTTCGTGAATTTTCTTCGTTGAGCAATTCATCGTTGATCCTTATGCTTTGTTGCAAGGCACTAATAGCCTCAGCAGGCCGACCACTTTTCTCCAGACAAAATGCCAACTGCTCAAAATTGTATTGAATTTGACGGGGATACTTTAATGCTACACAATCGGCGTTACTGAGTTCATACCACTTTATTGCTTCATTCCAATTTTGCCATGCCTTGTAAAGATCTCCGAAATAAGATTTGTTTTCTGCAATTCCGAATTCGTCATTCCGAATGGAACGAATCCGATATGCTTGTTCAAAGTAGTTTTTTGCAGAATCAAAATTGCCTTTCATTATCTGCAACAGGCCCAGGTTATTCAGACTAAATGGAATGCCAATACTGTCAAACAAATTCGTTTTAATTTGTAGTGCTTTGGTGTAAAAATAGTCGGCGCTATCCAGTTGCTCGTTCATTTCAAACAACACACCGAAATTGTCATAGCCAGCACTTAGCTTATCGTTCGCATTGTTTTTCTCCAGAAGTGCTAATCCTTGACGGAAATATCCGAAAGATCGACTAAGGTCTCGTCGTTTCATTTGATATCCCAGCTCACACAACATCACGCCCATCTGCACTTCTTCATGCAGAGAGTCATAGAGAGCAATAGCTTTTAGATTGTAATAAACAGATGAATCGTATTGACCACGCAAATAGGATATAGTGGCAAGCTTTGAGCTTGAATTCGCAACTCCATTCGCATAATTGATCCTATTTGAAATGGCAAGACCGCGAGACATCCAAACAGATGAAAGATCAAAGTCTGATACCATAACATCGTAAGGAATAGACGTGATACTATCTACAGTGCCACTGTTCTGACTATGCGCATAGATATCCATAAGCCGAGCGAAATAGCCTGGATGTTGCGCAGCAGTTACGCCTGAAATAAAATAAAAATATAAAACGTGTAAATACGATTTCAATGTCGAAAAAATTACATCCTGCGAATGTAATTCCCAATGAATGGTTTCATTTTAAAGAAGTGACAAAGCATTCAAATGCGCGAACCATCGATATGATGTTCACTACATCGTCGCAATGTTCACTGCATTTTGAATATCAGTAATAAATGTTTGCAGCACAGCGCCGAGATTGCCATCGAATGATCCGTCGATGACCCAATAACCGTGTTGTGTGGGTGTTTTGTATTCGAAATAATAAAATGAAGTATTCCAAGCTTGTGGTGAACCAACAAGTCCGTTTGGGCGCGAAAGCAATTCATTAGGAATATTTTCTTTGAAGACTTGCTGCACTTGGGAATAATCGCTTGCACTTAATTCAAGCGAATAATTTCCAGCATATGAAACGGCTGCCTGAGGAATATCATCCATGGTGTCTTCACGCAAAGAACCAGTTTCCATTTTGAATAATTCAACACATGATTCAAAATCACCACAACCAGCGGATTGAAATCTGCCGAATACAATATATTCTGGAAAAACTTCTGTGCTCGTCATATCCTCTTCTTTCGGCTCACATCCTGATAAGGCTATCAGAAGCACGAGCAGTGTCCAGGAGTAATTACGTATTTTCATTGGAGAAAAGAAAAATGGCCTTTCAAATTACTTGCTTCCTAGTTTGCTGAAAATGGGTCTGAGAACTTGACATCGGCTACCAACTGTTCATCCGATAGTGTTTTCAAAAATGCGATCAAAGCATCTTTATTCTCTTGCGACAAATTCATTCGCAGTGGAGCAACGCCATTCGGATTGGTCACTGGAGGCAACAAGGTGCCGTCCGGCGCTTCATCGAATACTTCAAATATTCCGCCACCCCATCCCTCACGCAATGAAAACGCAAGTTGATCATGTGCCTGAATTCCGTGATCGTAAAAGTCCACTACTTCTTCCAGGGTTTTGAAACGACCATCATGCATGTAAGGCGCCGTGAGTGCAACATTTCGAAGAGAGGGTACTTTAAACCAACCGTCCAGTTCACGGCCAGTATTCCAATCCGTGCCCGGTTGACCATTGTCTTCGTAATCCATTTCCAAACCAATGTTTTGAGTGAACGATCCCCAACCGGAGAAGTTATCGCCACCATGACATTGACTACAAGGTAGTGTATTCGTAAATAAAAACTTACCCAACGCTTCCTGTTCCGTGTAGTTCGCAAAATTCGATTGAATACCTTGATCGTATTTCGATGAAACCGAAACCATAGAACCAACAAAGTTGGACAAAGCATCACCAATGCGCGTAATGTTCACTTCAGCATCTCCAAACGCAGCCTCAAACAAAGGCTTATAGTATGTAAGATTTTTTACTTTTTCAACCAGATATTCCGGTTGATCCAAACCCATTTCTATGTGGTTGGAAATCGGTTGGGTCACCATTGCCGCAAGATTGCTTTCACGCATGTCCCAGAAATATGAAGATTGACTGCCTGGATTAATAATCGCTGGTGTATTCCTTAGTGTTTTTGCGTTTTCAAATCCATTGCTGAATGCAGCGCGATCAGCGAACGCCATAGATTGATTGTGACAACTTCCACAACTCACCCGGTTATTAATTGAAAGCTGCGTTTCATAAAATAGTACACGACCCAATGTAGCCAATTCGTTGTCGATAATAATATTTCCGTTAGGCACAAAAGCATTTCCTTGCGCATCTATCTGATCGTATTTAAAAACCTCATCGGGCAGATTTGGTGTACGAGACTGCATACCAACTTTGTCTTTTTTGCACGATTGAATAATCAGCGTTAATGCGAATGCTGTGCTAAACAGGTAAATGAACTTTTTCATGGTAAGGGAATTTCAAAGGATTAAAATCTGAAAATAAAAAAGAGTGCGGTAGGAGGTTGAATACTAAATCGGTTGAATGTGTTTTCTTGTCTTGTGTCGAACTGAGGGAACTCAGAGCTCTGCACTTTTGTGATTGTCTCACCGTAGGCTGCAATGCCGACAAGTTCAGTACCAAGACTAAAATGATCAGAGATGTGAAACTGAGCGAATACAAAAGGTGAAAATCCTGCACTCCATTCATCAACTGAATTGGTATTGGTCACTACGTCCCCAAAAAGATTTAATACTTCTGTCCAGTTTTTAGAATTGTCAATCGAAACTGTGGCATCCAGCCCATACTTCAAATCCCAACGACGTGATAACTTTTTGTACATGACCGCGCCCCACCTTGCATCCAGCTGCAAGGTTGAAATACGAAACTCAGGATCTGTTTCTTTTCCATTTACCGGTTTTTCTGCTGTCTGATTTGCGAAAACTCCAAAACCAATGCGCGAACCCAATTTGCCAAAGCGCTGCTCGTAAGTAATCATATAAGGACTTGAAAACTCACCATTGCCAGAGCCGAAATCGAGGTATTGGTTCACGAACGGTGTTGCATTCAATCCCAATTCTTTGAAAGTTGTGTCTTGTGCAGAAACACAAAACGCTTTCAACGTAAAAATGAACAGGAATGCTGAGCGAAGTTTCATCTTGAGTTCTCTGGTGTATGGTTGAGGCCGAAAAGCAGTATCTGAATTATAAGACACAATGCAAAATGAATCCGTTGCCTGCACGGCTTTAGAGATTCCAAAAAAAAACTGACCTCAAGTCAGTTTCAGTTATTGTTACAATGAATTAATTCGGAGAGGTTGTTCTTGAAGCAGTGTCATCATCGCTTTCATCATCGTCGTCATCTGAAATTCCACCACCACCATTGATTGGGGCATCGCCATCTGGCTTGGAAGTGTCTGCTGGCAAACCATCCGTAGCAGTGTCCCCACCATTTGGTTTGGAATTGTCTCCCTTGCCTTTGGATGATTCCTTTTTCTCAATGTTTTCGAACGTTTCAGAAGGAGTAAACAACTCAGAATCCTTTGAGCAAGCGGTAAACATTACCACCATCACAATCAAACTAAGTATATTTTTTATTCTGAAATTCATTATTTGACACGAAATACAACACAAATATAAAAGGAATATTGGCTTATACAAGTTTATTCCCGAAAAAGTTCGTGGAAATTGAGCGGCAATAGTATCACCACTTGCGTACCTCCTTCCGAGCCTTCACCCGTGGAAATCTGAGATGGGCCGCGGAGTTCTATTACTTGGTCCGACATCTTTTTTATCAGCTCTATGCGGTTTTGGGTGATTTCCATGCCTTTTGAAATATGCGTATCGGCAGTGGTTTTGTTTTTTAAGGAATTCTCAATGCCAATACCGTTGTCTGTTATGATCATTTCAAGCGACTCTCCACTGGCTTTAATGTCCACGATTACAAAACCTGGGGATTCCTTTGGTAAAAGTCCATGCCAAATGGAGTTTTCCAAAAAAGGCTGCACTAACATGGCGGGCACTTTGACCTGATCAAGATTTAGGGTTGGATCCACATTGATCTTGTATTCGAATTTATCTTTAAAGCGCATGTGCTCGAGCTTCAAGTAAAGTTCCAGCCGTTCTATTTCATCGCGCAGCGTGGTCAGATTGTCCTGACTGCTATCCAGATTTTTCCGAATCAATCGTGCAAAATCGCTCAAATACCTGTTAGCTGCAATTCGATCCTGCCTATTGATATAATACTGGATGGAGTTCAATGCATTAAAAATAAAATGGCGGTTCATGCTGCTATTGAGCGATTGCTGCTCCAATGCAAGCATCTTGGACCGAATCTCAAAGGATTCCTTCTCTCGTTTTGCAAGTGCCGCCTTGCGTTTGTTGAAGAGCACATATCCGATGATCGACGAAATGAGAATTACTTCAAATAGGATAAACCACCATCGCAACCAGAAAGGCGGCTGTATAGCGAACGAATACATTACCGGTTCACTCCAAATTCCATTTGCCCCAGAAGCTCTGACTTTAAAAGTAAAACTTTTGTAGGGCAAATTGCTGTAGGTCGCAAAATCCGCTTTCGTCGCGGGTTTCCAGTCATCATCCAAACCATCAAGCATATATTGAAACTTCACATCTCCGGGATAGGTGGTCGAGATGGCCGTGAAATAAAATGTGAGATGATTTTGTTTGTAATTAAAAATGGGTTGAATGGGAAGTCCGTTGATCACTGATCGTTGATCAAAGTCCTTTCCCCAATCCATGTTGAGCAAATTGATCTGAATATTTGTAAGATTCAACAATGGAATGTGCTCTTCTCTTTTTTTATCAAAAAAAGAAGTATTCAAATTGGTAGCGCCGTCGATTGTTCCAAACCAAATGCGGTTATTGTTGTCAATAAAAACGGAGTTCAAGTTTGTTTCTAGGCTTCTAAGACCATCCTCCAAACCATAATGTCTGAAACTCAATTTTCTTTCATCCATGGTCGGAAAAACATTCACGCTGTACAATCCATTGTTCGTTCCAATCCACATTCTTGCATCAGCATACTTCAAAAAATTGATCACGTTGGAGCCAGAGTTTTCACCGATTTGCGACGATAGAAATTGGGACGATGACAACAGTGCAATTCCGTTTTGACTTCCAACCCAAACACGATCAAATTCATCAATTTCTATCGAATTAGTAGAATTCTCAGACAAACCATCCTTTTGCGAATACAATTTGAATGCACTACCATCATACCGGAAAACACCGTCGATTGCAGCAAACCAGAGATTCCCACTTTTGTCCTGACGAATGCAGCGCACCTTTTTTTGAGGCGCATCCGCCTGATTCACTTTGATAAAGTGATTGTTTTCAAACACTGTCAACCCCTTATTCGTGCCAATCCAAATGCGATTTTTAGAGTCTTCAAACAACGCAAGCACCATGGTGTTGCTCAAAGAATCTTCTTCCGTGTACAATGAAAATTTTCCATTTTCATATTTAAACAATCCGTCAGAAGAACCAAACCACATTGCACCGGTATGGTCTGTCAGACTGCTCCAAATGCGATTGTTATTTGTCCATTCATCCAACTTGAATTGGTACATAGAATCGGCTGTCATTTGGCAAATGCCTTTGTCAAAAGTGGAGAACCACAAATCGCCCTGAAGATCTTGTGCAATGGACATAACAGCATCACTGCTCAAACCGTCCTTTGTTGTGTAACTACTAAACGTTTTCCCGGTGAACTTCAAAATGCCATTGCCATAGGTTCCAATCCAGATATTTCCTTCTTTGTCTACAAGCATATCTCGAACATCTGGGGTTTTCAAGCCATTCTTTTCCGTGAATGCTTCAAAATGATTTCCGTCATATTCGAAAAATCCATATCGTGAAGTCAACCAAACGTGATTTGATTTATCAATGATTACACCTGTAATCGTATTTGTTGGAAAACCAGGTTGATCTGTAAAATTTTCTATTAGAGCTCCGCCAAGTGAGAGATGAATCAATCCCATTCCTTTTGAGGCCAGCCACAAAGATTCATCGGCCGATTCAACAATATCAAATAAACCCACATCAGAAGAATCAGGTCGAAAAAATGGAATCAAGTCAACGCCGCTTTTCCTCAAACATTCGCTTTTAGTCAGAATAAGTAAGTCTCCATTTTTTCTTTTGAGAAATGTTTTGATGTGCGCAGAAGCAATCGATGTGTTGATTTTTTCATCAGACATTTTTTCTTCACGCAAGGAATAAATCAGCATTCCATCTTCAGTTCCGATCCAAAGTTTGTCATCCAATTCAAACAGTGCATTGATGGTAGACTCCTCATGATCCAATCCAAGCGAAACACTCTTCACTCCCAATCCATTGATGAATGAAAAACTTCCATTTGAACCCACGACTATCGTTCCGTCATTCAGCTCAATAACACAATTGGCCTGGTTATTCATCAGGCCTTCTTGACGATCATAATTTTTAAATGACCTGCCATCAAACCTAGATAAGCCACCAAGCGTTCCTATCCAGAAAAAACCACGACTGTCTTGCATCATGCACCGCACTTGCGATTGCGGAAGACCTTCTTTCAGATTGTATTCGATGAAGGTGTATTGTTGTGCAACAATCACACGTGGTAAAAGGAATAGAAAAAACAAAAGCAAGGTTGCACAATAAAAGCTTTGTCTCGAGAAGGAATATGTCTGTTGTTTAAAAATCACATCTTGCGTTTGCTGCTGTTGCAAATAAACATTTGAATGATTGAATAGAGTATGACAGTCAACCAATATTGGAAAGTTTATCCAAAAACTCCTGTAGTTTACGCCGGGCCACCGGAACTTGTGTGCCATCTGAAAGGACGGCGATATTGCCTTCAGTACGATTCAATTCTTTGAGGTGATGAGCTACATTGACAATGTGTGATTTGTGCACACGAAAAAACATATTTGGATCGAGTTTGTCTTCAAATGCCTTAATACTCTTGCTGCTCACGTACTTTTTTCCACCTACCAAATACAACGTGGTGTAATTTTCAAAAGCTTCAAGGTGAATGATGTCGGTGTTTTTTACAACCGCTAAACCATCTTTGGTTGGAATCACTGTCTTCTCAACAGAATTTGTCAATGCTATATTTTCAAGAATCTTTGTAAGTCGCGATTCAGGAATTTTGGTTGTTTTTTTTTGATCAAGAATCTCGCGTGCTTTGTTGACGGCCTTTTGGAGGTCGTCGATGTCGATGGGTTTTTCGAGATAATCCACAGCACTTTCCTTTATCGCACGCAATGCGTAATCGCGAAAGGCTGTTGTGAAGATGACTTGAAACTTGCGGTCGTCGAGGCTTTGCAGAAACATAAACCCATCCTCACCTGGCATCATGATATCAAGGAAAACAATATCCGGATTATTTTCCTCAATGAGCAGACGGGCTTGAGCAGCGGAAGACGCAACACCTGCGATAATAACGTCCTCGCAAAAATCTTCCACCATCATGCGTAAATTTTCACGTGCGAATTCCTCGTCGTCTACAATGATTGCTTTTAGTTTTCCCCTCATGTGTTGATTTTGGTGGTGGTGAAGATAACAAGTTGCACGAGACTTTGATGTGCAATTTTTGTGGAATATTTGCAGGTGGGAGAGTGGGCTTCTGGACAATATCCCAAAAAAGTGCGTACTTCGTTTCATCAGCTAATTAAACTAACTTGCCATGGTGCGCGTCAAGAAAAAAACATGTCCGAGGTTTTTGGAATAATCTTATGGTCAAAGATGATTGTTATATTTAGAACTTAAGCGAGCAAATTTCCTGGGAAGTTTCTGGCATTTCGAATGGAGATTTCAAGTATCCGTAAGTTAGTATCAAGGCTGATAAGACAGCAAAAAGAAGCATACAGACAAAACATGGTAATAGATACAAAAAACTTAAGGCTCATTTCCTGTGACATAGAAATATTGAAAGCAGCAATAGAAGGAAATGAAATTCTAGCGCGTAGAATTAATGCGACTATTCAAGACAATTGGACAGAATTTGGCGTTGATGCGTTGAAGTATTCGCTTGACAAATTAAAGAAAAGCGAAAAAGAAAATGATTGGTGGACCTATTTTGCAATTCATATAGAGGAGAACAAACTTATTGGAAGTGGTGGCTATAAAGGCAAGCCGACAGCTGAAGGGAAAGTGGAACTCGGATATGAAATAGCACCAGAGTATCGCAATCGCGGACTTGCCACTGAAATGGCTGAAGGACTAATTGATAATGCACTCAGAGATAAGAGTGTAAAAACAATAATCGCACACACTCTTGGGTTGGAGAATCCTTCCACAAAAGTTTTGAAAAAATGTGGCTTCCAGAAAGTAGAAGAAATAAATGACCCAGATGATGGACTGATTTGGAAATGGGAAATTACTAAAGCTCAAATTGCATCTTTATAGCTTATAAATCGAAACTCATTTCCTGCCTTACATTATGCTCTAGTTATGCACCACACTTTTCAATTCACCTTTCTGAGCCTTAAAGATGGAGCATAAGATTTTTTCACCAAACAAAACCGACCATCCCATTTCGCAACTGATGTTGAAATATTCTGCTCCAATTAAAACAAAGCCCGCACCTGCAATCCACCGGAGTGTATTGTTTTGATGTCTTCAGGCTTGCGACCATTGTAAATTAAATTCACTTGCAAATTTTTTGCTACCGTGCGCTGCACTCCCGCGCTCCATGTGAAATTGTTTCCTGCTGTAAGTCCTTCTAACATCTCAAACGACAACGAATTATTGTTTGCTCGATTGTATCGAATGTTGATGTAGTTTATTTCCATCTGAAAACTTCCCTTTTCAGTTGTGTTGTATGTCAAGTCTGTTCCTAACTTTTGAATGATCACCAATTCACTGCCTTGGCGATTTTGTTTTTCAGAATATTGAGCTGTTAGATTCAATCGAGCTTGGGTACCCGGCTGCCATGTGAACTTGGGCTGTAAAGAATAATAAATCAACTCATAATTTCTTCCCGACAAAAAATCTGAACTCGCTACTTTTTTTCCATATCGATTCTCCATAAAAAACGTGAAGTCAGGCACAAAACTCCAACGTAACCCCATCTGATTGTAATCGTCTCCTCTGCTTTCAAATCCATTGCTCAATAAATTTTTATTGCGGCCATACTGATATGTATAATCCAATCCAAAAATCGGATTGGATTTATTAAAAAATAAAATGTTTCTAAATAACCCATTCAACGCCAACAATGAACTGTCGGCGATGGAAAGAATAAACGGATTAAAACGTTCGTCTTTGTTTTCACGTGTGGTTCTCCGATCTATGCGCAGTGTTGTATTGTTGGAGAAACGAGCTACAAACTTTTGAATACCTATATCGCGCTTCAAAATTTTCGCCGGTGTCAATAAAAAGGATTGCGTAAACTGATTGGAATACGTTTTCGCATAGTCATTCGTTTGAACTGAAGAGCGAATGTAATTTGCCTCATACCCAAACTGTGCAATTTCAAATTCATTCAAGTCTTTGATATTATCCCCATCATAATCGTTCCAAACGTATGCCCCCTGGCCTGCCGGCACTTCAAGATAAATAAATTCCTTCTTCTGCTCTAAGCCTGAACCTATTTCATAAAATGTAGTATTCG
>Ga0209480_10001194_pt1 | contig 19207 bp, 14 predicted proteins | sample JI61114C2DNA_FD_187501 | JGI IMG/M metagenome (GOLD analysis project Ga0209480, IMG submission 187501) | Wastewater effluent complex algal communities from Wisconsin, to seasonally profile nutrient transformation and Carbon sequestration -... | ecosystem: Engineered > WWTP > Effluent > Algae... | reverse complement strand
GGCCCATGATCACGACGCCCACCGGGCCCAGGTTCTGCACGAAGTCGTTGAACGACAGCCCCGTCGCCGAGCCGATGAGGATGTTCGGCGGGTCGCCGATCAAGGTCGAGGTCCCGCCGATGTTCGAGGCGAACACCTCCGCGAACAGGAAGGGGTACGGCTGCACCTCGAGCTCGCGCGCAACCATCAGCGTCACCGGCGTCACCAGCAGCACCGTCGTCACGTTGTCGAGCAACGCCGACAAGATCGCCGTCACCACCGACAGCATCACCATCAGCTTCCACGGCACGCCCTCGGCCCGCCGCGCCGACCAGAACGCGACATACTGGAACACGCCGCACTTTCGGGTGATGTTGACGAGGATCATCATCCCCGTCAAAAGCGCGATCGTATTGAAGTCGACCCCGCGGATCGCCGCCTCCTGATTGAGCACGCCGAGGCAGATCATCAGCCCGGCGCCGAGCAGCGCCACGACCGCCCGATTCACCTTCTCGGTCATGATGACCGCATAAGTCATGAGCAGGAGGGCCGTCGATACCCACAGCGGGTCGAGGCCGAAGATCACGTGAGGTGCGTCGTGCATGAGGCTGTCCCCGAGGAAATGCTGCAAGTGAAGGCTCGCCGCCACCGGGCCGGCGCGCGCGGCTTACCGCAGCCGCTCCACGCTTGCCAAGCTCCGGCGTGTGAGTTTTGAACGCCGTTTCATTTGGTCGCAACGCCGCCCCGCGCGACGGCGGCCTCCCCGCGCGACCGCCGGTCGCAAGCACGATCCACGCCCTCGCCGATGGCGCTACCCTCGCCAGAGGCACGCCATGGACGAAATTCTCTCGAGCTCACCACGAGTCCCCCGCGAGGCCTTGCGCGGCCTGATGGGCCGCGACGACGGCCCGGCCCGCGCCCGCCTCCTCGCCTCGCTCGTCGTCTTCGCCGCGTCGGTGGCGGCGACCGGGGCGCTCGCCGCGGCCGGCGACCCGCTGTGGCTCGCCTCGGCGACCGTCGGCGGCCTCGCCTACGTCACCCTCTTCCCGCCGCTCCACGAGGCCGGCCACGGCACCGCCTTCGCGTCGCCGGCGCTCAACCGCGCGACCGTCTGGCTGTGCGCCGCGCTGATGCTGCAGGCCCCGAGCTTCTTCCGCGAGTTCCACTGGCAGCACCACCGCCAGACCCAGGACCGCGGCCACGACCCGGAGATCATGGCCGCGCCCGCGCTCCTGGACGGGTGGCCCAGCAATATCCTCACCTACCTGTTGCTGGTATCGGGACAGCTGCTGTGGACCGGCAAGCTGATGTTCACCGTCAGCTGCGCGCTCCTGCCGACGGCGATCTGGCGCCGCCTGTTCCCCTTCATCCGCGCCGCCCAGGCGCCCCGGGTCGCCTGGGAGAGCCGCCTCGTCCTCGCCCTCCTCGCCGCCCTGGTCGCCCTCGGCCTCGCCCTCGTCCCTGGCTTTTGGGCCATCTTGATGATCTGGCCGATCGGACATGTCTTCCTCGGCCTGTACCTGATGGCCGAGCACACCGGCCTCGCCAACGACGGCTCCCAGCTGCATCGCACCCGGACGCTGCGCACCAACGCCTGGGTCCGCTGGTGGATGTGGAACATGCCGTATCACGCCGAGCATCACGCCTACCCCGGCGTCCCCTTCCACGCCCTGCCGCGGCTGCATCGGCTGCTCGGCGACGAGGTCGAGCATCAGGTCTCCGGCTACCTCGCGTTCCACGCCGAGGCGCTCCGACGGGCCCTCGGGCTGCGCCGCTGAGCGCCGCTCAACCGAGGATGCGCCGCTTGGCCGCCGCGAACTCCTCGGCGCTGAGGCGACCGCGCTCGTGCAGCGCGGCCAGGCGCTCGAGCTGACCGGCCAGATCCTCGCCGTGGCGCGGGGTCGCCGGCTCGGTGGTGATCAACGCGGCGCTGCAGCTCGAGGCCAGCGCCGCGATCAGGCCGATGCCCATCAGCATCAGGCCGGTGGCGACCAGCCGCGCCAGGCCGCTCTGCGGCGTGATGTCGCCATAACCGACCGTCGTCGTCGTGACGATCGCCCACCACAGCGCGTTGCCGAATTCCTCGAAGGCCGGGTTGTCGCCCCGCTCGAGCGCCCATACGACCGCGGCGAGGGCGACGACCACGACCCCCGCGATCACCGCCGTATGCAACATCTTGTGCCGGTTGATCAGCACGTCCAGCACATGCAGCGCCCGGATCCGGCGCAGCGCCGTGAAGGCCCGCAGCACCCGCAGCACCCGCGCCAGCCGCATCACCTGCACGACGCGCAGCACCGCGATCGCCTCGAGGTAGAGCGGCACCATCCCGAGCAGCTCGTACCAGTGGTCACGGAGCCACGCCCGCCGCACCGGCGCCCGCCGCAGCTCGCTCGCCCAGTCGAACGCGAACACGAGCACGATCGCGAGGTCGATCGCCGCGAACACCTGAAAGCGTGGGTCGGAGAACTGGAGACTCTCCAGCTCGACCCACATCACCGGGACCAGGCTGGCCAGCGCCAGCACCGCCATGAACACGTCCCAGCCGACCCGCCGTGGCGCCTTCGACCCGTCCTCGTCGACGATGTTGCGGAGGTCCACGGCGGGCAGTGTATCATCGCGACCATGAACGAGACACAGCCGCGCGTGATCGTCTCCGTCGACGCCGGAGTCGCCGAGGTCCGCCTCAACCGCGCCGACAAGCGCAACGGCCTCGACCTGGCGATGTTCGAGGCGCTCGTCGCCGCCGGGCAGCAGGTCGCCGCCGATCGCCGCGTGCGCGCCGTCGTGCTGTCCGGCGAGGGCAAGGCCTTCTGCGCCGGCCTCGACTGGGCCGCGTTCCTCGCCGCCGGCCTCGAGGTCGGCAGCAAGCTGCTCGAGCGGAGCGCCGAGTCGCCGGCCAACCTCGCCCAGCGAGCCTGCTGGATCTGGTCCGAGGTGCCGGTCCCGGTGATCGCCGCGATCCACGGCGTCGCGCTCGGCGGCGGCCTCCAGCTCGCCCTCGCCTGCGACATCCGCGTCGCCACCCCCGACGCCCAGCTCGCGGTCATGGAGATCCGCTACGGCCTCATCCCCGACATGAGCGCCTCGAAGACCCTGCTGCGCCTGGTCCGCCCCGACCTCGCCCGCGAGCTCATCTACACCGGTCGCACCGTGTCCGGCGAGGAGGGCGCGCGCATCGGGCTCGTCACCCACCTCGCCGCTGACCCGCTCGAGCTCGCGCGCCAGCTCGCGCGCACGATCGCCGCCCAGTCGCCGCACGCGATCCGCGGCGCCAAGGCGCTGTGCAACGCGGCGCCCGAGCTGGACACCGCCGCCGCCTTCGCGCACGAGACGGCGCTCCAGATGCCGCTGCTCGGCTCGGCGAACCAGCTCGAGGCCGTGCGCGCCGTGCTCTCGCGGCGCGCCCCCGAGTTCCAGGATCCGGAGTGACCGCGAGCATTCTGTTTGTATCGACGAGAGCCCTGTGAAGGTGGCGCGCTGTTTTGCGCCGACACCGATACGCTGGGGGTCGATTCAGACACGTTGACCCGGGTGGGGCAAGAGAAGGAATGGGACGTCATTGTCGGCGGGACCTGGACGGGCGGGGGGATCTCGAGCGGTCGCCTGTGGCTGTGGGGCGACGATTTTCAGGAGTCGACCCCAAGCGACCGGTTCATCGAGATCCCCGGACAGCGGCCGTGGCAGGACCTCGCCCTCGGCGACCGGCACGCCTGCGCGATCCAGGGCGGTGAGCTCCACTGCTGGGGGGACAACCAGCACGGTCAGCTCGGCGACGGCACCACCGAGCCCCGCAGGCAGCCGCAGCGCGTCGGCAACGGCGACGGCTGGACCGACGTCACCGCCGCCGAGGATATCACCTGCGGGATCCAGGACGGCGCGCTCTATTGCTGGGGTGTAACGGCGTTCCGGTACTCACCGCAATCCAAGCAGGTGTCGCCGCCGCTGTTCACCTCGACGCCCCGCCTCGCCGACCCGCAGCGCGACTGGATCGCCGTCGAGACCAGCCCCACGCAGGTCTGCGGCCTGCGCTCCGGCGGTCGGCTCGCCTGCCGCGAGCACGCATTCTTCCGGGTGGGCGTCGACGGAAAGCCGCTGAAACCCGCGGAGCTCGAGCCGACGCCCTTCGCGCCGCCCGGGACCCGCAGGTACGGCTTTTAGCGCCGCGTGATCAGGGCCGGGGCCGGGCCGCGAGGTATTGCTGCGGCCAGGTCACCCCCGGCCCCGAATACCCCTGCTCGAGCGCGGCCCGCAGCGTGAAGTGCGGATCGATCAGGTGCGGCCGGGCCAGCGCGCACAGGTCGGCGCGGCCCGAGGCGACGATGGTATTGACCTGGTCCCAGTCCTGAATGTTGCCGACCGCGATCGTGGCGATCCCCAGCTCATTGCGGATCTGATCGCTGAATTGGGTCTGGAACATGCGGCCATAGACCGGCCGCGACGCCGGGGTGGTCTGGCCCGCCGAGACATCGATCAGGTCACAACCCTCGGCCTTGAGCATGCGCGCGATCTCGACCGCGTCGTCGCCGGTGAGCCCGCCCGCGATCCAATCCGTGGCCGAGATCCGGACCGACATCGGCCGCTGCTGCGGCCAGGCCGCGCGCACCGCCCGAAACACCCGCAGCGGGAAGCGCATGCGCCCGGCCAGGTCGCCGCCGAATTCATCGTCGCGCAGGTTGGTCAGCGGCGAGATGAAGCTCGACAGCAGATAGCCGTGGGCCATGTGCAGCTCGAGCAGGTCGAAGCCGGCCTCGTTCGCCAATTCCGTCGCGCGCACGAAGTCGGCGCAGACCCCATCCATATCCTCGAGGGTCATCGCCCGCGGGACCTGAAAGCCCGGCGCCCAGGCGATCGGTGACGGCGCCAGCAGCTCCCAGGCCTCGCCGGGCGGCAGCGGCACGTCGGAGCGGTCCCAGCGGTGGACCGTCGCGCCCTTGCGCCCCGCGTGGGCGATCTGGACCCCGATCTTCGCGCCGGAGTTGGCGTGCACGAAGTCGACGATGCGCCGCCACGCCGCCGCGTGCCCCGGCTGATACAGCCCCGCGCAGCCGGTCGTGATCCGCCCGGTCGCCGAGACGTCCGTCATCTCCGTCATCACCAGCCCGGCCCCGCCGGTCGCCAGCGCGCCGAGGTGGACCAGGTGCCAGTCGCTGGCGAACCCGTCCTGCGCCGAATACTGGCACATCGGCGACACCACCACCCGGTTCTGCAGCCGCAGCTCGCGCAGCGTGAAGCCCGAGAACATCGGCGGGCCGACCTCCGCGGCGCTGTGGCCCGCGAACCAGCGGTCGACCTCGGCCACATAGCCCGCGTCGCGCACGCGCAGGTTGCCGTGGGTGACCCGCTTGCTGCGGGTCATCATGCTGAGGACCAGCTGCTCGGGGGCCATGTGCTTGTAGCGCGAGATGTCCTCGAACCACGCCTGGCTGACTCTGGCGGCGCGCTGGAGCTTGGCGACGTCGAGCCAGCGGGCCTCGTGGTAGGCCGCGAGGGCGCCCGGGATATCATCGGTGTTGTGCTGCAGCGCGGCCACCAGCGCGATCGAGTCCTCCATGGCGAGCTTGGTGCCGGAGCCGATCGAGAAGTGGGCCGTGTGCGCGGCGTCGCCGATCAGGACCATATTCTTGTGCCACCAGGTCTTGCACGCGACCTCGCGGAAGTTGAGCCATGCCGACTTGTTGGTCAGCAGTCGGTGGCCCTGGAGCTCCGGGGCGAACAGGCGCTCGAGGTAGGCGACGCTGTCCGGGATGCTGGCGGTGTCGAGGCCGGCGCGGCGCCAGGTCTCGGGGTCGGTCTCGACGATGAAGGTGCTGGTGTTCGCGTCGAAGGGGTAGGCGTGGACCTGAAACAGGCCGTGCTCGGTGTCGCGGATGATGAAGGTGAAGGCCTCGAAGCGGCGGGAGGTGCCGAGCCAGATGAAGCGGGCCTTGCCGGGCTCGATGCTCGGCTGGAACACGTCCTCGTGGGCGCCGCGGATCCGGCTGTTGATCCCGTCGGCGGCGACGATCAGGTCGGCGCCCGCGAACTCGCGCAGGTCCTCGCTCTCGTGCTCGAAGCGCAGCACCACCCCGAGCTCGCGGCAGCGCTCTTGAAGGATCTGCAGCAGGCGGCGGCGGGCGATCCCGCAGAAGCCGTGGCCGCCCGAGCGGATCACCTGACCCTTGAAGTAGGTGTCGATGTTGTCCCAGTGCGCGAAGGACTCGGTGATCCTGCCGAAGCTCTCCGGGTCCGCCTGCTTGAAGTGGCCCAGCGTCTCGTTCGAGAACACCACCCCCCAGCCGAAGGTGTCGTCCGCACGGTTGCGTTCGACCACCGTGACCTCGCTCCCCGGCTGCGCCCGCTTCATCAACAGGCTGAAGTAAAGGCCCGCGGGTCCACCACCGATGACGGCGACTTGCACGCCGCCGATGGTAGACGCGCCTCATCTGCCTGCAAGTGAGAAGCCCCACGATATCGCCCCACGATGCGCGCAGCTTTCGCGGCCCGCGTGTATGCTGCGCCTCCCCCGATGCCCAAGCCGATGCGAGATGACGCCACGCCCGCCGACGGCGCCCTGCTCCTCGCCTTCTTCCTCTCCGGCGCCGCCGCCCTCGGCTACGAGCTGCTGTGGACCCGCCTCCTCGGCTTCGCCCTCGGCAGCGAGACCGTCGGCATGCTCGCGACCCTGGCCGGCTTCTTCGGCGGCATGGCCCTCGGCGCCGCGCTGCTGCACCGCCGGGCCGAGGTCTCGCCCGACCCCGTGCGCCTGTTCATCGTCCTCGAGCTGGTCGCCGCCGGCTTCGCGCTGGTCTCGCCGTACCTGCTGCACATGCTGGCCCGCGAGGTCCCGCCGCTGCTCGGGCCGCTGCTCGGCGCCGGGGACACCTCGGTCGCGCTGCTCGCCAGCCTGCTGGTCGCCACCCTCGCCCTCCTGCCCGGCACGATCTGCCTGGGCGCGACCCTGGCCGCCCTCGCCACCGCCCGCCGCCGCGCCTTCCGCGGCGAGGCCGACGGCCGCGGCCTCGGCCGCCTCTACGCCGCCAACACCGCCGGCGCCACCGCCGGCGTGCTGCTGACCGTCTACTGGGTGCTGCCGAGCTTCGGCTACGCCCTCGGCGCGGCGGTCCCGGCCGCGCTCGGCGTCGCCGCGGCCGCCTGCGCGCGCCGCTGGGCCGTCGGCATCGACCTGTCCCCGCGGACAGCCGAACCTGCCCCTCCGGACAGCTCCACCCTGGCCGGCAGCGACCTGTCCCCACGGACAGCCGAGCCTGCCCCTTCGGACATGTCCACCCAGGCCGGCAGCGACCTGTCCCTGCGGACAGCCGAACCTGCCCCTCCGGACATGTCCACCCAGACCGCCGTCGCCGTCGACCGCGACCCCGACGGCGAGCTGCTGCGCGAGCCGTGGCTGCTGTACCTCGTCACCTTCGGCACCGGCCTCGCGGGCGTCGGCCTCGAGGTCGTCGGCGTGCAGGTGCTGGCGCAGAACCTCGAGAACACCGTCTACACCTTCGCCAACATCCTCGCGGTCTACCTGGTCGGCACCGCGCTCGGCGCGGCGATCTACCAGCGCCACGCCGCGCGGGCGCTCGCGGGCCGGCCGGGCGGCGTCACGCTGGCGCTGCTCGCGTCGCTGGGCGCGCTGGTGGTGCCGGTGGCCTTCGCGCTGCAGGCCTCGCCGACGCTGCTCGCCGCGCTGGCCCCGGCGCACGCCGACCTCGGTCGGGCGATCCTCGGCGAGCTCGGGGTCGCGGCGCTCGTCTTCCTCGCCCCGACCATGGTCATGGGCGCCCTGTTCGCGCACGTCACCGGCCTGATCGCCGCCGCCGGTCGCGGGGTCGGCCGCGGCTACGCGCTCAACACCCTCGGCGGCGCCCTGGCCCCGTTCCTCTTCGGCCTGTGGGCGATCCCCAGCCTCGGCTACGCCGACGCCCTCTACGTGGTCCTCTACGCCTACCTCGCGGTCTTCGCGGTGTTCGGCTGGTTTCGCCGCTTCCACCCGGCCCTGCTCGTCGGCGGCGTGCTCGTGATGATCGCGCTCACCGCGGCCGGTCCGCGCTCGCTCGCCCTCCTCACCGACGATCCCGGCTGGACCACCCTCGACAGGCGCGAGACCCTCCACGGCCTCGTCCTCGTCCGCGAGCGACCCGACCCCACACGCAAGCGCCCCGACGGCCAGCCCACGCCCCTGCGCCGCCTGCAGGTCGGCCACCACTTTCGCATGGGCGGCGCCCTCAGCTTCGGCGAGCAGCGCATGGGCCAGCTCTGCGCCATGATCGCCGCCACCAGCAACGAACAGCCCGGCCACTCCGTCCAGCGCGCGCTGTTCCTCGGCCTCGGCACCGGCGCCACCATGGGCGCCGCACTCGACGTCCTCCCCGAGGTCCGCGCCGACGGCGTCGAGCTCGTCCCCGAGGTCCTCGGGCTGCTCCACCGCTTCGCCGACATCAACCACGACCTCCACAAGCACCCGCGCGCGACCCTCTTCCCCGCCGACGCCCGCCGCTTCGTCGTCGCCAGCCCCGACCTCCACGACCTCGCGCTCGCCGACCTGTTCCACCCCGGCCAGGACGGCGCCGGCTCGCTCTACGCCGAGGAGCACTTCCTCGCCGTGCGCGAGCACCTGCGCCCGGGCGCCCCGTTCTGCCAGTGGCTGCCGCTCCACCAGCTCGGCCCCGCGGAGCTGCGCGGCGTGGTCCGCACCTTCCTCGGGGTATTCCCCGAGACCCACGCCTTCCTCGGCCTCTACAATCCTTCCACCCCGGCCCTCGCGCTGATCGGCCGCGTGCCCACCGCGGGCGCGCCGCAGCTGCGCCTCGACCTCGCCCGCCTGCAACCATTGACCCGCCAGCCCGGCGTCACGATCGTCGACCCGCGCGACCTGCTCGCCTCGTACATGGCCGATGGGACAGCTCTGACCATATGGGCCGGCGAGGGCCCGATCAACACCGACCTCCGCCCGCGGATCCTGTTCGACGCGCCCGCGGCCGCCTACGCCGACGACGCCGAGCTCGGCGCCCGCAACCTCGAGAGCCTGCTCGCCCTGCGCCCCGCCGACCCCGGCGCCCTGCTGACCGGCCCCGGCGCCGAGGCCCTGCGCGAGCCGGCCCGCCGCCACGCCGAGGCCGCGACCCTGTACCTGCGCGCCGAGCTCGCCCGCGGCCAGATCTCCGACCTGAAGCAGCTCCCGCCCGCCTCCGCCGAGCTCGCCGTCCAGGCCTACGAGGCCGACCCCGAGTTCGCGCCCGCCCGCGGCAGCCTCTACGCGATCGTCCGCGCCAACCCCCAGCTCGCCGAGCTGGTCCTCCCGCGCATGCTCGCCCGCACCCCCGACGAGCCCCGCGTCCACCAGGCCCTGCTCGCCCACCTGCAAGCCATCGGCGACCGCGAGCGCTTCGACGCCGCCCTGCAGGCCGCCCAGGCCCGCTTCCCCCAGCCCGCCAGCCCCTGATCGCGCCACCCGCGCCGTCCGCATCTTGGCCCGCGTGAGTTTTTCACGCAGCGTTTGTCCGTCGGCTCGGACCGGGCTTATACAGGACAAACACCATGCTCATCGAGCTCAGCGTCGCCAACTTCCGCTCCTTCCGCGAGCGCGTCACCCTCAGCCTCGAGGCCGAGCCGCGGATCAGCGAGCGTGACAAGGCCGTCGATGAACGAAATGTCGCCCACGCTCCCGACGGCGACCTGCTGCGCGTCGTCGGCATCTACGGCGCCAACGCGAGCGGCAAGTCGAACCTGATCACCGCCCTGGCGACGCTACGCACCCTGGTCCTGAACTCGGCGCGGGAGGGCCAGATGGGCGACGAATTACCGGCCGCCCCGTTTCGCCTCGACGCCGAGAGCCTGGCCGCCCCGTGCGAGATCGAGGTCGTATTCCTCCACGGCGGACTTCAGGTCCGCTACGGATCGGCATTCACCACGAAGCAAATCGAACGAGAATGGTTGTTCGTCCGACCAGCCGGCGCAGACGAGGAGGAGCGGTGGTTCGAGCGCACGCGAGACGCTTTTGAAACCGGCGGCGTCTGGGTCCGCGATCCCGGCCTCGAGCAAAAAACCCGCGACGAAGCCTTACATATTTCCGCCGCCGCCGCATGGAAACACGCGCAGGCCCAGCAGATCCTCGGCTGGTTCAAGGATTCGCTACAGGTGCTCAACGGCGTCGAAGGCAGTGTTGACCCGGGCACGACCATCCAGCTCCTCGGCGACGGCACCCACAGGCAAACCATCTGCGCCTTGGTCCGTCGCCTGGATTTTGGGATCGACGATCTTCAAATCAAAGAACACCCAGCGCGCGGTCTAATCCAACAGGCTTTCAGGCCAGGGAATGGCTGGGTAAGAGTGAACAAACACCTTCAGCGGCTCGTGGCGATCCGCCAGGGAATCCCCTTCGACCTCGCTACCGACGAGTCCGCCGGCACGGCCAAGGCCGTCGCCCTGGCCGGACCCATTGTAGAAGCCCTCGCCCACGGCGGAGTCCTCGTCGTCGACGAATTCGACGCCCGCCTGCACACCCTGCTGGCCAAGCAGCTCGTCGAGCTGTTTCAAGATCCGGACACCAACCCCCACGACGCCCAGCTGGTCTTTACAAGCCACGACACCAACCTGCTGACGCGCACGCTGCTGCGCCGTGACCAGCTGTGGTTCGTCGAGAAGTCGCACAAGACCCACGCGAGCGACCTCTATTCCCTGGCCGAGTTTCGCCTCGAGGACGGCAAGGGCGTCCGCAACGACGCCCACTACGAGAAAGACTACTTAACGGGCAAGTACGGCGCGATCCCCTTCTTCGGCAACCTCAAGGCGCTGCTCGGTGAGACCCTCGCCGAGCCCGAGAAGGAGTGAGCGCCATGGCGCGACTCGACAGTCTGCCCCCGGGTCGCGGTCGCCGCGGCCGGCGCTCCGAGAGCCGGGCACCGCGCCGCAGCTTCCTCATCGTCTGCGAGGGCGCGGTGACCGAGGTCCGCTACTTCGAGGCCTTCCCGGTCCGCAAGGACGTGCGCGTCGCCGTCCGGGGTGAGGGCAAGAGCACGCTCAGCCTGGTCGAGGCCGCGGTCGAGCATGCGACCCGCGCGGTCAAGGACGATGCGCCCTACGACGAGGTATGGGTCGTCTACGATCACGATGATTTCGGCGCTGATCGCTTCAATCGCGCCGCCGAGGAGATCCGCCTGCTGAACGGGGCACGCACCGAAACTTGGCGCGCCGCATGGTCGAACGAGGCCTTCGAGGTCTGGTACCTGCTGCACTTCCAATTCGTCGACGGTCAGCTCCATCGCACCCTCGTCAACAGGAAGCTCGGCGAGCTGCTCCAACAGCATTGCGGCCGCGCGAGCTACCGCAAGAACGATCCGCAGCTCTACGACCTTCTGCTCCCGCGCCAGGCCACCGCGCTGCAGCACGCCGAACGGCTGGCCAAAAAGCACGCCGTCGCGCCCTACGGAGGCACCCCGCCGGCCAGCGCCAACCCCTGCACTCAGGTCTATCTGCTGGTCGATGCACTCAACGCCGAGATCCGCTGACCGTCCCCCATCATGCCCCCTCGCTTCAAGAACCTCGACGGCAGCGTCCCGCCCTCCTTCGACCGCGTGTTTAAATGGGCCGTGACGGACCGGCTCGCGGGTCGTCGCCGCCGGTCGCCTGCGCGCGCCCCGGTGCCGCGCGTCGAGCCGGACCTCGCCGCGCTCGCCATTCCACCTCTGGCCCACGAGGGTGCGCGCCTGACCTGGCTCGGTCACGCCAGCTGGCTCGTGCAGCTCGACGGGCTCTCGCTGCTGATCGACCCGGTGCTGCGCGACGCGATCAACGTCGTCATCCGCCGCAACGTCCCCCCTGGCCTCGAAGCCGGGCAGCTGCCGCCGATCGCCGCCAGCCTCGTCTCGCACAATCATTACGATCACCTCGACCTGCCGACGCTCGAGCAGGTCGCCGCCCCGATCATCACCGGCCTGGGCCACGATCGCATCTTTCGCGGCGCGAAACTTCCATGCACCGAGCTCGACTGGTGGTCCTCAACCACGATCGGCCCCGTCACCGTTCACTACGTCCCCTCGCAGCACTGGAGCCGCCGCGGGCTCACCGACGCCAACGAGATGCTGTGGGGCGGCTTCGTCATCGAGGGCACCAGCGCCCGGCTCTACCACTCCGGCGACACCGCCTACTTCGACGGCTTCAATGAGATCGGCCGCCGCTACCCGGGCATCGACGCCGCCATGCTCCCCATCGGCGCGTATGAGCCGGCCTGGTTCATGAGCAAGCAGCACATGAACCCCGAGGAGGCGGCGCAGGCCTTCGCGGACCTCGGCGCCCGCCGCTTCCTCGCCATGCATTGGGGCACCTTCAAGCTGACCGACGAGCCGCTCGACGAGCCGCCCCGGCGCCTCGACGCCGAGTGGACGCGGCGCCGCTGGCCCCGCGAGCAGCTCCACGTGCTCGCGGTCGGCGAGAGCCTCACCGTCCGCGCCGGTTGAGCCCGGGCGTCCGCGGGCGCTTCAGGCCTTGAGTTGACGCAGCGCGCCGGCCCAGTCCTCGACGTGGTGGGCGCGCACGAGCTTGCCGTCCGCGAGCGTGTGGATGTCGATGGTCATGATGGAGAAGCGCTTGCCGGCGTGGGGCACCCCCATGAAGTCGGCCGCGGGCGTGCCGCTGGCCACGCTGCGGACGACGATCGTGTCGCCGTCGGCGACGACCTCCTGGATCTCCCAGGCGAGGTCGGGGATGAGCCGACCGAAGCCGGTCACCTGCTGGATGAACTCGTCCCTGCCCTTGCTCACTCCTTCGCCGGAGAACGAGCGCCAGTCGGGGCTCGCCACCCCCTCGACGAGGGCGCGTACGTCCTTGGACGCGGGCGCGTTCAGGGCGTCATAGAAGGGGGCGATGAGGGTTCGGGCGTCGTCTCGGGTCATGATGGTGGTTTTAGGTCGCCGAACCCATGAGAACAATCGCTTGATCGTGGATAGACTGTTCGCCAGAATAGAACAATGCTGACCGCCGCCGATGGCCCGCTCCTGACCGTCTTCGCCGCGGTCGTCCGCCTCGCCTCGTTCTCGGGCGCCGCCAACGAGCTGAAGCTGTCGAAGAGCGCGGTCAGCGAGCGCATCAAGCAGCTCGAGGAGCGCTGCGGGGCGCGGCTGCTCGAGCGGACCACGCGGCGGCTCCGCCTCACTGTCATCGGCGCCGAGGTGCTGGCCACGACCACGCGCGTGGAAGATGCGCTCGGCCAACTCTCGCGCAGCCTCGACCTCGGTCGGAGCGAGCCCTCGGGGCAGCTCCGTGTGTCGACCACCAACGACCTCGGCCCATTGCTCGTGGGGCCGGTGGTCGCGCGCTTCGTGGGCGCGTACCCGAAGGTGCGCGTCGAGATCCTCGCCGAGGACGCGCAGCGTGATGTGCTGGCGACCCGGGTCGACCTCGCGGTTCGCCTCGGCGCGCCGAAGGCCTCCTCGCTGATCATCCGCAAGCTCGCCGTGCTGAGCGAGCCGATCGTCGCGGCGCCCGCCCTCGCCGATACGCTCGGACGGGTCTCTCGGCCGCGCGACCTCGCCGCGGCGCCCTGGGTCCGCCACTCGCTCGTGTCGCCCGCGACCATGCGCTTCCTCGGGCCCGGCGGCGCGAAGGACGAGCTCGTGCCGGTCGTGCGCGCCGAGGCCGACGCCGGGGCCACTGTGCTCAGTCTGTTGCTGGGCGGCGCCGGCGTGGGCGTCCTGCCGGAGCACGCCCTGCGTGAGCACCTGCATGCCGGGCGACTCGTGAGGCTGTGCCCCGGGTGGATCTGGAAGCGGGTCACGCTCTATGCGCTGATGCCCTCCCGGGCCGCCCCGGGCTCCGCGCTCAAGGCCTTCCTCGCTATGTTGGTGGCCGAGGTCGAGCGCGACCGCATCCGCTGGGCGACGCCTGCCGGCGAGCCGAGCTGAGCGCGCAGGTCGCGACAGGGCGCCGGACGGCGCGGTTGCGCTCGGCGCGCTAACGCGCGACACTCCCGCGACGATGCGAGAGCGACAGACAATTCGAGGCCCGGCGCGGGCGCGCGGCGCTGCGGTGTTCATGCTGCTGGTCGCCGCCTGTTCGAGCGGCGAGGACACCGGCTCGGGCTTCGGCGGCCTGAGCACGCCGACCGGCGCGAGCGGACCGACGAGCGCGCCCGGCAGCGACACGGGGGATGCGGGTGGCAGCGGCGGCGCCACCGGCACCACCGGCGCGAGCGACTCGAGCGACTCGAGCGGCGGAGGCGGGGCGAGCACGGGCAGCGGCGCCGCCACCAGCAGCGCCGCCACCGAGGATAGCGCCGACCCGGTGCCGAACCCCGACGGCCTGCCCAGCGGCAGCGAGTGCAGCGACCCCGGCGCGTGCATGACGGGGAACTGCTACAAGATCCCGCTGCCGGTCGGAGGTCTGCCGCCGGGCATCTGCTCCGAGTGTGACGCGGACGCCGACTGCGTCGCTGCGGGCCGCGGCACCGCCTGCTCGGTCGACGTCGAGACGCTCGGGGCGGTCTGCGGCTACGGCAACGAGGGCTCGTTCTGCGAGAGCCAGGCCGCGTGTCAGGACGACCTCTTCTGCACCGCCCTGATCGACGGCGCCGACGGCCTGCTGCCGCACACCTGCAGCGAGTGCAGCGGCGACGCCGACTGCGGCGGCAACCTGCGCTGCCTGCCCGTCATCGACGTCGCGGTGTACTCCGGCCAGAAGCGCTGCACCGTGCCCGGCAGCGTCGGTCAGGGCGGCCTGTGCCCGCTGCCCGACGGCGACCCGATGTGCGTCACCCACAAGTGCGCCGTGTTGAGCCTCGCCGGTCTGCTCGACGTGGGCGTGTGCGGGCAATGCAAGTCCGACGGCGACTGCGCGATGGGTCAGACCTGCGACCCGCCCAAGTTCCAGGACGGCTTCATCGCCTCGAAGTGCGTCTGACTCGGGCTTGTGGTTCAGGACTCGCAGGCGCGCGAGGTCATGCCGGCGCCCACGTCGACCGCCACGGGGGGCAGGAGCTCGAAGTAGAAGCCGCGATCTCGGCGGTAGATCCTCCAGCGCTGGCCGGGCCTGCGCACGGTCCGGGCGAATACCTCATCCACCGGGCCGCGCACCGCGTATCGTCGGTGTTTGAGGAGGAAGGTCGCCAGGCGCAGCGCGTGGTGATTGTACAGGCGATGACAGCCGTGGCTGCTGCCGGTGAGGATCGAGCGGTAGCTCACCGATCCGTGGGTCCGGATGCCGTGATCGAGCATATGGCTGTGGTCGCCGTGATCGACCCGCTCGTGGTGGATCAGCATGACGAGGCCGTAGGCCGAGCGATAGCCGGGGCCGAGCAGGTCCTCCTTGAGCACCCACTTGCCGTCGCGCACGCCGAGCAGCTCGTCGTCCGGTGTGCTCGACGGAGGGTACCAGGCCGGCGCCACCACCAGATCTCGCCAGGCCCGCGCTCCGAGGTCCGACCCCTTGTAGCGGCGAACGACCCTCCGGCTGGAGAGCTTCTCGTCCTTCCATCCGCCGACCGTTGTCGGCCAGCGGACCAGGGCGACCTCGTCCGCGCCCTCACCGGCGAACACGACGAGCACCGGCCGATGCGTCGCGGCCCGGGCGAGCCGCTGGCCCCGACGTGTCCGTGGATCCGCGTCGACGACGTCGCCGCGGTCGATCACCGCCCGCAGCTCCAGCGGTGTGCGGTCATACGCGGGCGGTGACGGCAGGCGCACGGCCACCTGCCGCGTCGTGCCGGACAGCAGCGCCCGGAGCCCGGCCCGCGTCGACGCGAAGTCCGACCACCCGAGCGCGCGCGCGGCCGCCTCGGTCGCCGGCGAGATCCGGTCCGCGGCGCCGTTCTTGAGCGCCGGATAGGGGCCCTGAAATCGCAGCTCCGCCGGGTCGAGCTGGCGACCGAGCACCGTGCCCCACTCGCCGCGCGCCGAGCCGTCCTCGATCAGACCCGCGGCGTCGGCGACGCGCACCCGGAGCACCCGGAGCGCCAGGCGAAGGTCGAGCTCGCGGCTGCCGAGGCCGAGCGCGTCGACCGTGTCGCCGTCGAGCTCGCCCGCTCCGACGATCCAGTTGCGGCGCTGAAACGCCGCGAGCGCGCGCATCGTCGTGACGTCGAAGGCGCCCCGCGGCGCGCCTGCGACCATGAGCCCGTCACACACGAGGTGCGCCTGCAACGCCCGGATCGCCGCATCCACGGCCTCCGCGCGCTCCAGCGTCGTCACCAGGCGGGCATAGCTCGGGTTCAGGTCGCGCAGCTCGGCGACCGAGCCGACACCGTGCCGTCGAAGCGCCGCATCGACCCGCCCGCGCGTGCGCTCCAGCGCGCGACGCCGCTCCTGCGCCCGTTCGCGGGGCTCGCGGCGCATGGGGGTCTTGACCGCCAAGAGCGGACCCGGGGCGATCGCGTCGTGGCAGCGGTGGCGCGCCTCGTCGTCCATCGCCGCGAGGACCAGGTGCAGGCTGGGCGCCACGCCGAAGAGCTCGAGCGCGCGATCCTCGGCCGCCATGGCGTCGCCGCCGAAGCGCCCGCTGGCGAGGTCGATGAAGGTCTGACGATAACGCGGCAGCACATCCCCGCCGGCCCGCGCCGCCCCGTCCAGCGGATACGGCGCCCACGCATCGCCGAGATCGACGATGGTCCACCCCTCGCCGGGCGCCTCGACGGCGTCCCGCGCTCCGCCCATCAAGGTCGACGTCGCGGTCGCGGGGGCGGGCGCCGCATGAGCGACCGCGCTGACCATCGCGCCCGCGAGCGACGAGATGAGCAGGTACGAACCGCGCCGGGCCATCGCGGGGCATTGTATGGCCTGGCGCGCGGCCTCGCCGCAGGTCCGGGGCGGGCGCGTCGCGAATTTCATGCGCGCCGCGTCGCGGCCGTGGCCCGCTCATACAGGGCGAACAGCAGCTCGACCCGAGGGCGCTCGCCGACCGGTCCCGCCGCCCCGTAGCAGCGATCGACCGCGTCATCGAGGCGCTGGTGCGCGGCGCCCAGCGCCGCCGGCATGCGCGTGGGCTCGTACAACATGGAGAGCGTCGCCCCGGGCACGGCCGCTCGCGCAGCGAGCACCTCCGCCGCGGCGGACTCCACCGCCGCCCGCTGCCCGCCCTCCGCCTCGGGCCAGGGGAAGTTGTTATATACGATCGCGTTCGAGTAGCGCAGGTCCGACTTCAGGCGCCCGCAGACCTGCCGGGCCCACGCCATATGCATCGCCGAGTGCAGGACCCCGAATTCATAACACCCCGCCCCCGGCAATATATATAGCTGATTGGACGCGATCACCTCGGGCCCGAGGAAGGCGATCGGGAGGTATCGCCGGCGCTCCGACGAGGTCGTCGGGATCGCCAGATATGTGGCCTCGGGCTGACGGACCTCCGCGAAGCGCGTCGGCGTCGCCGCCAGCGCCCGCGTCAGCGCCCGCCCGCGACCCCGCCGCCACGCGCCGACCGCCGCGACCCGCCGCGTCACCGCCGTCAACCCGGCCAGCTCCGAAGGATCCGCGTCGGCGAGCCACAGGCAATAGCGCGGCTCGCCGCGCAGCAGCTCGCGCCCGCCGACGAAGCGGCGCACGAAGCCCGCCGCCCCCGGGCACTCGGCCAGCAACGCGGCCCGCTGCGCCGCATCGAGGGTATAGTGCCCGCCGTCGAGGGCGAAGCTGCCATAGACCAGCTCGGGCACCGCGGAGATCGGCCGGCGCCGCGCGCGGACCAGCGTCGGGCCGCCCGCGACGAGGTATGGTGATATCTCGCGGACCGACGTGACCGTCGGGTGATCGACGCCGGCCACATGCTCGAAGATCCGCCGGCGCTCGACCGGCCGATCTCCAAAGCCGATCACCACGACGTGCACCTGCGCCCGCCCGCGGGCCGCCCCGCCCCAGGGGAAGCCGCGGACCGCGAATTGCAGGTTCAGCCCCGGATGCGCCAGCAGCTCGCCCCACAGCGCCGCGACCTGCTCGCCCTGGGCGATCGAGCTGGTCGCCACGAAGCCGACCCGCGCGTGGGTCCCGGCGATGTAGCGCGCCGCCAGCACGAACCAGCAGCTCGCCAGATCCAGCACCCCGGCGCCGCGGACACCTCGCCACACCAGGGCCATGTCCGCCTTCTGCTGCGGGCTCTGCTCCTTCTTGCCGACGAAGGGCGGATTGCCGAGCACGTACGCGCATTGTTCAGGGGCCAGCAATTCGCGCCAGTCCGCCCGCAGCGCGTTGGCGACGCGGATCTCCGGGCGCTGCCCCGCCGCGCGCGCCGGCAAGCCGAGGGCCGTCGCCGCCGCGTCCAGCTCCGCGTCGACCTGCACCAGCGCCTCCCGGGCGATGCCCGCCGCGACCGCGTCCAGCTCGATGCCCACCAGCTGCGCGCAGCCGACCCGCGCCAGCCCCTCCAGCGCCCCCCGATGCTCCCGCAGCGCGAGCAGGGCCTCCCGCTCGAGCCCTCGCAGCTCGCGCAGGGTGACGACCAGGAAGTCGCCGCAGCCGCAGGCCGGGTCGAGGAAGCGAAGCCCCGCCAGCCGCGCCAGCAGCCCGCGCAGCGCAGGGGCCCCGTCGCGCGTCGCGGCCCGCAGCTCGCCGCGCAGGTCCTCGAGGAACAGCGGCTCGATCACCCGCAGGATGTCGCGTTCGGACGTGTAATGCGCGCCGGCCTGCCGCCGCGCCCGCGGGTCCATGCCCGCCTCGAAGCGCGCCGCGGGCGACTGGGGCAGGACCTGCAGGTGGCCCGGACGCATGGACCGCGAGCGTAGGCCAAAGCGCCGCGCAGTGATACCGCGTCCCTCGCATCGCCCGGCGCCGCGGGCTCAGACCTCGCGCGGCGGCCCGATCGTCCCGACCGGGAGCGCGGCGCGCCCGGCCAGCGCGTCGACCTCGGAGGGGTCGACGCCGAGCGCGGCGAGCCAGCGCTGAAAGTAGCGCTCGAGCCGGGCCGCGCGCGGGTGCGAGGCCTGATGGTGCGCTCGAAAGTCCTTGAAGTTCTGGACCTTGTCGGCGACCAGCATCTGATTGACCGCGGCCAGCGGACTGCGGGAGATCCTTCCCGGATCGGCGTAGCCCGGGTGCTCCTCCATCGCCGAGAGGAAGCGGTTGGCGATGTTTCGATACTCCATCACCAGCACCACCACCTCGGTCGCAAAACCCGCGAGCGCGCCGCCGCGAACGGCGGCCTCCAGGTCGGCGTCGCCCTGCACGATCGGGTGCAGACACCACGCCCGCCAGGCCGACTCCTGCGCGCTCAAGCGGCGCAGCACGTACAGCCCCTCGTCGATATGGTTCATCAAGAACACGCCGCTGCGGCG
>Ga0209480_10001193_pt1 | contig 19208 bp, 18 predicted proteins | sample JI61114C2DNA_FD_187501 | JGI IMG/M metagenome (GOLD analysis project Ga0209480, IMG submission 187501) | Wastewater effluent complex algal communities from Wisconsin, to seasonally profile nutrient transformation and Carbon sequestration -... | ecosystem: Engineered > WWTP > Effluent > Algae... | reverse complement strand
TGGCCCAAGAACTGAAATTGTTTGATGGATGACACCCTGCTTTGCAGAAATGACCCATTTTTAATTAACTTGAATAGTAAACCTTTTAAAAAATAGCTGTTACAGATTTATCTCGGACAGCACTGATAAAATTATTCAATTTGATTAAATTCACCATGAATAATTTGATTGTTTAATGATTAATACCTAGTATTTTTTTATTTAGTCTATTTTAAAAATAATGCCCTGTCCTCTATTAAATGATTTTTCATAGCAGGAGTAATTGTCCAATCGTATTTTTTAAGGAAATTATTAATTTTTTCAACAGATTCCTTTTTCAAATTACTAATTGCTTTTTCCAAATCATAGGCTTTCCCAGACAAATGGAGCCTAACGGCTTCTTCGTATTCTTTAATATACTTATTATTTAGCAGAACATTTCTTTCTATTCCATCGTGCATGGACGTGTATTCATCTGCCATACTTTCGGCTAATGACCTAGTTGGAGTTGATTGAGATTTAGGTTTCCATTCTATTTCAAGTGCTAGTTTTTTATCTTTTGCCACTTCGTCAATGCTTATAGGCCTAGTTACACTAATTTCAATTAGCTCATCATTTTCCAATTCAAAAATCAGATCATTATATTTTAAAACAATTCTTGGAGTAGTAATTTTATACGCTCTTTCTTCAATTGGAGCACCAAATATTTTGATGATTTTGTTTTTACCAGCATGCCATTTTAAATTTTCAGTAGGACGTATTTTCGTGTAATCTTTAAAACTTACACTTACTATTGAACCATCATATAAATGTTCAAACGTAACTCCCTGAGGAGACCTAAATATTTTTTTATCATCACTCAAATTAGTTTTACCATAATAGCGTATTGCATCAGAAACATTTGCTCTTAACCAAAGTTTAGCGCAATTAATTGAATAGATTGTTTTACAATCCAAATTAGCAATGTCAAACTTAGAGCTTGTATCTATCAAGTTTTCATTAATTAAATTTTGCGCATTTAACTTAGAGATTACCAACAAACAAATAAATAGAAGATAGGATAAACGTGTTTTAATTTTCATATTTAAAATCAATTTATAGCCGCGAAAAATAGCCCAAAAACATCTTATAATTAATACTCCTTAGCGATTATTTAATTATCATATTTAATCATAAAAAAGTTAGTCACCCACTGAAAGGCAATAAATTCAGTCAAAAACACCACCGTCATGATATTAAATATGTCATTTTTTGCAAAGCTAATTGCAATGGCGGCTATACCTGTAATTGCCATTAATGCCGCATAAACCACCATCCATTTTGTTTTCTTATTGGGGTCCAACATCATACCTAATGGAATAACCATGGCAAAGCCAAATACAGTAATGGTATGAAAATTAGCATCTCCAGAAATAAGATAGGCCAGTATTCCCAAAACAAAAACGCATACGGCAACTACTACATAATTAGCAGTTTTGATTTCGTGTTCTGGTAAAAGCCATTTACCAAATTTGTGAAAACGCAACCAACAATTACCCAAGGGACGCATCATCCAAGTGAGTAATGCTATAAAAGCAAGAATCAAAATCAAGGGATCAATCACGGTTGCCCAAGATTTGTTGATAGTAGATAAATAACGTAAGCCTTTTTGCAAAAAGTAAAAACCAACTATCACCCCCCATTGGTATTGAGCAGTTAGTTTGCCAATCCAAAATTGATATTGTAAGTACCACCTGTAAAGAGGATTTGCCGCCTTCATGGCTTCCATCATCCCCATTTTTGCAAAGTCATTATTGGGATCATGTTTTAAAGCTTCTTTAAAATGTTCGAGTGCTTTTTTATGATCTCTTTTTTCTAATAGGCCCCAACCATAATTGGCGTGGGTATAGGCATTATTGGGATCATTTCTTAATGCTCCTTGAATGGTCTCAAAAGAAGCTTCTTTTTGATTGAGTTTTAAAAGTGCTGTGCTACGTGTATTGAGTGCCAATATATTTTCAGGATCTAAAGCTAGGGCTTGATCAGCTGTTTCCAAAGCAGTCTGAAATTGCTTGCGCAATAGCTTTACTTGGGCCAAAACCGCAAAAAAATCAGGATCTTCAGGATTCATGGATATACAGGTTTGCAAATCAACTTCTGCTGCATTCCAATTGTCTTTTTGGATATTCAATCTAGCCCTGACAAAGAAGGCATATGGCCTGTCCGGGCTTTGACCAATGGCTTGGTTAATGATTAATTCAGCATCATCCAATTGCCCTTGTTGCAATTTTACTTCTGCCAACAAAGCAATCAAAGAAACATTATTTGCGTCTTCTGATAGCAGTTCTTTTAGTATGCGCTCGGCTTCTACATAATTTCCCTGCCCTAATAAGATTTGAACTTTTTCAATTCTAAAGTCATCCATTATTTAATGTTAAGATAGTTCAGGATAGGATTGTATATACCAGACTCATTGCTAAACAAGGCAAAATTTCTAGCCGTGATAAACCATTCTTGGGTACTGGGTTTGTGCTGTTGAATAGCCGCTAATAAATCCTTGGTTTCTATTGGTTGTGGAATCCCATTTTCAAAAGCGGCTTCTAATTTGCCTTCAATAGCAAGGTCTACCAAGGCTTCTAGATCTGCACCGGAATAGTGCTCTGTTTTCTTTGCTACACTAGCATGGTCAATTTTGCCAACAGGTTTGTTTCGTAATTTTAATTGCAATATGGCTTCTCTTGAAAGCTGATCTGGTGGTGGAACAAATAGAATTCTATCAAACCTACCAGGTCTTCTAAAAGCAGGGTCCAAGTTCCAAGGCGTATTGGTAGCCCCTAATATTAAAATACCCTCATTGTTATGGTTAATGCCATCCAATTCTAAGAGAAATTGATTAATCAAATGCCTACCACTTGATTGTTTCATATCGGTTCGGCTTGCACCTAAAGCATCTATCTCATCTATAAAAAGTACACAGGGCGTATTAGCCCTTGCTAGTTCAAATACCTCATGCAAATTCTTTTCACTATTGCCCATCCACATGTCTAAAATATCACTCAAACCAATACTGATAAATTTGGCATTGATTTGTCCTGCTGTTGCTTTAGCCAAATAGGTTTTACCACATCCGGGCGGGCCATACAACAAGATACCCCCACCTGTTTTTTTGCCATAAGCTTTGTACAATTCCGGATGCTGCAAGGGTTTGATGATTTTTAAATCTATTTCCTTTTTCACGCTGTCCATTCCTCCTACATCACTAAAGTCAATGGATGGCTTTTGTAAAAAACGGCTATCAGTAATTTGATCAATCACTTCATCAATGGTAGTATCTAAGCCATCGCGTAGCCTTAAAGCATTATCTAAAGTTTCATCCCTAAAACCTGGGGCCAATGCCAATGCTTTTTGATAAGCTTCTATAGCTTTTCCATTTTCTTTTTCTTTGAGCAAGGCTTTGGCATAGAGTACCAACACTTCCACTGTAGCATTTCCGGCATCAATTAATGATTCTAGAATCACATTACAAGCGGCATAATTGGCTTTGAGATAAAAGGTTTGGGCCAATCCAATCTTAGGTTTGCTATCATGAGTTAATTGCATTAGCTGGCGCCATATTGCTTCTGCCTCATCCTGCAATTCATGCTGTAATAAGGTTTCAGCCAATAATTGCAAAAGTGGAATATTATTAGGAGAATGCTTTAAAGCCTCCTTCAGAGATTGAATGGTTGGGTTCATAAAAAAAGCTAAGAAACTAAATGTACGAAAACTGGCTTTATTGAATCAATTTGTCATTGACTAAAGTTCTCCTAATCTAATTTCTCAAACATACCGTTTTCAGGGTATTTCTCATGATGTCCTTTTATTCAATTCATTGATAAAGGGCTGCTGATAAAAACGCTTCCCTGTGGCTTTGTACAATGCATTGGCCAAAGCCGCAAAAATGGGTGGGAATGGGGGTTCTCCCAAACCAGTAGGATCAATCCCATTTTGAACAAAATGCACGTCAATTTTTTTAGGCGCTTCTTTCATTCTGATCATCCGGTACTGATTCAAATTTTGTTGGGTAACAACACCCTTGTCAAATTTAAGCCCACCAAATAAACAGTTACCAATACCATCAATAACGGCACCTTCTACCATATTCTTGGCGGCATCAGGGTTCACCACAATACCACAATCCAAAACAGAAACCACTTTGTCTATTACGGGTTGTCCACTCTTCATGGTAACATCAACCACGTGAGCAGCATAAGAATTATGACAGAAATAAGCAGCCACTCCCCTATGCGTTCCCTTAGGTGTAGCTGACCATTTAGATTTTTCTTTCACCAATTCCAAGACACCCATATACCTAGCAGCATCGTATTCATTGTTCTTGCCAACTGGATTAGCTTTGGCTTTTTTCAATAGGTCAATTCTAAAATCAATAGGATCCTTGCCAATGGCCTGCGCCAACTCGTCTAAGAAAGACTGCTCTGCCGATGCAATAAAGTTTGACCTAGGTGCTCTAAATGCGCCAATGGTAATATTGGAAGGCAATTCCCATCCTTCCGCCAAATAGTTCTCAAAAGCGCCAGCAGGAAAACGATTCTCGTGCACTGCGTGTTCCGGAATACCACCCCCTTTTATATGTATAGCAGTGATATTGTTATTGGCATCAAGGGCAGCTTTGTATGTAACTATATACGCGGGGCGATACACACCATTGGTCATATCATCTTCCCTAGTATAGATCAATTTTACAGGGGCTTTCATTTTTTTTGAAATCAAACCCGCTTCAATGATATAATGACCATAAGCCCTTCTGCCAAAGCCGCCACCCATGCGGGCCAGTTTCATTTCAATTTTATCAGCTGGAACATCAAGGTTGGCCACAATATTCTGTTTCATCATATCGGGGATTTGAATGGGCGCTACAAAAAACGCTTTCTCATCTGTGATATGTGCAAAGCAACTAATGGGCTCCATGGTATTGTGTGGCAAGAAGGGAGCTGAGTATGTTTTTTCTATGATTTTTTTTGCAGAGGCAAAAGCCGCTTCTGGATCACCATCTTTTCTCAACACCCTGGCTTTTTGACCTTGCAGCTCCAACATTTTTTGCATGTGCTTGTCAGAGCTTTCTAGTCCAGCAGGAATAATGGTCTCTTCTTTTCTTCTACCAAAATTAGTAACCATTTCCTTAGTCTCAACAATGGGTTCCCATTGCGCTACCACTTTTTTTCTGGCATTGATTACTTCCCAAGTGCTATTACCCACCACAACAATCAAGTGATTAAATGTACGGGTATCAAAGCCAGCACGCTCATATCCTTTCTTGTATACTTCTATATCAAATACGTCTTTGATGCCAGGCATTTTCTTGGCTTCTGTAGCATCAAAAGATTTTAACTGCATGCCAAATGCGGGTGGGTGAATGGCCATGGCAATAAGCATACCTTCTACCTGATAATCCATGGTAAACAAAGACTTACCACTGACTATTTTTGTGCCCTCCACATTTTTTTGAGATTTACCTACCAAACTAAGTTCAGTTGACTTTTTCAAGACAAGACTGGTAGGTACCGGCAATTTTGAAGCAGCATCGGCCAATTGGCCATAAGTAATGGATCTATTAGAAGCTTTATGAATTACTGCTCCATTTGAAGCGGTTAATTCTGCTACGGGTACATTCCATTGATTGGCAGCAGCTTGCAACAACATATATTTAGCCGTAGCACCAGCTTTTCTTAAAGGGCCCCAAGCAGAGCGAATAGACTGGCTACCACCAGTAAATTGGCTCTTGAATCTTGGTGTATCATAGTCCCCCATTTCAATCGTAATCTTCTTCCAATCCACTTCTAATTCCTCAGCTATGAGCATGGGAAGAGAGGTCATCACATTTTGACCAAACTCTGGATTGGGCGATAGGATCTTGATTTGGTTATCGGGCAAGATTTTAATAAAACCCGTAAGCTCTACCCAATCTTTGGCGCCAGTTGCTGCACCCATTACTTCAGTAGGCTTTAAACTGGCTAACCAGCTAAAACCCAATAACATGCCTCCACCTGAAATGGAACTCACTTTCAAGAATGACCTTCTGCTAGTTTTGTTTTCCATGGTTATTTTTTTGACAGGTTAGCGGCTGAATGAATGGCTTCTCTAATGCGGGTATAGGTTCCACATCTACAAATATTCCCACTCATGAAATTGTCAATATCTGCATCTGTGGGGTTGGGTTTTTGTTTGAGCAAGGCTGCTGCAGCCATGATCTGTCCGGTTTGGCAGTAACCACATTGGGCTACGTCAATATCTAACCAAGCTTTTTGTACAGGATGATCCCCGTTTTCAGACAGGCCTTCAATGGTAGTAATCTCTTGGGTAGCTGCAGCCGATACGGGCAATTGGCAAGACTTCATAGCCATCCCATTCATGTGCACCGTGCATGCACCACATGCACCTACCGCACAACCAAATTTGGTACCCACTAAATGTAAGTGATCACGTAAAACCCAAAGTAAGGGGGTTGCAGGGTCCACGTCTACAGTATAGGTTTTGTGGTTGACTTTTAGGTTCAATTTTGCCATGGCATGCAGTTTAGAGTGCTTTTGAAAGCAAGCTTAAAAATAGCGAAAAATATGAGACCGGAATTACAAAAATCAAATAAATTGATGGGTGTTTCAAACCTTGAAATGGGTATTTAACTTAGATTTTCTGCCCAAAAGTGAGTAGGTTATTATCAGGATCAAGCAAGGAAAACTCCAATTGCCCCCAAGGTTTGGCTTGCAAAGGCCCATTTGGATGAATATTCACATGATTGTCCAAAAGGGTTTGATACAAGCCCCCAATATCATTGGTTCTAATATAGACTTGTCCATAATTGGTAGCAGGATCCAAGTCTTTGTATTCAAAAAAATGTATTTCAATCCCATCTTTTTCTACCATCAAATAGGGTTTGAAATGAGGGTCTCCCAATTCAGTAAATCCTAATTGTTTTACATAGTATTCCCTGCTAACAGCTTTGTCACGCATGGGAAGTTTTGGGTTGATGGCGGTAAGCATAATAGAATGGTGGGTGAAATTAAAATTAGCAAATAGCCCTGTTATTGTAATTTCTTATTTTCTGTTAATTCAAGACTTTTAATGGCTCCTAATGGGGCAATTTTTACTGTTTTACTACCCTTGGCTATATAGAAATAATAAACGCTATTGGTATTGATCAAATAGACTTCTTCTGATTCACCACTATTATAATTGAGTTTGTTATTGCAACGAATATCTCCGGATTTAATCTTCTTAGCAATGATGCTGCCATTTCCTACACCCACTCCTAAGAAAAAAGACAATAAACCAAAGGCAATAAAATTAATGGCATGGTCTCTAAATACATTCTCTACTTCCTCCTTTGTGTAATCAGCTTTTAGTTTCAAGGATTTTTGAATCCAGGCTTTGTGCCGATACTTTTTTAATAACATGGCGTATCCATACATGCCAAAACAAAATCCAATAATACCAAACAAGAACAGCGGATGAGAAGTCATGGTTGCAATAGGACTAATCAAAATATCCATGATGGTGGAATATTTGAGAATATTTATTCCAAGCATATAGTGAAAAACGCTTTCTTTAAAAAGTCCAATCAATACTAAGTATAGGTATCCAAATGGGAGTAGCTTCTCTAGCTTATCAGTGTATTTCATGCATTAGGGATTTGCGCGATAAATATACGTAACCAAGGGATATGGCAACAGACTAATACATCAAAGTTATCTGTTTAAATACCAAATAGTTCCGTTCAGGGCTGTTGCAAAAGACACCCACAAAAGATATGGCAGCAATAACCATGCAGCCAATTTGGAGATTTTTGAAAACTCAAAGATAGTTAAAGAGATAAAGAGCAACATGGCAATAATGTCTATAAGTGCCAAGAAGCTGGAGTGAAAATTAAAAAAGACAATACTCCACCAAAAATTTAAAAACAGTTGTATTGCAAAATAAACTAGGGCCGTTCTTTTCTTGTTGATTAGCTCTGGAGATTTCCAAACCAACCAAGCAGAAATGCCCATCAATAAATACAATAGCGTCCAAACAGGACCAAACAAATAGCCAGGAGGATTCCAGGATGGTTTTTGCAGTGCTTCAAACCAAGGGTTATTGGCAACACCGGCCAATAATCCACTAACAATGCCAACGCTTTCACAAAGTAAAATGCTGAATACAAGTTTTCTACCATTGGTTAATTGCATACCAAGAATTATCATACAATTTAGGTTTTGTTTTTGGAATGCAGTTTGGGAAATAACAATGCCAATGATTGTTGGTGGGTAATGTATTTGTAGATCCAATTAATAAACACAATCACTCTATTTTTAAAACCTATCAATAAAAACAAGTGGAGGGTCATCCAGATTAACCAGGCAAAGAAGCCATGAAAACTCAAATGGGGCTTGGCCAAATCCACCACGGCTTTGTTTCTTCCAACTGTGGCCATACTTCCTTTATTGGTATAATGATAAGGAAGCAAAGGTTTGTTTTTGGATAAACGTAAAAAATTATTGGCCAAATTAACAGATTGATCAATGGCCACACTGGCCAGTTGCGGATAGCCTCTAGGAAACTGTTCCGATGCCATTAAAGCCACATCGCCCAAGGCATAGATATTATTTGTGTCTATTACTTTATGAAAAGCATCAGTTGGTATTTGGCTGGATTTGGAGACAAATTCAGGTGACAATCCTTGGGGCACATTGCCTTTTACGCCTGCAGCCCAAATGACAAAAGTAGATTCCAATATATTTCCATCTTGCAAAAGCAGCTGTTTGCCATTGTATTCCTTAACCATGGTATTGAGCATGACCGTAACGCCTAAATCTTCTAAATAATCCTTGGCTTTAGTGGAAGATGTTGCTGTCATTGCACCCAGAAGTTTTGCAGAGCCTTCTAAAAGATAAATCTGCATTTCTGCAAAATTCAATTCTGGATACTCCAAAGGCAGGGTATCTGTTTTCATCTCTGCCAAAGCACCACTGAGTTCAACACCGGTTGGCCCTCCACCTACTATCACAATAGATAATATTTGTTGTACTTTCAAACTATTAGCCGTTATGGCAGTTTCAAAATGTGTGAGCAGGGTATTTCTAATTTGTAAGGCTTCCCAAGTAGATTTCATGGGAAAGGAAAATTGTTCAATAGCAGCATTACCAAAATAGTTGGTGACTGCCCCTGTAGCAATCACCAAGTAATCATAGGTGAAATTTCCATTGGTAGTAAGCACCAGATTTTTTGGTGCATCTATCAATATAACTTCTGTAACCCTAATGGTTACATTCTTGCTTTTTTGAAAAATATTGCGTAGCGGAAAAGAGATATTACTGGCGTCTAAATTGGCCATGGCCACCTGATAAAACAGGGGTTGAAATTGATGATAGTTGTTCTTATCAATTAAGGTTATGCTATAGTTGGGATCATTGTTTAAGGTTCTGGCCAGTTTTAAACCCGCAAAACCAGCGCCAATTATCACTATATGCTTTTTGGTGTTATGGGCATTTTGGGCATAGCCTGCGGCGATGGATTCTAAGGAGTTGTTATACTCTGTTAATGTGGCTTCATTAATCTGCGGATCTTTTACAGACGGAATGGTCACCGTCATTTCATCAGCAAACTTTGCCAATTCAGGATAGTTTTCCTGTATATTAGCCGTTGTATCAAGTATCTCCTTATTTAATTCATCCTTGGTTTTCATGGGCAATATTATACCCTACAAAAATGGATGAAACCAATAGTAAAGAATTACACAGTTCTTTGCAAATGTTTCATAATTCGCATAGAATTGAGTCTATTGAATAAAATAGACCTTTTTAATTTTGTTCTTTTCAATATGGTATATAGCAGTGGCTTCAAACTTGTTCTTTCCCATTCCAGAAATACTTTCTTTGTCAATGATAATATTACCTTGAACAATACGGCCAACAATATCACAGTGCAAGTTGGCTATGTTTTTAAACATGCCTTCATAGTCTTTTCGCATGGCATCTTTGCCTTTTGAAACCATTTTATCAGGAAACTCGTACAATTCTACATCATCCGCATAGGGCTCTAAGAACGCGTCAATATTTTTTGCGTTATAGGCTTTTAATTGTCTTTCAACTAAGTCTATTGGGCTATCTTTTTTAATTGTATCAGCAACAACAGTTTGAGTACGATTAAAACTTGATGGATTGGTTCTTGAAAAACTGGTATTTACTACAACGAGGCTAATGATTAAAAGGAAAAACTGCTTCATTTTGAATTTGTTTTCCCTAAAATAAGCATTTCTTATTTTAAAATAATATTGCAGCTACGCTTTCAGCATCTTATATCTAACAATCTGTTTTGTAGTCATTAGCTCCAGGGTTTTGACAATCATTTTATAATCCGTATCCTTTGTATAAATAATATTGAACTCTCTTTCCTTTAACCATACAAGATTAGAACTAACTACCTGCTCTAAATGATTATAGGAAACCTCTTGCTCGTTATCATGGGTTATTAGAATTAAGGAGTTTTTTTTCAGAATAATACAATTGGCATAGTCCTTGGGTCTTGCCTTTTCAATTTCGTCAGATTTTGCATAAAAATTAGGCGTGGTAAAAAATTGAGGACTAAAATAAACCACCAAAAAAGATCCTATCATATAGAGCAACATGCAGATCAAAACTATTTTTATCACCTTATGCAATCTCATAATAAAGGATTTAGCTTAATAAGAATTGACATTATGCTTAAATATAAAGCTCAGGCGGGGGAATTCATAGTAAAATTATTTTAGTTGTTGAAATGCCCAACTATTCAAAAAATATAAGCGTAAAAGCTTTTAAAGTACCTAAAACTCAACCAGCATGATCATAAGCGGCTCTTAGCCATCCTATAACTTCTTTATCTATCTCTGCTAAACTAGCCAGATTAATTTTATGCGAGCACATGGCATTGTTTTTTTCCAGTATCAGTTTGCCTTGGGGCTCTTGACCTTTTAAAATAATACCTATTTCAAATCTTGTTTTGGTGGCGGGGTTCATTAAAGCAAATTGCTTTTTCCGTCTTAAACTTACATAGGCATTTTTAGGTGCAATCTCAATATCTTTTCCAAATTTTGAAATTTCTTGTATCAACTTATCGTAGATAGGTTTAAACTGTTCTTTCCCTTGGTATTGCTTTACAATTAAATCGTCTTGATTTTCTGCAGAACCAGCATCCGAACCTTTTGACTTATGCGCAATCAGGTTTGCAAAACCATGGGTTAGTCCATGTGACTCTTTGAGGAATTTGATGATCTCACCATGTTTGGCAATGTTTTGTTGGTTTACAATTTTTGTCCATTGCTCCAAAGTCTTTCCTGTATTTTTAAACAGGTTGTCTATCATTGTTTGCATTGCTTGATCCATTTCAAATACATTTTAAGATTTGCAAATACATTTTAGCAATATTAAATTACAAATTTTAGGATAAAAAGAAAGCCCTTTTCACTTATTTATTAGCTTTTTAAAGCACTAAACTTGATCATGTCTAAGTAAATAACACCCCATACATGACCATCTAAATCAGAGATAGTTCTTACTTGCATAAAAGTTTCTTCAATTTTAGGTAGTATCTCTAAACCACCCGCCTGCAAAGCCGCTTCAACCATTAAGTTCATCTGCTCAACAGATTCAACAGGAAGGGTGAAACTACAATTGGTATGTTCTTTTGGATTAGGAATGGGTTTCCCATTCCCTGTTTGAAACATCTCATAATTCTGTAACATCAGCAATATCTGATCAGACCAGGCCATGCATTTTTGATCATCAAAACTAAATACGGGATTAAGAACAAAACCCAATTGAGTATAAAAATGTACAGATGCCAAAAGATTCCTTACTGGAAGATTGATGAAGATCTGTTTCATGGATGCTAAATGTTGCAAGACTTATTTTAATACTGGCAGTGAAATAGTAGAAGCATTGTGGAAGATCTTAATAGTGGCTTTTTTAAAGTCTTCGTTTTTTGCTTCATAGATATTCATAAACTGTTGTGGGTTGCGGTCTACAATGGGGAACCAGCTACTTTGAATTTGAATCATCATTCTATGCCCTTTTTTGAAAGTGTGTGCCACATCTGGTAATTCAAATTTCACCTTGGTGGGTTTGTTTACTTCAAAGGGAACGGGTTTTTCAAAGCTATTGCGATACTTGCCACGCATGATCTCACCCCTTACCAGCATTTGGTATCCACCCATTAAATAGTTGGATCCTGATTCATATTGAAAATCGTCTGGGAAAACGTCTACTAACTTCACTACAAAATCCGCATCAGTACCTGATAGGGCCACCATTAGGTCGGCGACTATCGGCCCAGCCAGTGTTAAATCATTTTCTAGTATGGGTGTTTGATACACCAATACATCCGTTCTACGGGCAGCAAAACGCTGGTCATCATTCATGTATTCCCTGTAATGCCTATTGGGTTTAGATTTCATGAGGTATACGTCTGAGATATAAGCTACTGGTTTGGCAGGATCACTCACGTATTGGTCAAAGCTGCTTAGACTTTTATTAGCCGCTGCTTTTGCAAAAGTCCCGTTCTTACCCAAGGCCCATTTTTCCGTTTGTAAATTATCAATAGGCCATTTAGCAAACTGACGCCATTCATTGGCTCCACTAAAAAAGATATTGGCTTCCTTAATTTGATCAATGCTTCCCTTGTTTTTTAAATAGTAATTGAAGAAAGGGAGCTCAATATTTTTACCATACCATTCGCTGGTATTAGAACCCCACTGTACATTACCTAGTTTGGAACCATCATTCTGTCCCCACTGTCCATGGTGCCATGGCCCCATGACAATTTTATTGTTGTTCTTGGCTTTGGTTTCAATGGCTTTGTACAAGTTCCAAGCGCCATAACAGTCTTCTGCATCAAATAAACCACCAACAATCAGCGTGGCAATATTGGGGCTGATCACAGATACATTTTTGCGCGCGTTACGATCCTGCCAAAATTGGTCATAGTTGGGATGCGCCATCAAGTCTTTCCAGAACTGAATACTATCGCCCATTAATTTGGTAAAATTAGACACCGCACCAGTTTTCAAATAGAACTCAAAATTGTCTTCCATGGGAAATTTAAAACCAGTAGGCCCAACCGTGGTGGGTTTGGGTCTAGGCTTACCAAACCCAGAGTAAAAGGCAAAACCATCTGCTAGCATAAAGGCACCGTTGTGGTGAAAGTCATCACCCAAGAACCATTCGGTTACCGGTGCTTGTGGACTCACTGCTTTTAAAGCGGGGTGATTGCTATGTGCAGCAAGTGTAGCATAGAATCCTGGATAGGATGTTCCAAACACACCTAGGTTACCATTGTTATTGGGAATATTTTTAACCAACCAGTCAATGGCGTCATAGCTATCAGTGGCTTCGTCTGTTTCATTGCCTTTTTTATTGGGGTTAAAGGGTCTAATATCTTCAAACTTACCTTCACTCATCCAACGGCCTCTTACGTCTTGGATCACGTAGATATAGCCCTCCTGAAAGAAAGCTTTGCGTGGGCCATTCCAAATTTTGGTAAAAACATTCTCTCCATAGGGTGCACAGGAATAAGGTGTTCTAGTGAGCATAATGGGATGCTTCTCAGCATTATTCTTTGGTGCGTAGACGGTGGTAAATAGTTTAATCCCATCTCGCATGGGAATTAAGTATTCCTTCTTAGTATAGTTATTGACTACCCAGGCAGAGTCAGCTATTTGGGCAAAAGCAAAGATGGGTGCAAGCAATAAGATGATTAGGCCTCTTTTCATGTATTGGTATTGAGGTTCTAATCTACGAAATAGCGGGCTATAATTTCACTAACACGGCTTTTCTTTTGACAATGTTTTGATTTTACAACTGCATGGTTCTGGGCTTTTTAAGCCATTGCTTTTGCGTAATTGGCTTGATTGAAATTATTAAACCCTACCTATTCTCCAAATACTGAATGACCAGATCCTTTTTACGCTGTGAAACTGGGATGGTATGGCCGCCCTCCAGTATTAGTGTGCCATTATCTGTTTTCCGGTCATACACTTTAATCTTAGTGGGATTCACCAAACAGGAATGATGGGTCCTAATAAATCCAGCAGGGGTAAGCAGGTCTTCATAACTTCTTAGGTTACGGCTTACAAAAATGGGGTCAGCATTGGCAATATAAAATTTGGTATAAGACCCTTCAGCTTCACAATACAATATGTCATCAATTTTTATAAAATAGGTCTTATCTATATCTTTTAATACAATTTGTTTATCCGTTTCCTTTTTAATGCTTACTTGTTGCATAAGAACAGCCAATTGTTGTTGTAATGAACCGTTATTAATATTATCTACCGCTTTTTGTAATGCCCTATTTAATTCAATAGGATCAAAAGGTTTTAACAAATAATCAATAGCACTAAATTTAAAAGCTTGAATGGCATATTGATTGTGAGCTGTAGTAAATATCAATTGAAATTTTGGCTTGTGTAATTGGCTTAATAAATCAAATCCTGTGCCATCATTCATCTCAACGTCTAAAAAAACAATGTCTGGTGAAAACTTACTTATTTGATTAATTCCTGAAACAACGCCATCAGCTTCTTCTATTTGATGCAAGCCTTTGCTCCAGTTCTCAATTAGGTCTTTTAGAATACTTCTTATGATAGGTTCATTGTCAATTAATAATATTCTCATTGACTATATACTTTCTTTATACAATAATGGTAAATTTATCTTAACTAGAACACCGCCTGATTCAACATTATTAATATTAAATCCTGCATTTGTTTTTAGTTTAAGATTCAACAAATATAGTCTGTCTTTAATAATCTGACTGGCCCTACTAATATGATCATCATCTCCTTTTATATTGGTATTGAGTCCATTTCCATTATCCATTATCTCCACTAACAAATTGGTATGGTCTGCTATAAACTTAATGGTAATATTTCCCGGATAGTCAATCCCAGCAAAACCATGTTCAATACTATTTTCAACAAAAGGTTGTAGAATCATAGCAGGTAAAAGCACTTCATTAATCTCTAAATCTTGAGGAATAATAAAATCAACATTAAATGAGTTGGGAAAACGAATTTTTTGCAAATCAAAATACTGCTGTAAAAATTCAATTTCTTCCTCAATAGTAATATAGTCTTTATAAGTGCTTTCAAGCGTTTCTCGCATAATATTGCTAAACTTAGAAAGTTGACTTGCCAAATTATGTTTGTCAGTTTCAGATAATGCTATCTTTTGTAAAGTAGTTAACGTATTAAAAAAGAAATGCGGGTTAATCCTAGCTCTATTTAACCTTTGTTCGGTTTCCAAAATATCTTTCTTATGCTTTAAAGATTGCTGGCGAAGAAAGAAACCAATGGCTATTGCTGCAAATAGTCCTGCTATTGCTAAAAGCAAATATAATTGCTGTTTTTTACCAAGGTCTTTGATCAGATTTTCATTTTTAGCCTGATTATATTTCTTTTCTAATTCAACAACAGCTTTGGTCTTTACCACATTGTTAATTGAATCATTAATAGCATTGCTAAGCTGATAGTACTTCAAAGCATTTTTAAAATCGCCCTTTTCTTTGGCAATAGAGGCTAATAGGTTATAACAAACAGCAATATCTGTTTGGTGAGCAGTTTTTTGCACATAATAAAGCGCTGAATCTGCGTAGATATTTGCTTGTTTGTAATACTTCAACTCTAAGTAAAGACTGGCTTTATTAGCGTGATAGTCATACAAATCAATAGAATCTGTTTTATCTATAAATAAATACCCACTATCTAAATAGGAAAGCGCCAGTTTCCAATTTTTGGTAGCTTCAGCAGTGCCAGAAAGATTAAAATAACTCCTAGAAAACTCAATGGTATCTTTTAGATTTTTGGATAAATCTAGATGCGCTAAATTATATTTTAAAGACTTCTCAATACTTGACTTATTATCTGTATTTAAATAATGTGTCATATACCTAACAGCAATCAAATACAGGATTTTCTGTTTGTTTTCTTTTATGTTAGGTAAAAGCGCTGCAGCTTTATCTACAAAACCAAGCCCCTGTTCAAATTGATTTGTTCTATAGAAAGTGATAGCAATCATGGTACTTGCCACAGCTTGATGGTAAGGATTCTTTTCTAATTCGGCGCTATGCAAATATTTTAGGGCATAATTCTGTGCTTTGGGATAATCAGATTTGCTCCAATATAATTGAAACCAATTTTTATAAGTATTCATTAAAGCGCCATCGCCGCAGGCCATTTTGTTATACAAAGTCTCTGCATTTTTTAAATACAGTTCAGCAGAGTCAAGTTGATCAATTTTTAACAAAAATATCTCCGCTATCAATTCAGCTGCTTTAGCTTGGCAAAAAGAAGTATTTTGTTTTACTACTTGATTGTATATTTCTTGCTTAAGTTTTCCGACAGAAAGTAGATCTTGATATAATTGGCAGTTACAATCAGATTGTGCACCAGCACTAAAATTAAAGAATAAGCATGCAATGAATAAGAATTTAGTATAAAAAGTACAGCAATTCATATATCTATTAATACTATTATAGGCTAATCAAAGCAGGCACGGAACCACCTTGCATCATACTCAAACTACAATTAGCACAGTGCAATGCTTGTAAGATAAGAAAAGCATCACATTCATACTCAAATTCTTCATTTAATTGCAAATTAAAATCATAGGATTCCTTTTCCCAATTAATCGTTGGTATTAAGGTTAATAACTCATCGCTCATAGCATTAAATAAGGAAAACCGTAGCTTCCAATTGACTGATTTTTTAAATTGGTATTTTTTCAACATATAGTTTTTTCTAATAGACATAGTGCCCCCAGCTTCTACCTTAATGATAGAGATTTTTTTATTGGGTTCTTTTGATTCAAAATAGGTATCCCAAACACCAATAGCCATTAATTCAATAGTATACTTATCTATCAAAACAATTTCTCCTTTACCAAAACTGTTATTTTGATACTCCAAAATTCCTACCATCAAATCTTCTTTACTTTTAAGCTCAAACCTTTTACTATTTACTGTATGAATTGTCATCTAGAATATTGATAATTGTTACCCTAAGCTAATTATCCTACTCAGAGTAAGAAACTTCAATTCACTACTGATTATTTCTATTATATAACTGTGTTTTATTGTTTTACAAGTGATAAGAAACAATAAACACCAAATGTTGATGCAGTTGTCAAATACTCGGCATCATTTATCAAATGGGGCATTTATAAAAATAGAGCATTCCTAGTTTTGACTAATCATTAAAATTAATATCCTTTAAAACAATCAAGCTTATTGAATATAAGTGGTGATTCTAAAATGTTTAAAAAATATACTTACATGAAATTTTTAACCTTATTAATTACTCTATTAGTTATGACAGAAAACCTACATGCACAGAGCAGTGACTATTTTAATAAGCTAAATAATGAAGCAAAAGCATTGATTGAAAAGAAATCATATGTTGGTGCTCTTACAAAAATTGGGCAAATGGAAAAAGAAATAGGCAAAATAAAAATGGCAAATCCTTCTGCTAATACAAGTGCATTAGAAAATGAGATCAAGCAATTAAAAGAAAGCCTAACCAATAGCAAAGGAAAAACCCAGGACGAGAGATCTGCCAGCAAAAATGCTACTACCAATAATATCAAACTCAAAAAAATGCTAGATGGCGTGTTTAACATTGGTGCTTTCACGTTTAGCAATTTAGAAACAGCACAAGCAGAGAATGACGCTTATAAAGCAGAAGTAGATGAACTGCTAGCCATGCAACCGGCTCTAAATGAATACATAGCCAATATGAAAAAGAGCAACGACTATGAACAATTTGTAGGTAGAATGAAGGGGAGCTTTAGCAGAACATTTGACACATTTAAAGAAAGAGTAGAAAGAATCATGGCTCAATCAACTGGAGGTGAAGCTAATAATTGGAAAAATGTTTACTATGAAATGCAGGCAGAGCAGATTCATTGGAATGCTGCACAACAAACATTTCCAGATGAACCTGCTTTTGCAGAAGCTTATAAAAGCGTTACTGCACTAGCAAATAAATATGGAGGTCTTGATAAAATTGCAGGGCAAAACAAAATAAATAATGCTGAAAAAATCAAGAGTCAAGTTTTACCCACGGCCATGGTAAAAGACGCGGCTTTAGAAAAAATATTTGTAGACGCTTTTAATAAAAGATACGCAACAGAATACAAGGGTATAGCCACAAAGGCAATTATGCTACAAAGCGATTGGCAAACCGAAAGAAATAAATTAACTGGGGTTGTTACCGGACGGATTAGACAGGGTGCCATTGTTTATAAAACAAGTGAAGGGAAATGCTTTTTAGTATCAATAGTGCATGTATACCAAGATTATATTGGCAATAGCTTTCAAAATCCCAAAGCTGTCTATGCACAAGATGGACAAGAAATGCTTTGTGAAAATGTAAAATAAACATGATTAAAATAAATAAAATGAAAAGTATCAAATTATCCTTTGCCGCAATGATAATGGCATTGCTAGTATTCAGTTCTTGCAAAAAAAATGAAACCCCTGCAACAAGTTCATTTGGTTTTAAAAATGTTACAATATCAGGCAATCAGTTTGCTCCCCTCTTTGAACATCAGTCCTTAGTATTTAACAGTAAACTTTGGGTAATTGCTGGAAGAAAGTCAAACACCAATTTTAGTAATGAAATTTGGAGTAGCTCAGATGCTTCCTCTTGGTCACAAACCACTACAAACGGTGCTATTTTCAGTATTAGAAGTGGACATCAGGCGGTTGTATTTAATAACAAAATTTGGGTATTGGGAGGACTGAGTAATGGGAATGGATTGAATGATGTTTGGAATAGTTCAGATGGAATTACTTGGGCGCAGGTAACAAGTAATGCCTCTTTTAGTATCCGTTTTTACCATGCAGTTACTGTATTTAACAATAAGCTTTGGTTAATTGGCGGAGATGGAATTGGTGGAACTAAAAATGATGTCTGGAGCAGTACCGATGGAAGTACATGGGTTCAAGAAACCACTGTAGGTAATTCATTTGGTCCAAGGGCTGGTCACCAGTTAACCGTATATAACAATAGAATGTATATTACTGGAGGCTATACGCCAACTGGTTTTAAAAATGATGTATGGAGCAGTGCGGATGGAAGAACTTGGGTAGAAGAAACTACAACAGGTTCAAAATTTGCGGCGCTATATTCTCACCAAACAGTTGTTTATAATAATAAGTTATATGTCATTGGCGGCTTGGTT
>Ga0209480_10001192_pt1 | contig 19212 bp, 16 predicted proteins | sample JI61114C2DNA_FD_187501 | JGI IMG/M metagenome (GOLD analysis project Ga0209480, IMG submission 187501) | Wastewater effluent complex algal communities from Wisconsin, to seasonally profile nutrient transformation and Carbon sequestration -... | ecosystem: Engineered > WWTP > Effluent > Algae... | reverse complement strand
TTGGTGTAAATTGGGTCGAATTCTTTTAATTTATTCAAGAAATCGGCAACGTTTCCTTCACGTAAATGTTCTGGAATTAGGTTTTGAATGTCTATTTCTTCGAATTCGTTTTGTAAATCCAATTCTCTCGCCAAAATTAACAATTTTCTACCCACATCGTTTCCACATAAATCTTCTCTTGGATCCGGTTCAGTGTAACCGTTGTCGATGGCTTCTTTCAGAATTTCGCTAAACGGAACATCTTTGGCAGAGAAATTATTGAATAAATAACTCAAAGTTCCAGAGAAAACTCCTTTTATTTTGGTAATATTTTCGCCAGAAAGATGCAATAGTTTTATGGTGTCAATTAATGGTAATCCTGCGCCAACATTGGTTTCGTACAAATAATTTTTTTGGTTTTCTGCTAATACTTTTCGTAAATCTTTGTAGAATTTATAACTCAACGTATTGGCTACTTTATTCGAAGAAATCAAGTCGAAACTATTTTCTGCCAAAGTCGTATAATGCTCCACAAATGCCGCACTTGCCGTGTTGTCAATAGCAATTAGATTCTCCATATTGTTTTCATTGGCGAAAGCAATAACATCATCAATCGTGTAAGAGAAACCGTTAGTTTGAATTTCGTTTTTCCAATTTGGAGAAACTCCGTTTTTGTTTAAAAGTAAATTCTTAGAATTCGCAATCGCAAAAACATTCAGTTTAATATCTTTTCTTTTTTCGATACTGGCTGCCGATTCTAAAATTTGATTAATCAAAGTTCCTCCCACTAATCCGTGACCAAAAATGGCAATATTGATTTTCTTGGAAACTCCAAAAATCTCTCCGTGAATCACGTTCAACGCCTTGTTCAATTGAGATTTCTTCACCACCAAACTCACGTTTTTTCCCGTAACCGTATTGTTGAAAAGAATGGGTACCACTTTGTTTTTAATCAAAGCGGTGTACGGCTTATGAAAAGTGCTCAAATCCTGCCCAATTATCGAAATCACCGAAACATCATCAGTAATCGAAATTTTGTTTACGTCTTTTGAATAGAAGTCATTTTCGAATTCTTTCTCCAATTGAATCATTGCTTTAGTCGCTTGATTGGAGTTCACCACAAGACCAATTCCTCTTTCGGAAGAACCTTGCGAAATGATGCTCACACTAATGTCATTGTCGCCCATTACTTTAAAAATTCGAGCATCGACTCCTGTTTTTCCTAATAATCCTCTACCTTCAAGGTTGACCAAAGCTACATTTTCGAGAACTGAAAGTGTTTTGATTCCTTCCTTATTCGATTTTGAAGTGATTAAGGTTCCTTGATTTTCGTGATTGAAAGTATTCAAAATTCGTAACGGAATATTTTTTTCCAACAGAGGTATAATGGTTTTGGCGTGCAAAATAGTGGCTCCAAAATTGGCAATTTCATTGGCTTCGTTAAAAGACAAACGGTCAATTTTCTTGGCATCGGGAACCAATTCTGGGTTGGCTGTGTAAATTCCATCCACGTGGGTGTAGTTTTGCAATTCTTCGGCATCGACATAATTTGCAATCAACGAAGCCGTGTAATTACTGCCGTTTCTACCCAAAGTTGTAGTGTCGCCATTGTTATTAGAACCAATAAAACCAGTAATAATATTTACAGTATCGTTATTTTCTTTGAAATAATTGGCTACATTTTTCTTAGAAATTTGTTCAATGGGTTGTGCATCGCCAAAATTAGAATCAGTTTTTATCAATTCTCGGGTGTCGGCAAAACGAGCCGCAATACCTTTTTCTTGCAAAACTGCTGTGATTAATTTTGCCGAAATTACTTCTCCTTGCGACAAAACTTGGTCTTTTATTTTTTCGCTGTAATCGCCAATTAAGCTAACACCTTCGAAAAGCTTGTCCAAAACAGCAAATTCTTCCGAAAAATCTACCTGATAACCATCTTGCTGATAGCTTTTGAAACTTTCTAACAAGGGTTTGTAGTTACCGTTTTTAGCGGCAATGGTCAAAATATCCTCCAATTCATCGGTTGCATTTCCTCTTGCCGAAACCACAACGGCTATGTTTTCGCCCTTGCTCTTTTTATCAATAATAATATCCAAAACTTTATTGATTCCTTCTCCGTTGGCCAATGATTTTCCGCCAAATTTTAATATTTTCATTTTATTTTTTTTATTTTTAAAAACAACATCCAATAAATTGTTCAATTGTTCATATTCCATTAAAAAAGCGTCGTGTCCGTGTTGCGATTCGATTTCGCTGTAAAAAACATTGTGCTTGAATTTTTTGATTTCGTGGTAGGTTTCCTTGTTTTCATTTGCCGTAAAAAACAAATCCGAATTGATTCCGATGATATAAATATTTGCATCCACTTCAGAAATTATATCCTCGAATGAAGTTCTTCCTCTAGTAATATCAATAGTTTTTAACAATTGATTCATCATTTTGTAAGCCGAAAGCTGAAAACGCTTTTGCAATTTCTCGCCGTGATGATTCAGCCAACTTTCCACTTGAAACGAATCGAATGTATCCGTTGAATTTCTTTGAAATTTTTCCTTGAATGATTCTGGCGTTCTGTAACACAACATGGCGTGAATTCGGGCGTCTTCGATGGGTTTTGACGAATTACAAAGAATTTTTTCTTGCAAATAACAATTGGCTATCAACCAATCGGTCGATTTCCAATCGGAAGCAATTGGGAAAAAATTATGGGTTAATTTGGGCTCCAAAGCAATCATTTCCCAAGCAATTCCGCCACCAACAGAACCACCGATGAGTGCAAATAATTCTTTTACTTTTAGAAATCGAATACCTTCTAAGAAAAGTCTTGCCACATCGCGAGCGGTAAAATCCAAGTAATTTTCGATGTATGTCTTGTCAAATCCATTGCCTGGCACGTTGAACGCTAAAATAGAATATTTATTAGTATCGATGGTTTTATTGTCGCCAATAAGATTATTCCACCAACCGTTTTCGCCCACTACTTGGGAATTTCCGGTCAAGGCGTGATTCACCAAAACAATTGGGGCAGTATTCAACACTTGTCCAAAAACCTGATAACTTAAGTTTATAGAAGGAATGAGTACGCCACTTTCGGTGGTGAAATTTTGTATTTTAATTGTTGTTGGTTTATTTTCCAATTTTCAAATCGTTTATGATTATTTGATTTGTGTTTGGAAATATTAGAAAGAAAACTAGGAGTGTCTAGATTCTTGTTGTTATCTTTTCCCAATAAATCGGGATAGAATGTAGCACCTTCTTCGTTGGCAAAGGGTTGCTAAGCTTTCATCGGGTCTATTCCCTCGAGCTTTCTTTATAACATTTCAATACGTTTGTGAACTTTAAGTTGCAAAATAACTACATTTTTTTTGAATTACCAAATAATAAATAGTTTGGCATTTCTTTAAAATTAAAGACATCATTGGAAAGAGTTTCAATTTAAACACTTTCCAATGATGGTATATAAAAGTTTACTTTCTACCTTTTTTTAGATAAAAAGAACTTCATTTTCTTCAGAATACATTTGAGTTAACAAAGATTTTGGAGTTTTTTTTGAATCTAAACTATGATTTAAATTAATTCCTAATTTTGGATATGTAAATTCAAAGTGGTCAGTTTCCTCTGTATTCTCTTCTGTTTTTTTATTCAAACTTTTGAAAAAAGGAAATACTCTTGCTATATATTTTAATGCTTTCATAATCGTATATTTTTAATGTTTTTGGTTCTTTTTAAAACATATCGAATTCAGTTTTTCCTAAGTTCAAATATGTTTGATTTATGCTTTTAAATTGTCGAAAACGGCTTTTAAATCGGCTTTCAAGTCTTCGATGTCTTCTAGTCCAACCGAGAGTCTGATTAAATCCTTGGTAACTCCAGTTGCGACCTGCTCTGCATCCGATAACTGCTGATGCGTGGTACTTGCTGGATGAATAATCAAAGATTTTGTATCTCCAATATTGGCCAAAAGCGAAAACAACTTGGTTTCATCGGCTACTTTCTTTGCCGCTTCGAACCCTCCTTTAAGGCCGAAAGTTAGCAATCCGTTTTGTCCTTTAGGTAAATACTGTGTTGCCAAATCGTAATATTTACTGGACTTTAGACCTGGATAATTGACCCAAGCTACCTCGTCTTGACTTTCTAACCATTTTGCTAATTCCAATCCGTTTTCACTGTGCTTCTTGACGCGAACCTGTAAAGTCTCGAGTCCTAGAATGATTTGGAAGGCATTGAACGGACTCAAAGCTGCTCCATAATCTCGTAAACCTTCGATACGAACTTTAGCAATAAAAGCTGCATTTCCTAAAGCTTCGTGATAAACTAAACCGTGATAACTAGCATTGGGCTCTGTAAATTCAGGAAATTTTCCGCTGCTCCAATCGAAAGTTCCAGCATCAATAACCGCGCCACCGAGTGAAGTTCCGTTTCCTGCTATGTATTTGGTCAAGGAATGAATCACAATATTAGCCCCGTGTTCAATCGGATTTAGTAAATAAGGAGAAGCAACCGTATTATCGACCATAAATGGTACCTTAAACGCTTTGGCTTCAGCCGAAATAGCTTTCAAATCCAAGACATCCAATTTTGGATTTCCTAATGATTCTGCAAAGAAGACTTTGGTATTTTCGTTTGCTGCTTTGGTAAAATTACTGGCATCAGATGCATCGACAAAAGTCGTTGTGATACCTAATCTTGGCAAAGTGTTGCTCAACAAATTGTACGTTCCGCCGTATAAACTATTGGAAGCAACGATATGATCGCCTGTTTTTAGCAAAACTAATAATGAAGTGACAATGGCTGCCGTCCCAGATGCAGTAACTACTGCGGCAATTCCTCCTTCGAGGGCTGCTAATCGTTGTTCTAGAATATCATTTGTTGGATTATTTAATCTAGTATATATAAATCCCGCTTCGGCAAGTCCAAATAAATTGGCGGCGTGATCCGAATTATTAAATACATAAGAACTAGTTTGATAAATTGGTACCGCTCTTGTTCCTGCTGTTTGAGTAACGTCGTGACCTGCGTGTAATGCGTTTGTTGCGAATTTTGGAGTGCTCATAATTTATTATTTTAGATTTTAGATTTGTTTGTTTTGACTTTTAAAAATTTCTATGCTTTTGGTCTTAAAAAAATAAAACCCTTTTAGAAAAATATCCAAAAGGGTTTTAAGTTTTGTTATAACTTATACTTTCGGAATCAACAGACACAAACAAACATCATCGATTTTGCACAAATCATCGATTTGACATTACATTTGTTCATTTGTTTTTGCTGTAAATTATTCATAAATAGGTATTAATTTTTATTTAATAGATTCCAAAAAAAAAGCTTCCCGTTTTGTGGGAAGCTTTTGCTATATAATTTTGATTTAAAATTTAAGCAACACACAACCCGCAGGACTTTTCCTGCATCGACTTTGAAATATTGCAAACGTTAAATTTCATTTTGTTTTCCTTTTGTTTGACAAATGTCTAAACTTTTATTTAGAAATCCAAACAATTTAAAAAAAATAACATAAAAATTCATAATCTTTACTAATTCAACAATTGATGTTTTTAATTTCATCATCAAAAAAAAGTGAAGATTAATTTGGAATTCAATTTGGTTTCATACATTTGCACTCGAATATTAGAGGAGAAATTTGAACTGATTGCAACCTCGTTAAAAAAATGCTAAAGCAGAAACTCTCCTTTAGTATTCCCTGCAATTGTTTTTTCTTCCTCGTTTAACTTTAAAATTAAATTATTATGGCTTATTTATTTACGTCAGAATCTGTGAGTGAAGGACATCCAGACAAAGTAGCTGATCAAATTTCAGATGCATTAATTGATAATTTCTTGGCTTTTGACCCTGAGTCGAAAGTAGCTTGTGAAACATTGGTAACTACTGGACAGGTTATTCTTGCTGGCGAAGTGAAATCGAATACTTATTTAGACGTTCAAACTATTGCAAGAGATGTCATCAAAAAAATTGGATACACCAAAAGCGAATATATGTTCGAAGCTAATTCTTGTGGTGTTCTTTCGGCTATTCACGAACAATCTGCCGATATTAATCAAGGTGTTGAAAGAGCAAAACCAGAAGATCAAGGAGCTGGAGACCAAGGAATGATGTTTGGTTATGCTACCAATGAAACTGAAAACTATATGCCTCTTGCTTTGGATATTGCTCACGCATTACTAATTGAATTGGCGAATATTAGAAGAGAAAATTCTGAAATCACTTATTTACGTCCTGATGCTAAATCACAAGTAACTTTAGAATATTCAGATGATAACAAACCACAACGAATTGATGCGATAGTAATTTCGACTCAACACGACGATTTCGCACCAGAAGCCGAAATGTTGGCAAAAATAAAAAGTGATTTAGTTTCTATTTTAATTCCTAGAATAAAAGCTAAATATCCTCAATATGCACATTTATTCAATGATAAAATCACCTATCACATTAACCCAACTGGGAAATTTGTAATTGGTGGCCCTCACGGAGATACTGGATTGACAGGAAGAAAAATTATTGTGGATACTTACGGAGGAAAAGGAGCTCACGGAGGTGGTGCTTTCTCAGGAAAAGACCCAAGTAAAGTCGATAGAAGTGCTGCTTATGCCACACGTCACATTGCTAAAAACCTTGTTGCAGCTGGTGTTGCCGACGAGATTTTAGTTCAAGTTTCGTATGCAATTGGCGTTGCACAACCGATGGGGATTTTTGTTGACACTTACGGAACTTCGAAAGTAAATTTGACCAATGGTGAAATTGCCAAAAAAGTAGAAGCTATTTTTGATATGCGTCCTTATTTTATTGAACAACGTCTGAAATTGAGAAACCCTATTTATAGCGAAACTGCTGCTTATGGACACATGGGTCGTAAACCAGAAACAGTTACCAAAACTTTTTCGGCTCCAGGTGGAATTGAAAAAACCGTAACTGTGGAACTGTTTACTTGGGAGAAATTAGATTTTGTAGATCAAGTTAAAGCTGCTTTTGGATTGTAAAACTGAACCGCAAAATTCACAAAGAAATACGCAAAGTTCACAAAGAAAAAACCCTGACAAAATAAATTGTCAGGGTTTTTTGTTGGTATTTATAGGCTTATGAAACCTATCTAACGTCAATATTCTGAATCAAATCGATGTAGAGATTAATAGCATCTTTCAATTCCTTTCTTGGTGTAATGAAATCTAAAAATCCATGTTCAAGAACAAATTCGGCTGTTTGAAAACCTTCTGGCAAATCTTTCCCTGTAGTGTCTTTTACAACTCTTGGTCCAGCAAAGCCTATTAATGCTCCTGGTTCCGAAATATTGATATCGCCAAGCATCGCATAAGAAGCTGTTGTTCCTCCCGTTGTTGGGTCGGTACACAAAGAAATATAAGGAATTTTTGCTTCGGCTAATTGGGCTAGTTTTGCAGAGGTTTTTGCTAATTGCATCAACGAATAAGCCGCTTCCATCATTCTTGCTCCACCCGATTTTGAAATCATCACAAACGGAATGTTATTTTTGATAGAATAATCTATTCCACGAGCTATTTTTTCGCCCACAACTCCACCGATAGAACCACCAATGAAAGCAAAATCCATGCAACAAACTACTAAATCTTTTCCTTTTGATTTTCCAACTCCTGTCCGTACCGCATCATTCAATTTGGTTTTAGAAATGGTGTCTTTCAATCTATCAGAATACTTTTTTGTATCCACAAAATGCAAAGTATCTTTTGAAGTCATTTTTGCATCCAATTCCTTAAACTCGTTGTTATCAAACAATATTTCGAAATATTCTTTGCTTCCAATTCTTACGTGAAATCCATCTTCTGGACTTACATAAAGGTTGCGAGCTAATTCCTCTGAATCGATAACCTTACCCGTAGGTGACTTGTACCAAAGCCCTTTTGGAATATCCATTTTGTCTTCGGTAGCCGTAGTAATTCCTTTTTCTGTTCTTTTAAACCAAGCCATGTTTATTTCAGATTACAGATTGTAGATTTTAGATTTTAGATTTCACAAGGGAATCTAAAATCTAAAATCTAAAATCTAAATTTAAAGTGTATTTACATTATTCAAGTCAGCAAACGCTTGTTCGAGTCTTGCATTGAAAGTCACTTCTCCTTCACGCAACCATTTTCTTGGATCGTAATATTTTTTGTTTGGAGCATCAGCACCCGTTGGGTTTCCGATTTGAGTTTTTAGATAATCAATGTTATTTACCATAAAGTCACGAATGCCTTCTGCAAAAGCAAATTGTAAGTCGGTATCAATATTCATTTTGATTACACCATAACTAATTCCTTCTCTAATTTCTTCAAGTGTAGAACCTGATCCGCCGTGGAAAACAAAATCAACTGGATTGTGACCTGTGTTGAATTTATTTTGAACATAATCTTGAGAGTTTTTCAAGATTTTTGGAGTCAATTTTACGTTCCCTGGTTTGTAAACACCGTGAACGTTTCCAAAAGAAGCTGCAATTGTAAAACGTGGGCTTACTTTTGATAATTCTTCGTAAGCATAAGAAACTTCAGAAGGTTGAGTATATAGTTTTGAGCTATCAACGTCAGAGTTATCAACACCATCTTCTTCCCCACCAGTGATTCCAAGTTCGATTTCCAATGTCATTCCCATTTTGCTCATTCTTGTCAAATATTCAGAACAAATTTTGATATTTTCTTCAATTGGCTCTTCAGATAAGTCGATCATATGTGATGAAAACAATGGTTTTCCTGTAGCTGCAAAATTTACTTCTGATGCATCTAGTAATCCATCAATCCAAGGCAATAATTTTTTTGCACAGTGGTCTGTGTGTAAAATTACTGTTGCTCCATAAGCTTCGGCTAATGTATGAATGTGTTTTGCTCCTGCGATTGCTCCTGCGATTGCAGCTTTTTCGCCTACATTAGAAAGTCCTTTTCCAGCGTTAAATTGTGCTCCACCATTCGAAAATTGAATTATAACTGGTGCATTTAATTTAGCTGCGGTTTCTAAAACTCCGTTTATTGTGTCTGAACCAATAACGTTTACTGCAGGTAATGCAAATCCTTTTTCTTTTGCATAATTGAAAATTTCTTGTACTTGATCTCCTGTAGCTACGCCTGGTTTAATATTGTGTGCCATTGTAAATTGTTTAAATTGTTTTTATAAGTTGTATTTCAGTTAGCAAAAATAAGAATTAATTAGTATTAGAACGGATAATTTATGCCAAAATTAAAAACAGAATGTCCGAAATCGTAATCGTAAAACCATCGTTTCCCCATTTCATTAGCTGGATTGAAGGTTTTAAATCCTAAATCGAATCGTACTACGAAAAAATCTAAGTCATAACGAAGTCCAAAACCTGTTCCTAATGCTATTTCTTTCAAATCTGCAATACCATCGAAAGTGGCTCTTGTATCTGTAATGTTGTCAAATACATTCCAAATGTTGCCAGCATCGGCAAAAAGAGCACCTTTTACACTTCCTAATATTTTGAATCTAAACTCAGCACTCAAAGCAATTTTCATATTTGCCTCGTTGTAATCATTTACCGCTCCTGTACTTCCTGGCCCTAATCGATAGGGTTCCCAAGCTCTATTGTCATTTGAACCTCCAGCAAAATAACTCCTTGAAAAAGGAATATTGTTTGAATTACCGTATGGAATAGCAATGCCAAAAAAGGATCGAACAGCTATTACTTTTTCTTTAGAAAGATCCCAATATTTTATATAATCGAATTCGGTTTTGACATATTCGGAATATTCTAAGTTGAAAACTTCATAATTCCCGTTTTGATTTCTAGGCAAGTTTGCTGCATTGGAAACCAAAGATAAAAGAGAACCCGCCGATTCAATTTTTGTTCTAAATTGATAAAAAGTATTGTCTTTTAAATCTGTTTTAGTTGTTTTTGAAAAAGAATAACTTGTAGAAAGTATAAAGTCGTTTTCGGTAAGTCGTATTCTTCGTTCTTCGATACTGCTTATTTCTGAATAATCAGGTTCTGGAACGGTTATTACCCCAGTCAAAACATCATTAGTAAAACCTGATGTTCCTTCTTCAATTATTAAATCACCCGTATCAGTATCCACATATTCTGAATTTGTATTATATGTTTTGGCTAAATCATTCAACTCAGCATAGGAAGACTCATACACGTTGAAATAATTTTCTGGGTTTAGGTTTCGGACATATTGAATGTTAAATAAATCAAATCGTGCTGTATTATTCCTTGTTGGTGTCCAATTATAAGCTAATACACTAGTAACATTTTGTTTGTCAAGACCGATATTTTTTTGATTGGACATCCCCGTGGATACCAATGTCGAAGGGATCATACTTTTTGGGATTATTTTTTCAGTTGGAAATGGAAACCAAATTCGAGGAATGTTCAATTTTAAATCTATTCCATATTCAGATACATTAAAAAACTTGCTTTCTGGATTAGCCAAATCTTTAGATGAACCAATGTTTCCCCTGGCCGAAAGTTCTAGTGTTTCGGCACCATTAAATACGTTTCTTATGGTTTCTGAAACACTTCCCGCAATTCCTACATCTTGAATATTTGAATGTGTGACATCAAAAGTAGTTCCTAAACTGTATTTTTTTCGAGGTGACAAATATACATTTGCAATTAAAGAATTTGCTGTCGAATCTCTTTCATCTACTTTATAAAGTATAGTAGGATAATTGAAAATTTTCAAGTTGTTCAGGTATCTAGTAGTCAAAACGGTTCTGAAATCGGCAAATAAACTTCCTTTGGTTATAAAAACCGCATCGGTTATCGCCTTTGGTTTGTATTTCAACTTAGAATGACTGTACAAATTAAAATTATTATAGGTTGTACTATCAGCAAATACATTGCTATTATTAGTAGCTGAATAATCCGTATAAATATTTACATCGCTTATTTTGTATATCTTGAAAGGCTCCGTTTTTGCACTGTCCTTTTCTTGAAAAGAATAATCGTTGATAATTAAATTGACATTTACTTTTTTGTTATTGTTTAGGGTGTCTAAATTGAAAGTCACATAATTAGGTTGAAAATTATATACTCCTTGATTCCTAAAATGTGTAGTAATACGTTCTTTTTCATCCTCAAAATCTTGAGTATTATATTGTTTCCCCGATTTTATAAAAGAATTAGAAATCCTGGTTTGATATAATGAATCAAGAGCTGGTGTTTCAATTTTAGTGGATAATGTATCTATCGAAAAAGGAGTGTTAGTTGTAATAATATATTTTATTTTAGCTTTTTTGGCGCTGAGACTATCCAATTTGTAGCTTGCTTTTACATCAAAAAAACCTTTGTTAAAATAAAAGTATTTAATTTTCGAAATAGATTTGCTCGTTCTTAATGTATCAACAATTACTGGAGGTTCACCTGTTTTCTTTAAAAAATCATCAATTCCTTTATACCAAAAAGATTGCCCCAAACGATCTACTTGTTTTGCAGATAACCATTTAGACATTCTTTCGTATTTTTCGGGGTGATTTGTAAATTTAGCTTGATAAACAGAATCAGGATTTGGGGTAGCAAGATTAAATAAATTCAATCGCAAATTATACCCCAGAAACGTTGAGTTGGGTTTCTGATACAACTGATTGGTAATATCTTCGCTCTTTGAGGCTTTGCCATTTACTAAAATTTCATTTTTAGTAAGTCGTTGTTTGCCGTTTGGAACTCGTTTTTCGGCATCACAAGCCGAGATAATTATTCCAATTACAATAAATGTTGCTATTTTTGTGCTAATCTTTTTCAAGTGCTAAGAGATATTTAATTCAAAAGTACATTTTTTTATGCTTAGTAAAAACCAAATAAAGCTTATTACGAGTTTACAACAAAAAAAACAAAGATTTGCCCATCAATTATTTTTTGCTGAAGGTATAAAAGTGATTCAAGAATTATTAGAATCAAATTATGAATTAATTCATTTGTACACCACTCAAAACGATTTTCAGGAAGTTTCAAACGATAAAAAAGTAATTATTGACCCGAATGATTTAAAAAAAATCACTGCATTGGCAACAGCAAATACTTGTTTAGCAGTATTTAAAATTCCTAACGAAAAAAAAATAATAGAATCTGGATTAATTCTAGCGCTCGATGCCATTCGTGATCCAGGTAATTTAGGAACCATTTTGCGATTATGCGATTGGTTTGGCATTAACCAAATCATTTGTTCCAAAGAAACAGTTGATATTTACAATCCAAAAGTGGTTCAAGCCACGATGGGTTCTATCGCAAGAGTCAACGTAAATTATATTGATTTAGAACCTTTTATTGCGCAAACAAATTTACCTATTTTCGGTACTTTTATGGATGGAACTAACATTTATAAAACTAATTTGCCTCAAGAAGGAATTATTATTATGGGCAATGAAGCCAACGGAATTTCACCTGAAATTGAAAAATTAATCAAAAACAGACTTACAATTCCTCGTTTCGGAACCCTTCAAAAAACCGAAAGTTTGAATGTAGCTACTGCGACTGCTATTGTTTTGAGTGAGTTTAGAAGATTGTCTTAAAAAGTTCATCTATGAAAACTTTCGATAAAACACTAAAAACTTATCTTTAGTGGAAAGAAAAATTAATAAAAACTGCTCTCGTTTTCATTGATTCAATGTTACCAGTCCAAGGACTTTCAGGATTATTATCACGAATTAATTCGTCGTTTAGTCCAAAAACACCTCTAATTGAAGGCGAAAAAATAAAATATTCCGAAAAAATATCGATACCAAAACCCAACTCATAATTAGTTGTCCAAGCTTTTACTCTAAAACGGTCTTCATAATTATCGTCTATCGATTTAGAATTGCTAGAAAGGTTTAAAGTTGCCGAAACACCACCCAATAAATAAGGCCTAACATTTCCAGTTCTAAGTGATGAAAATTTAAGTAAAAGCGGAAAATGAAGATTTGTACTGTTGACTTCCCTTAACTTATCCGAATACGTAGGAGTTGTTAGGAAATAACTTTCAGGATATTGCAAGTCTCTTTTAGTATAATATAAACCGGGTTCAAATCTAAGATTAACGTATTCGTGAAGCCTCAAATCAGCGATAAGACCCACATTAAAACCCATATTTTTTTTTACTTGAATGTCTTCGCCAACCGTTTTATAATCTATTTTGAAATCATAAGAGTTAAAGCCTAAAAAGAATCCAAAATACAATCTTTGTTGTTGAAAATTTTCTAGATTTATAATGGGTTCCCTGCCAAATAACCTATTAGCTTTCTGTGCAATACTACTTGTTGAAAGTAGTATTAAAATTAAAACAATTATTTTTCTCATACTTATTTTTTGGATGCTGAATAAATTGTAGCCACGCCAAATGTTTGCGGCAAAGCAACTACATCTATAAACCCAATTTTTTTCAAAATATTGTTCAAAGCCTCTCCATAAGGAAAAGCCGCCGCCGATTCAGACAAATAACCATAAGCAGCATTGTCTTTGGAGAATAACTTCCCAATGATTGGCAAAATATTTTTGCTATAAAAAGTATAGCCTTGCTTGTAAGGTGTTTTTTCTGGAATCGAAGTTTCGAGGATAACAAATATACCGTTTGGCTTCAAAACTCTTAAAATTTCAGCCAAACCTTTTTCTAAATTTTCAAAATTCCTTACGCCAAAAGCTACAGTAATAGCATCAAAATAGTGGTCTTCAAAAGGCATATTCTCGGAATCAGCCAAAACCATTTCTATTCTTTTGGATAAGTTTTTATCTTGAATTTTTTGCTTTCCCACTTCCAACATTCCAGCTGAAATATCTAATCCTATAATCTTTTCGGCCTTAGTTTGCGCCATCAAAATTGCCAAATCTCCAGTGCCTGTTGCAATATCCAAAATGGTTTTTGGATTTGTATTGGCTACCATTTGCAAAACTTTTTTTCGCCATTTAACATCAATTCCAAACGAAATAACCCGATTAAGATTATCATAATTGCCTGAAATAGTATCAAACATTGAGGCGACTTGTTCCTTTTTGCTTAACGTAGAATCCTTATAGGGCGTAATATTTTTTGACATTTTCTAAAATTTGAGGCAAAGGTAAACTAGATTTTCGGATTATGAATAGTTAACAGCAAATTCCCTGATTTTTTAACTATTGTTTTGATAAAATTCGCGAATTCAGATTTGAATTATTTGTTTACATTTTTTCTAACAAATGTTTGAAAAGTAAAATCATATTGGTGTTTCTCGTCTTTTGGATTAAATACCTCCGAAGTTAATTCCCAAATTTTGGGGTCAATTTCCGGAAAATAAACATCGGCTTCGAACGAATGGTGTACTCTTGTTATGTCAAGTTGATCCGCAAAATGGATAGATTGAGCGTAAATTTCGCCGCCGCCAATAACAAAAACAGCTTCGTTTTTGGGACAAATTGAAAGTGCTGTTTCTAAATCTTGAACCACAATACAACCCTCGCAAACATAATTTTTTTGTCGAGTAATAATCACGTGAGTTCGGTTTGGAAGCGGTTTGGGAAAACTTTCAAAAGTTTTTCTTCCCATAATGATATGATGTCCAGAAGTAATTTCCTTGAATCGTTTGAAATCGTTAGGCAAATGCCAAAGTAAGTCATTGTTCTTGCCAAGAGCATTGTTTTCGGCAACAGCCGCAATCAAAATAATCATTTGTTATTGTGGATTTTTAGAAGATTCTTCTTCTATTTGGTTTTGCAATTGGTCGATTTTATGTTTTTGCTTGCCAACTAGCCTGTCTATTTGGTCACGTTCCCAGTTTTTATTCATAAAACGATCCGTAATAAACACTTTTATAAAATGTAAAACAAAAAGGAAAAACCAAAATGTAATCACCCAAATAGCCCAATTTGCCGTTATTCCAAAAATTGCAAAATGATTGGCAATAAACATAAATATACTTCCCAAAATTAGTAGGACAAAATGAAAATAAAGTCCTTTTTTTTGTTTTAACCTTTTTCTGGCGTATTCGTATTGTTCGTGTTGTTCTTTTTCCACAATGCAAGATTTAGATTATAAAGATAAAAATAATTTTACAATTTCATTATTTTTCATTCAATAATATTAAAAGAGAAAACGTTTTATCATTTTGGATTTATAAATTTATTAAGTTTAAAATTAAGAATGTATTTTAATTTTGTGAAAAATTTTGCCATACTCATAAAACTTCACCTCAAACATTGAAAGCTCAAATATCTATTTTACATTTGCCCCATAATTCTAAAAATGAAATAGTTATGTCAATTAAGAAACAATTTATAAAAACAAAACCGGTTTGCAAAGTTACATTTTCGGTTGAAGCAAAAGAAGCTAATATCGCATCAGTGGTAGGAGATTTCAACAATTGGAATCCAGCTGAAGGTGAGTTGTCAAAATTAAAAAACGGTACTTTCAAAGGTGTTTTTGATATACCAAAAGATGCGTCTTATGAATTTAAGTATGTAATTGATGGTGCTTTCATTAACGAGCCAGAATCGGATTCTTTCAAATGGAACGAATTTGCTGGCACTGAGAATGGTGTTTTAGAAGTTTAATCATAATACAAAATCCGCTGAAAAGCGGATTTTTTGTTTTTTGTGTAGTAGCAATCAAAAGCGAATTTTATAATCCAGCTTTTATTTTTTCTATTACCACTGAATATTCTGTTTCAGATAGTGTGGTTTTTTGTGGGTTCATTTCGAAAACGCCACCAAAACCATAGCCGTCTTTGTATTTAGGAACTACGTGCATGTGAAGATGTGAAATAGAATCAGCATAAGCACCATAGTTTATTTTATCTGGGTTGAATGCAGCAGCAATGGCTTTTGCAGTCTTTGCAACATCGCGCATGAAGGCATTTCGTTGATCGTCGCTCAATTCATGAAACTCAACTCCGTGATCTTTGTAAACTACATTGCAGCGACCTTTGTAAGATTGTTCTTTAAATAAGAATAATTGCGATACTTCCAAATCACAAATCTTAATCATTAAATGATGCAAGGTTTCGTTATTTTGACAATACAAACATTCTGAAACTGGGGTTGGCATTTGGGGTTTTATAAAAATTATTTTTATTTATATTCAAGAAATTAGACCGCAACACTTCCTTTTATAGCGTCGTGTGGCTCATAATTTTCTAATGTAAAATCTTCAAAAGTAAATTCGAAAATATCTTTTATGGCAGGATTCAAAATCATTTTAGGTAATGATTTTGGTTTGCGAGACAGTTGCAATTCGAGTTGTTCAAAATGATTGTTGTAAATATGTGCATCACCAAAAGTATGAATGAATTCGCCTACTTTCAAATCGCAAACCTGCGCAATCATCATCGTCAGCAAAGCATAAGAAGCGATGTTAAACGGAACCCCTAGAAAAATATCGGCACTTCTTTGATACAATTGACAAGACAATTTTCCGTCGGCAACATAAAATTGAAAAAAAGCGTGACAAGGAGGCAAAGCCGCTTTATTATTGGCTACATTTTTTGCAAATGATATTGAAGTATTTGGCAAAACACTCGGATTCCAAGCTGAAACCAGCATTCTACGACTGTTTGGATTGGCTTTGAGTTCTTTGATAAGATCCGCAATTTGATCTATTTCTTCGCTGTTCCAGTTACGCCATTGGTGACCGTAAATCGGGCCTAAATCCCCTTTTTCATCTGCCCAAGCGTCCCAGATTTTTACACCATTATCTTTAAGATATTTTATATTTGTATCGCCTTTCAGGAACCAAAGCAATTCATAAATTATTGATTTAAGATGTAACTTTTTGGTGGTCACCATCGGAAAACCATCGGCTAAATCAAATCGCATTTGGTAACCAAAAACACTTTTTGTTCCAGTTCCTGTTCGGTCTCCTTTTTGATTTCCGTTTTCTAAAACGTGTTTTACTAAATCTAAATATTGTTTCATTCTTGGTTTAATCGGTTAATTGTTTAATCGGTTAACCGATTAAACAATTTGTTATCTTTTTGAAATTTCGTCTCTAATTTTGGCGGCTTTTTCATAATCTTCCTGTTCAACAGCTTGTTCCAATAATTCGTTCAATTGTTCCAAAGTGTGTCTAGAATAGGTCAAGCCTGACTGATTGGATTCTTCGTTCTGTTTGAAAGTTTCAGGATTTGAAAGCACATCATCTATTTCTTGAGAATCTTTTTCGGGATTCAAAGGATTCGATTTTAAGAAAATTCCAGCTTTGTCTAGAATGTTTTTATAAGTAAATATTGGAGCGTTAAATCGCAAAGCCAATGCAATAGCATCCGAAGTTCTGGCGTCAATTATTTCTTCTATTTTATCTCTTTCGCAAATGATACTCGAGTAAAAAACACCATCAACTAATTTATGAATAATAATTTGTTTGACCACAATGTCGAAACGGTCGGCAAAATTTTTGAATAAATCGTGAGTCAAAGGACGAGGTGGTTTTATTTCTTTTTCTAAAGCTATGGCTATCGATTGAGCTTCGAAAGCCCCTATGACTATTGGTAATTTCCTGTCGCCATCGACTTCGTTCAATATCAAGGCATAAGCTCCATTTTGAGTTTGACTGTAGGATATTCCTTTTATTGATAATTTGACTAAACTCATTTTTTTAAGAGAAAAAGCACAATGTGCTTGTTTATATAATGTTAATTTTGATTGAAATAATGTGCAATTTTAATCAAAAAAAGCGGAACTAAAAAGCTACCTAAAGCAAAGATACGATTATCTTATTTTTAGGCAGCTATTTTGGTATTAGAATTATAAAATTTTTAATTCTGCTCTTTAAAAAGCTTTAGTTTTTCAATTAATTTTGGAACAACATCAAAGGCATCTCCAACAATTCCATAATCGGCAACTTTAAAAAATGGCGCTTCAGGATCTGTATTGATAACTACTTTTACTTTCGAAGAGTTGATTCCGGCAATATGCTGAATCGCTCCCGAAATTCCAACGGCAATATATAAATTTGCGGCAACTGGTTTCCCCGTTTGACCTACGTGTTCTGAATGAGGCCTCCAATCTAAATCGGATACTGGTTTTGAACAAGCGGTAGCAGCTCCAAGAACTTCGGCTAGTTCTTCGATCATTCCCCAATTTTCCGGACCTTTTAGACCACGTCCACCCGAAACCACAATATCGGCATCGGCGATAGAAACTTTCCCCGAACCTTTTTCTACAGAGGCTACTTTAATTCCAAAATCATTGTCGCCAATAGTTGGATTAAAATCTTCTTCGGATAAATTGGATGCGTTTTCGAAAATTCCATAAGAATTTTTAGCTAAACCAATAATTTTGATTTCACTACTGATTTCAGTAATATTAAATGCTTTGTTTGAAAAAGCGCTTCTTCGAACTTGAAAAGGCGAAGTGCTTACAGGCAATCCCACAACATTTGATGCAAAACCGGCTTCGAGTGAAACGGCTACAAATGGAGCTAGGTAAATACTGTCTGTAGTTGAAGAAAGTATTACTAGTTTTGCACTTTCTTTTTGAGCCGCTTGTTTGATAACATCAGCATAGGCTTTTGCCGAAAAAACAGATAAATTATCGCTGGTAACTTTCAAAACTTTATCGACTCCATATTTAGATAATTCCGAAACATCAGCAGTATTAATTGTAACTGCTGTAACAGTTGTTCCTAAAGATTCCGCAACTTTTTTGGCATAAGAAGCCAATTCGAAAGCTACTTTTTTGAATTTTCCTTCTGCTGATTCTGCGTATATTAATATTGACATAATGATTTTTGATTTTTGATTTTTGATTTCAGAATCTGAAAACTAAAATCTTGATTTATATTGTGTTTCAAATAAACGATTTTGGATTTTTGAAGTAAGATGAATATTTAGATTTTCACACTGCAATCTGCAATTCTTAAATTACCTTGGCTTCGTTGTGTAATAAATTGATTAATTCGTCTATATTATCGGCTGAAATCAGTTTTACTGCTGATTTTGGAGCTGGTTTTTCAAATTTAACAGCTTTAGTATTGACCAAAGCTTCGACTGGTTCAACAACGGTTAGGGTTTTTGTTCTAGCTGTCATAATTCCTCTCATATTTGGAATACGTAAATCTTTTTCTTCGACCAATCCCTTTTGACCACCAATTATAATAGGTAATGTGGTTGAAACAGTTTCTCTTCCACCATCAATTTCACGAACTGCTTTCACATTAGAGCCATCAATAGTTAAATCGGTGCAACAATTTATAAAATTATATCCCAAAATTCCTGCAATCATTCCTGGCACCATTCCACCATTATAATCCAAAGATTCTTTTCCAGCAATAACAATATCGTAAGCACCATTTTTTATCACTTCAGCAAGTTGTTTTG
>Ga0209480_10001191_pt1 | contig 19217 bp, 15 predicted proteins | sample JI61114C2DNA_FD_187501 | JGI IMG/M metagenome (GOLD analysis project Ga0209480, IMG submission 187501) | Wastewater effluent complex algal communities from Wisconsin, to seasonally profile nutrient transformation and Carbon sequestration -... | ecosystem: Engineered > WWTP > Effluent > Algae... | reverse complement strand
TTATAAAACCGAGGAAGTGGCTTCTGAAAAAGTGATGACTGCATTTTTTAAAACGGGAGAATCTAAAATTGAGTTAGTGGCATCTACCGACCCAGCTGGGGTGATTGCAAAATATATTGACAAAAAAGGGGAAGGCATGCATCATATTGCATTTGATGTAACCGATATTCAGGCCGAAATGAGTCGTTTGGTTGCTGAAGGTTTTACCCTTTTAAACGAGACCCCAAAAAAAGGAGCCGACAATAAATTGGTTTGTTTTTTACACCCAAAAGGAACCAACGGAGTGCTGATTGAACTTTGTCAGGAGATTAATTAATTACAACTGAAATAAGCGATTACTAAAACCCCAACCAAAAAGATCCCTAAAAATAAACTGAGTTTTTTCTTAACCTGAAAATCGAACTGGTCTTTTTCGTTTTGCATTATAGTCCAAGCTTTTCAATGGCAACCTGCGCGGCTATTTGACTGGCGTCTTTTTTGTTGCCTGCTTTCCCTTGTGCAAATACTTCTCCGTCTAACACTGCATTCATAGTGAATACTCGGCGATTGCCTTCTAACTTTTCTTCGGCCATATCAAACGTAATGGTCTTTCCGTTTTTATTGGCCCAGCCAATTAATTTGTTTTTCAAATTAATATCAATCAGCTCTAAGTCTTCCATGAACAAATGCGGTATCACAATTTGTTTCAAGATCCAGTTTTGGGTTTTAGCATATCCCTTGTCTAGGTAAACTGCTCCTATCAATGCTTCTAGCGTATTGCCAAAAATTTGACTGGCTTTTAATGCATTGTCGAACTTATTGTAAAAAGTGAGTTTACGCAATCCCATTTTTAAGGCAATATCATTGAGTTGTTGCCTATTCACCATCTTCGAACGCATCTCCGTTAAAAAACCTTCTCCCTTATAGGGGTATAATTTAAATAAGTAGTCTGCTACCACTGTGCTTAAGACTGCATCCCCCAAAAACTCTAAACGCTCATTGTTTTCATCGGGTGTTTCTTTAACAGAACGATGACTTAATGCACTGCGATAGAGTTGCAAGTTGCCAGGTTGTATGCCCAACATATTGCTCAACTGCACTTCAAAATCAGTTGCTGCTTTTGGTTTAAATAACTTTATTAAAAATTGCACTTTATTATGCTACGTATTTTTTCACGATAACGCATGCGTTGTGTCCGCCAAAACCAAAAGTGTTACTCAATGCAGCACGCACGGTTCTTTGTTGTGCTTTATTGAACGTGAAATTTAATTTTGGATCCAGTTCAGGATCGTCTGTAAAGTGATTGATAGTAGGGGGGATAATATCGTAGATCACACTCTGGATGCATGCGATGGCTTCTATAACTCCGGCTGCTCCTAAGCAATGGCCTGTCATAGACTTGGTGGCACTGATATTTAAATTATACGCATGGCTTCCAAATACTTCGGTAATGGCTTTGGCTTCTGCCCCATCTCCTAACGGCGTTGAAGTTCCATGTGTGTTAATATAATCAATTTCATCAGGCTGCATACCCGCATCTTTAAGGGCTGCAATCATTACATTTCTTGCGCCCAATCCTTCTGGATGTGGAGCAGTTAAGTGATATGCATCGGCAGTTGCGCCGCCTCCTGCAATTTCACAGTAAATTTTTGCACCTCTTTTGATGGCATGTTCATATTCTTCTAATACCAAACAGCCTGCGGCTTCTCCCATTACAAATCCATCTCTGTCTTTGTCGTAAGGACGGCTTGCAGTTGCAGGATCATCGTTTCTTTCGCTCATGGCTTTCATGGCATTGAAACCTCCTACGCCTGCTTCACTAATAACGGCTTCTGATCCACCACTAATAATGATATCAGCCTTGCCTAGTCTGATGGTATCTACTGCTGCAATAATGCCATTGGTGCTAGATGCACAGGCACTTACTACTGCAAAATTTGGACCGCGGAATCCGTGACGCATGGAGATTTGTCCGGCCGCAATATCCAAAATCATTTTAGGAATAAAGAAAGGATTGAATCTTGGTGTACCGTCTCCGGTTGCAAAATTCTGTACCTCTTCCTGAAAAGTTCTTAGTCCACCAATACCGCTGGCAAATATCACCCCTACTCTATCCGCATCTACATTTTCTTTATTGATTTGGGCGTCTACAACGGCCATATCACTTGCATATAGTGCGAGTTGAGCAAAGCGGTCTAGCTTTCTAGCTTCTTTCTTTTCCATGAAACTGGTAGGATCAAAGCCTTTTACTTCACAGGCAAAACGGGTTTTAAATTTACTTGCATCAAATAAAGTAATGGGAGCTGCTCCAGGTACACCATTGATTAGCCCTTGCCAATAATCTTCAAGATTATTACCAATTGGAGTGATGGTACCTATACCAGTAACAACTACGCGCTTTAATTGCATACAACAAACCTGTTTATGTTATAATCCGCCTTCTGTGGTAAAACCTCAAAAGACGGATTAAAATTATTCCTTACTAAATAGATATTCTTACTTAGCGTGCTCTTCTAAATAAGCAACTGCCTGACCAACAGTGGTAATGGTTTCAGCCTGCTCATCAGGGATAGAGATGTTAAATTCTTTTTCGAATTCCATAATTAATTCAACGGTATCCAAAGAATCTGCACCTAGATCATTGGTAAATGAAGCTTCGTTGGTTACTTCTGCTTCGTCTACGCCCAACTTGTCTACGATGATTTTCTTTACTCTTGTTGCGATGTCTGACATTGTTAAAGTTTTTGTTTACTGCGGCAAAAATATACATTTTATGGTTATATTAGTAATATGGCTTTAAAAATGATTCAACACGGTTCTGGGGAATACGAACAAATGGTAGCATTAAGGCACCAATTGCTTCGTAAACCTTTGGGACTCCATTTTACCGCCGAGGAATTGGCCAAAGAAAGTGATAATATTCTTTTAGCCTATACCGACGATGGAATTATGGAAGCATGCAGCATGTTAGTAAAAATAGATTCCCAAACTGTTCGGCTTAGGCAATTGGCTGTTCTATCTGGCCTACAGGGTAAGGGAATAGGTAGAGCAATGGTTCAATTTGCAGAAAACTTAGCTAGAGACAATCGTTATCAGAAAATAATTATGCATGCCCGCCAAGAATCCATTCATTTTTTTGAGAAGCTGGGGTATGAAGTAGAAAGTGAGCCCTTTATAGAATTAACCATTCCGCATGTGGTCATGGGCAAGGAATTATAAACAGATAAGCAAGGTTTGGGATGGATTATAGCCGCCGCTTATTGGGCGCTACGCTTATTTTGTATTAATGCCTTTTTTTAAAGCTGCTCTTAATTCGTGCCTAAATTCTTCTCCCATTCCATCTTTAGGAACCATGAAAAAAGACCTTGAGCTAAAATACAAATGAAAGAAATGAGGACTTTCAAAGTAATGGCTAAACTGGTTCCAATCCCAATGAATAAATCCCTTCTCATTTTCTAACGTTACTCCATTGTCTTTAAATGCAATGGTGAATTGGTCTTTAAAAGTATCGATTGCTTTTTTATAAATTGAATTAGGCAGGATGTACCAAAAACTAGCCATCATCATTACCCAAATAAAGGAACCCAATAAAAAGGGTTCGGGCCTAATTTTTTTACTATAGAATAAAACGGCCGCAACAATAGCAAATACATTTACTAAGACCACCAATACTTTTACTTCAGGCCTTTGCACAAAATGGTATCTAAGCCCTTGAATTACTTTTTTCTTGTCGTAGGTAAAAGCGTGTTGCATGACGCAAAATTAGCTATTTTTAAAGACTAACTATTCAACTATGCAATTGAGCAAGCCCAAACTCAGCTTCATGCAAATCATCAACATGAATGTGGGTTTCTTTGGAATTCAGTACAGCTTTGGGTTACAACAAAGTGCCGTGAATCCCATTTATGATTTTTTGGGTGCCAAGCCCGATGAAATTCCCTTGCTCAATTTAGCAGGACCCATGACAGGGTTATTAATTCAACCCATCATTGGAGTGCTGAGCGATCGTACTTGGCATCCACGTTTTGGTAGAAGAAAACCCTATTTTTTTATTGGTGCATTGTTTTGTAGCCTTTGCTTATTCTTATATCCTTTTAGTACTTCACTTTGGATGGCTGCTGGATTATTATGGGTATTAGATGCTGCCAATAATACAGCCATGGAACCCTATCGTGCTTTTATTGCCGATAAATTACCTGCGCCACAATTGGCTACTGGTTTTTTAACCCAGAGTTTTTTTACTGGATTGGGTATTACCCTTGCAAATATTTCTTTGTTCTTTTTTCAAAAATATATTCCAGGTCAACATGGGGCCATTCCGTATTGGGTATTTGGTTCTTTCTTTTTAGGGTCTATTTGTTCTATTAGTTCGGTGATGTGGAGCATTTCTAAAACACCTGAAATTCCTCCAACCCCTGAAGAGCTGGCTGTTTTGCGTGCACAGAAAAAAGGAATATTGCAACCCTTTATTGAAATTGGCGAAGCCATTGTACATATGCCTGCTGTAATGTGGAAGTTAGCGTTGGTCTATTTATTTCAGTGGTATGCTTTGTTTTGTTACTGGCAGAACGCGTCTAAAAGCATTGCACAATCGGTTTGGAAAACCAGTCCGAGCGAAAATAAAACCTTGTATGAAGAAGCCGTTGGTTGGGCAGGCCTGGTAAATGGTTGGTACAATGTGGTTACTTTTTTATCTGCTTTTGGATTGGTATGGATGGCCAAAAAATTCTCTCCGAAAAAAGTGCATATTGTTTGTTTATTAATGGCAGGTATTGCCTTGCTGGCATTTCCGCAAATTGAAAACAAATACCTGCTCTTTGTTCCGATGGCTGGTTTTGGTATTGCTTGGGCCAGTATGATGGGCATTCCTTATTTAATGGTAGTGAATGATATACCTAAAGAAAAATATGGGGTTTACATGGGCATCATCAATATGATGATTGTTATTCCCATGATCTTGCAGACCACTACTTTTGGTTGGGTATTAAATAATTTCTTAGGAAATGATTCTGGTAAAGCCATTTCATTTGCAGGTGTCTTGTTGCTATTGGCTTGTGCCGCAACACTTTTAATTAAAGATGTAAAACCAGAAGAAGAAATACAGGCGGTATCTGTTGGAGGACACTAAAATTTAACCAAATGGTATTCAGCTGAATCCATTTACCTATTTATATTAACGAAATTTACTTAAATGAAAATTCTCTGCATCGGCGAAGCCTTGATTGATATGATTTGTACCAACAAGGGCATGACATTGGCCGAAGGTTCCGATTTTTTAAAAAAGACAGGTGGCGCTCCTACTAATGTAGCTGCAGCTATTGCTGCCTTAGGTGGTGATGTAGAATTGGCTGCCAAAGTGGGCAAAGATCCTTTTGGTAAACAATTGATTCAAACCATGGAATCTTTTGGTGTTGGTACACATGCAATGTTAGAAGACCCCAATCACTTTACCACTTTTGCTTTTGTTTCTTTAATGCACGATGGTGAGAGAGATTTTGTTTTTAATCGGGGTGCCGATGGGCAATTATCTATTGACGATGTAGATGCCATTAATTTAAATAATGTAGGGATTATTCATTTTGGATCGGCCACGGGTTTTTTACCGGGGCCGTTGCAAGCTGCTTATTTACACTTGTTGCAAAAAGCGCTGCATCATAAAATTTATATCAGCTTTGATCCCAACTATCGACATTTATTATTCCCCAATAATACCGACTCTTTTGTTAGCCAAAGCTGGCATTTCTTACGCAATTGTAATTTCTTTAAAGTAAGTGATGAAGAAGCTATGTTATTAACCAATACTGCTACACTAGAAGATGCCACGGCTTTTTTATTAAAAGAAACTTCAGGTGTATTTACTATAACCTTAGGGAAAGATGGTACTTTATTGGGATTAAATGGAAAGCAATATATCATTGAATCCATCCCTGTAAAACCAGTGGACACAACGGGCGCAGGGGATGCTTTTGTAGGTGCAGTGTTGTACCAACTAAGTCATTTAGATCAATCGGCAATACATTCGCTTTCATTGGATGAATGGAATAAAATAATTCTGAACGCCAATAAAGCGGGTGCCAGAACCTGTGAATATATGGGTGCCATGGAAGCATTTAAATTTTTAAACAATCAAATTTTTCAGTAAATCATTTTATACGTGTTTCAATATTTGCTTCATCAAAAGATTAAAAAAATTTGCAACGAACAGTTATTAGATATTGCTGGTGTAGACCATGCATTCTATATTAGATTCATTGCCAATGCCAATGCTTTACAAGATTTATACAATACCATTTACGGTAATCAAAAAAATGCAATTCAAGATTTTGATGCGCTATTGGTTCTACTCATTGAATCGTACAAACAGCGCAAACCGGTATTTAGAAAGAAAGACCAAGTAAAAGAACAACAAGCAGCTTGGTTTACCAGTAATCAAATTACAGGCATGAGTTTGTATGTGGATCGGTTTGCTGGTAGCTTAAAAGCAATGCCTGAGCGTTTGAATTATTTGCAGGAACTCGGAGTGAATTTTTTACACTTAATGCCATTGTTTCAAAGCCCTGAAGGCGAGAGTGATGGCGGTTATGCTGTTTCCGATTTTAGAAAGATTGATCCTCGTTTTGGCACTTTGAACGAGTTTAAAATATTACAAGAGAAAATGCAAGCCGCTGGCATGTATTTGATGATAGATATTGTATTAAATCATACCTCGCATCATCATGAATGGGCACTTAAAGCCAAAGCAGGGGATCAAAAATTTCAAGACTATTACTATATGTACGATAGTCGTGATATACCTGATCAATTTGATGCAACCATGCCAGAAATTTTTCCGGAATCTTCGCCTGGTAGTTTTACTTATGTGCCTGAATGCAACAAATGGGCAATGACGGTATTCCACAATTACCAATGGGATTTGAATTATACCAACCCTGCTGTTTTTACTGCAATGCTCTCCAATATTTTTTTCTATGCCAATTTGGGAGTAGATATTTTACGCATTGACGCGCCTGCATTTATTTGGAAACAATTGGGCACTACTTGTCAAAACCTACCACAAGCGCATACTTTATTGCGTTTAATAAAACAATGTGTTCATATTGCTACTCCAGGTATGGCCATTCTTGGTGAAGCCATTGTTGCACCAAAAGATATCATGAAATATTTTGGCACTGAGTCGTTCACTGCAAAAGAATGTGATGTAGCCTACAATGCCACTCAAATGGCTTTACAATGGGATGCATTAGCCACTGGTGATACGCGAGTAATGTTGGCCGCGCAGCACGAACTATTACAAAAACCTTTTGGTACTACTTGGATTACCTATACCCGTTGTCATGATGATATTGGTTTAGGTTACGATGATTCCATGATTGCTGCAGCTGGTTTTAACGCTTATGAACATCGAAAATTTTTAAAAGAGTATTATTCGGGCTCTTTCCAAAATTCTCCTGCAAAAGGTGCTTTGTTTTCGGTGAATCCTAAAACGCAGGATGCACGTATAAGCGGAAGCTTGGCTTCACTCTGTGGATTAGAGAAAGCGCTTTCAGAAGAATTGAATAACAATAATCAATCTGACTCCAATGAAAAACACACTATTCAAAATAATTTTGAAATAGATGTAGCTATAGCAAAAATTATTTTGATGCAAGCGCAGTCGATGTTTTTGGGTGGCATTCCAATGCTTTTTTATGGTGACGAAGTGGGCTATACCAATGACTATAGTTATTTAGGCGACCCTGGCAAAAGTTATGACAACCGTTGGATGCATCGTCCTATTATTGATTGGGAAAAGAATGCATTGGCCAAACAAAAAGGAACGATTGAAAATCGAATCTTTAGTGCAACACAAAAATTAATACAACTAAGAAAATCATTGGCCTTTTTTTCAGACACTAAAAATATTACTTGGTTAAGTCCGCACAATATTCATGTTGCTGGGTTCATCAGAGCTAATAAAGAGAAAAAGATTTATTGCTTGTTTAATTTCAATAATAAAGCGGCTTATATTACTTGGTTCTTATTTAAGGAACATGGTGTAGCACCTACCCAATTAGTAGATCATTGGACTGGTAAAAAACATAAAGTAGGGTCCGATCACGAATACCTCGTAATGGAACCCTACCAGTTTGCAGTGTTTGAATTGCTCACTTAGTTTATTCATTTTGAAAACTAAGGCATCAGACAAAAATTATTTTTATAATCGTAAGCTAAACCCAAGATTAATAGAATAATCTGCAAAAGCAGCGTCTCCTTTATAATTCGTTCCAGTTAAAGTAGAACGAATTTGATCGGGATAGCTTTGAGTTCTATTACGCATAATGGCCGTAGGAACTGTTAAGAATAAATTGAGTTTAGAAAACATATAGGTAATACCTGGCTCAATCGTTAATACTTCACCTGGTCTTCTAAATCCTTCATTCCCCCCAATTAAGTCTTTTGCAGGAATAGCTTCAAATCTTAATCCTCCAGAAAAAGTCCAGTTTCTTAATTGGTAATTGAGTCCTCCTCTGATTAAATATTGATCGGGCACACTCATCACATCTGTTGTATATAATACCGCAGTTGCACTAGGTGTTCCGCCTCTTGCTGTAGACACCCCATTTTGTTCTCTAGGATTGATGAGGTAATAGAAATTTCCATAAGCACTTAAACGCTTTCCAAAACGCTGGTAGGCATTGAGTTCTAAGGTAAATCCAGTACCGCCATCGCCCAATTGTATGGATTGATCTACCGGTCCAATTACAGTGCCTGTAGCGGTAGTAAATCGATCAGTATAACGGTAATCCCCAGTTGGAAGCTTTACGCCAAAACCTACTTGTGCATTAAACTTAGGCATTTTGGTAGGATCTTTTAACCAGGTATATGCCGCTATTCTTATATCACCAATACCAAATGAAGAAGTAGTGAACCTACCTCTGTTGGCATGTTCATACAATGAGGAACGATCATTGGCAATCACAGGAATATAAATTGCTGCACTCCATTTTTTATTGATGGTTTTGGTTAATCCTATATCCATACTTAAAGTATGATTAATTACTTCAGTTCCTAAAGCAACTCTTTGTTTTTGTTCTTCGGTACCTACATAATGTTTGTAAGACTTAAAATATCTTGTATTGATATTGAGTGTGTATCCCGATGTATCTGCATGCATTAAATGTCCGGTAATGCTGCAACTTGATCCGCCAGCGCCTCTGATGGCCACACAGCCTTGTGCTACTGCTTGTGTGTTGTAAACAACGCACAAGAGTGCCATTAAAAATATATTTTTCATAAATGATTTCTGTTAGGAAATAAATAAATGATGACTACTTTTTCATTTTTAGTTTAGTAGCAATATGCTTACCTACTTTTTGTCCTATATCTGTACTAATGATACAGGAATTGTGAAAATGTAAACCACCGTAAAATCTGGCCCAATTGTTTTCGTCAGCAGCGTGCCGGAAAGATTTGAAACTTCTATTAGCAATACCAAATTCTAATTCTGTTGAATCTGTATACGCAAAATTATCTCCATAAACACTGGTTAAGGCTTCTGCTGCTGCAGAAGAAATAGTGGAATGTCCACAAGTGTATTCTGGGAATGCAGGGGTTTGCAAATAGGGTCTCCAGTTGATATCGATGTATTGATTAATCACTGTTTCCGGACGTACTGTATTGTATTTATACTTAACATACCAGCATTGAATAAATGCGTCAAATAAAGCAATAGCGGTTGAAGTGGTTGCGTAAATGGTTTCAGCATAGTCACTCTTTGCTTGCTTAGCTGCAATACCAACTATACTCATCCAATGACCTGGAGGAGAAAACTTTTTACTTCCAAACATCACATGCCCCGTCACATTCATCTTAAAGGGATTATCATCCCAAAATTCAGCGATATGTTTTTGTTCGGGGGTTAAACTATCTATTGCATTTTTGATGGCAATTACTTCTTGGTAATACTTACTGTTTTTATCTTTAATATTAAAAACTGGCGGAGGAACAGGATCATAAATACTTGCGCTATCGATCACCATGGTTCTAATTTCCATCCAATGCGGTTCTGCTGCAGATGCATACATAGGTGGGGTTGGAACCCATCTGCCTGGTTCCTTGGTAACCGTATATTTTTCCGCTCCTCTGGTTTCTAAATAATTGTCTTTTTTACTCCATCTAATGATAGCTGCACTTACACTATCTGCCAATGTTTTAGAAGCTTTCTCCACTTTAGCCGGAAGGCCCTTTTCTCTTGCCAACTCCAAAATACTATCCGTATAAACTTGCATACTGCCCTCTGGAAATGTAACCGACTCACCCACTTTAGCATAAGCTAATAGCGCAGCTAATTTCCAATCGGTATCTTCAGAAGTAGTAGGTAGTTTGATTTCGGGTAACCCATTTAATTGACCTCCTAGTGAGTGGTATTTAGTTGTATTGTTTGCTGCCATTACTTCATAAGCGGCTATTGCAGCATACGCATAATTACGCGATGCCACCATGGGTGGAAAATTATTACCCATTACTACCGTATTCAATTCGTGAACGGTTTTACTAAATAAGATAGGGTCGTGTAAAAAAGTTTTATACTCTGTATTGTTGTTGCAAGATATCAAGGCTATAATAAATAAGCCAAGCACCGCCAAGCGCTTTAACATAATTTAAAAATTAAAAAGTAAATAAAAGGAATGCTTAATATGCCAGCATTAGGCTTGAGGCGGACGCTCTAAGAATGAAGTATAATCAGCTAAAGCAAGCTTTGGGTTACTCAATTGAAAGGCTTTAGGAATGTCTCCATCACGAAACTGCCAGGTAAAGCAATGGTCACCTGTAAAGTCTGACAATGAGAACTTAAGAACTGTATGCTGATTGTTTGATTGTTCGTTATTGGTATTACTATTAAAGTTAGCTGCTAAGCTTAAGAATTGATCTCTTGCATTGCGAATACTGATTTTATCGATATTGGGTACGCAAAGTAATTCTAATGAATCTTTGAAAAATCGACGCTTTACAAAATGATAAGTGACCCCATTTATATCAACATCTCCCGTGGCACTCTCATACAGTTCGGAATTGGAACCATAGGGGGTACTTGCAGCAATTTTAATATGAATTAAGTTGGCCTCATCATATTGATCTTGAAATAAGCTAGATTGAAAGTCTTGATCTGACTTGGTTTCTAAATAATCCAATAAAAGGTTGTATCCGCCCCAACTAAAGAGCAGCAAACACAGGGATAGTATGGTAAAAATCCGTTTCAGCTCCCTAAAAATACTTTAAATTTTTACATTTTAAATAATTTATTTTTGTAGTATTAACATTGATAAATATTTAATTAGCCTAATGAAAAAAGGATTGTATATACTGGTTCCTGTACTATTTTTTGTGATTATTTCGTATTTATTACCCAATGAAAAAGTAACAACCGAAACGGTCTCTGTTCCAATGCCCGTAGATGCAGTAACTAGGGTCATGACCAACCAACAAGAATGGGCTAAATGGTTCCCTGGAACCAAAAAAAATGATTCCACTTACCTCTATTACGAAGCGCCAATTACGATTCATAAAGTGTTGATGAATGGGTTTAAGGCTACTATGATTAATAAAGACATGAATATTAGCCTTGATTTTTCTTTCATTGCTGGTAAAAATGCTCGAACCGACTTTACATTGAATACGGTAATGAAGCTTTCTTTCAACCCCATTTTACGCTTTAAACAATTTCTATCATTAAATGCAGCAGAAGACGATAGTAAAAGATTGCTTTATCAAATACAGGATTATTTTTCTGATGTATTAAAGGTTTATGGATACCCTATTGGAATGCAAAAAGTACCCAACTCTTCCTATGTGTCTACTAAACAAACATATGATCACGAACCAACTACAGACGAAATTTATGCGCTTATAGATGAGGTGAACGAGTTTATAGATGGTGTTGAAGTAAAGATTGTGAACTTTCCTATCATGAATATTTTTAAAGAAGATTCTGCTAATTATACGCTAATGGTTGCAGTGGCTACTGAAAGAGATATCCCTTCAAATGGAAAATTCATGCTCAAAAATATGATGCTGGGTAATGTTGTTGTTTGTGAAGTAACTGGTGACAAAACCGTTATTCAAAAATGCAATGAAGCGGTGAAAAACTATGTGCAAGACTATCGCAAAACCAGTCCTGCTATTTCTTTTGAAAGACTTATTACCAATAGAAGAACCATTAGAGACAGTACCAAATGGAGAACCACCATTAATTATCCAGTATTTCAATAATTTGGATTAGCGAATCATTTGATTTTAAGCACTTGCAAGGCTCCATTATTTTTAGCTAGGATCCAACATGAGGCATTGCCTATTTTGATGGTTGCTGTTTTTCTTACTTCACCTTCTATTAGCATTTTCATTGCAGAAGCTTCAGGACTTCCTTGTTGACTCCATTCCAATAATGTACCAAAGTCTGCATCTTGCCTTCCTATTTCAATATTGTTGTAACCAAAATTTCCTAAGAGTAAGTAATTGTTCCCCATATTTACTCGACTAGTACTTTGCGCCAACTGTTGCTTTTTCGTAATTCCTTTAAATGGAATTACTACTCTATAATTACTCAACTGAGCATTCATAGGCATTTCAACTGGTTCAAATTTTCCCTTGCCTTTATTGATTAAAATAATGTTTGCAAATTGAGTTGCTTTTAATTGAAGCGATTTGTTCAGTTTATCTGAATCAAATAATTGATCTAATGAAGCTTTTGCAAAATCTTCCGCATAAAGAAATTTCTTCTTTAAAACAGGTAAAGATTTTTCTAATTGAATTTTACTGGCAAAGGGCATTTCTTTCCCTTGTAAATAATAAGTAATTACTTGTTCTGCTCTGCCATTATTATCAAAATCGTTCACGTACATAGTTACCGGTTCCTGCTCACTTGCTTTTAATCGGCTATTCAAACCAAAATTACCAGCAATGATGTCTAGTTGCCCGTCTTCATTCATATCGGTTACCGTAAGTGATTGCCACCACCCTGTTTGATTCAATAGGGTTTGTTTGGTATACTTATTTCCACTTTTAATAAATACATCGATGGTTCCCCAAGCAGCACTCAATAACAAGTCTTTTGTTCCGTCTTTATTGATGTCTACAAATTGAGCATCGGTAATCATTCCTGGGTTCAGCAAGTCTGTTGAATAGGTACTTGTTACATCTTTAAACTTTCCTGTTCCATCATTCTGTAATAAATAACTTCTAGGTGCAACACCATATTTCCATGGTTCTACTCTTCCTGCAATAAATAAATCAATATGCCCATCCCCATTGATATCATCTGCTACTATTTTGCTTTGGGTAGTATAAATGGCAGCAAAGGCGTCTACTTTTCTAGTTAAATTTCCTTTGCCATCATTCAAATATAATAATGGCAATAAATGAGCATCTTCTCCATAATATTCATTTCCTCCACTAGCAATGACTAAGTCAGTTGCTCCATCTTTATTTACATCTGCCCATATAGCATCCGTATTTTCCCACATAGAATCCTGCAACATTGCAGGCTGTGGCATGGGTTTAAACTTCCCATTGGTCTGCTGTAGGTAAACCGCATTATGAAATGATTTTGAAGCCCCTACAAAAACATCTTCTAATCCATCCCCATTAATATCAGCAATTGCTAAAGCTGGGCCTTCTGCTGAAGTCATATAAGGGATCAAAGATTCACGATCAAATTCATTAAAAGGATTCTCTATATGCTGGTAATTCAATCCTGTTGCTTCGGTAATATCTTCAAAATAAGACGGGTTTACCTTTTCTTGACTTTTGATCTGTTGCGCAAAATCATATTTTGGTAAACCCGACTGAAAAACAATTTGCTGTGTTTTCCCTGCTTGCAACTGAACTCGTTGAACACTTTGATCGGGCCAAATTAGTATAGAAGAATCGGGTTTAATTTGATTGAGCCCCACTATTATAGGAACTTGCATACTAGACAAGAATCCATGCACAGGAAACTGTTCATGCGTATAGACCTGGTCTTTTGCGTACACCAACAGTTTTGCTCCTATGGCCAATCGATTTTGCTTCGCACCCACTAATTCAATTTTTGCATAATTATTAGCAGTGGAATCTTTATTGGTATTATTTTGATAAACCAACACAGGATCATTAATATTATTCACTACAATATCTAGGTCTCCATCATTATCTAAATCTGCATACACTGCTCCATTAGAAAAACTATTGGGATTGTTGTTGATATTACTACTGATATTATTAAAGTTGAGTGAACCCTTATTCAAGAAAAATTGATTGGGAATTTTTATCTCGGGAAACTGATTAATTAAGGTTAGGTCTTTGCTTTCTAAACTATTGTTCTTTAATTTTTCTTGTAAGGCTTCCCCCGAAACAAAATTGATGTAATCAATATCATTCATTCGTTTGGGTATACCATTTGATACAAATAAATCTTTGTTTCCATCATTATTAAAATCCATCCACAATGATGCCCAGCTCCAATCGGTTGCGTGAATGCCTGCATACTGTCCTACTTCACTAAATTGTAAGTTGCCACGGTTGTATTGCAAATTGTTTCTTGCATATTGATGGGTATACCCAAAAGCCAATTTATTTTGAAAAATATTGTAATCGTCTTCAGATAAGGACCTTCTGAGCATATATGATTCATAGGGCAACATATCCATGGAAACAATTTCTGGAAGCCCGTCATTATTGGCATCTGCAATGTCTACACCCATTGTAAATTGACTGGTATGCATCAATTGCTTTCTTCCCTTTTCTTCAAACTGCCCTTTTTGGTTATTGATGTATAAATAATCGTTCTCATGAAAATCGTTCCCTACATATATATCTGGCCATCCATCTAAATTGATATCTGCTACTGCAACACCTAATCCATAACCTATTTTAGATCCATTGATGCCTACTGTTCTTGTAATATCGGTAAACCTTCCATCAGTTACTCCACTTGCATTTAATTTGGTATCGTTGCGATAAAATTTTTGCCCTGCCAAAGAATCAAATGTGTTTTCAAAGTTTTTTCTTGGCGCATAATTGCCATCATGATTAACAGAATGATTCAATAAAAATAAATCGAGGTCTCCGTCTCCATCGTAATCTAGAAATGCTGCTTGTGTACTAAAGCCGGAAAAATCCAATCCATATTGTGCAGCTTGATCCTGATAATGGGGAATTCCTTTTTCATCAATTTTTGTGCAAACCAATAACTGATTTTTCCCTTTCAATACTTTATAATTACCTACCCTGCATATATAAATATCGAGTAACCCATCATTATTAATATCAACAACAGATACCCCCGTGCTCCATGCAATATCGGTTGGAATTTCAGCAGCTTTGGTGATATCTACAAACTGTAGTTGTCCTTTATTCAAGTATAATCGATTGGCCTGCTGATTGGCCGCAAAAAATAAATCGATCCTTCCATCATTATTAAAATCTCCTGCACCCACTCCCGCACCATTATAATAGTACATATAAGAGAACAGATTAAAAGCAGGTGTTGGAGTGAGCGTATTCGTGAAATCCAACCCAGTTTCAGCAGATGTAATAGGGGTAAAAACAGTTTCCCCCGCTTGATTCTTACATGCACTAAAACTGAAGCATATACTTCCAAGCAACCATAATATCAAAGCAAATTTCCTCATGTTCACTATTTTTTTCCTGCACTTGTTTTGCGTAAATACACTGGATACTGGTTATTCTGTAAAAGCAAAAAGCCTGCTTGATTTTTTACATTCAATGGCAATACCTGTTTTATTTGTCCATTGATGCTAATTCCCGATTGTTGAGGTGATGCAACATCAAATCCTCCTTTGCCATTGCCTAATAATAGATTTCCATAAGAAGCATCAATGCTACAGAACTGAGGCAATAAATCAAAAAAGTTCCCTGCTGCTAGAATATCTTTATTTCCATCATTATTGATATCTTCTACTACCAATGCTTGAATGCTAGACAATTGTAGTTGATAAGGCAAAGGTTGAACAGTAAATCCTTTATTACTATTATTGATGGCAATAATGGAAGCTGTTGTATTCACTGTTAATACTTTTGCATCAGAAAGCGTATTAGGGAACAGCGCTTGAATAGTTTTTGGTGCAAAATCTTGGTGCTTTAAATTTTCTTTTTTCAATGCAGGAAGCTGTTCGGTTATGTCTTTCTTTAAGAAAACCGGCATGTCTGCTCCGTTAATAGTATGGCTGAATATTTTTTCAATAGTACCATTCTTATCAAAATCTTTTAAGAACACTTTTACTGGCGCATTGTTACTTGCACGCAAATAAAAATTCTCCCCCAAATTACCCAATACTAAATCGGTATCGCCATCATTGTCTATATCAGACGATACTACCGTTTGCCACCATCCGAATTGATTTTCCAAACCTGATTTTTGTTCAATGAATTGCTTGCCATTAAAAGTATAAATATGTGGATACATCCACTCACCAGTAATAACTAATTCAGGTTCTGCAGAACCCATCACATTGGCATATACTGCACCTGTGATCATTCCTAAATTCATTAAAAACGGAGCAATAGTTGCACTTACTTCTTTAAAAATTCCATTCCCCTCATTGTGATACAAAAAACTTTTAGGTGCAATACCATATTGTTGTGGCTCACTTCTACTGCCAATAAAAATATCCAACTTTCCATCTTTATCATAATCCAAAGGAATGGCTATTCCACAATTGGTATGACTGATTAAAAAAGCGCCCGACTTCAAAGAAAAAGCCCCCTTTCCATTATTGATATACAGTTGATTTTGATATAAGTCGGAACTAGCTGGTGCCGTGTTTCCTCCCCCACCTACAAATAAATCCTGGTCTCCATCTTGGTCTGCATCAAAGAAAAATGCAGCTGTTACATCGTTGAATTTATATTGATTGAAATCTGCTACTTCTTGTAGCTTAAACCCAGCATTTGTTTGTAAGTACAACTGACTTGCTTGTCCATTGGCGCCGCCAATAAATAAATCGGGTAAGCCATCTTCATTTAAATCTGTTGATGCCGCTTTGGGTCCCAACTTACTAAGCATAAAAGGAATATTCCTCTCTGTATAAAAATCTACCTGGTCATCTTCGGTATGCTTTGTGAATTGCATTGGAAATTCCTGCAATAATGATGGCACCGTTTTATTTGTATTGGGCAAAAATGGCTTTGCAGAAGAAACATCGTATACAATTTTGTGCAACTGATTAATGGCGGGTTTTGATATAGTAGTTATGGCTCTATTCGGCCATATCACTTGCATAGAGTCGGGTAATGATTTACCTAAACCGATTGTTTGTTTATATTCCACAGAACTTTGAAAACCCTTGCTGGGTATTAATTCTCGGGTTATTATTTGTTTGCCCTGATAAATTTTTATAGTACTGCCTATAGCAAATGGATTGGGATTGCTGTAGGTTAAAGCCACTCCAATAAAGTGGTCTTTATTTTGTTCGCGACTTTTATTTTTATAAATAGTAGCCGGTTGATTTACATTGTTGATGACCAAATCTAAATCGCCATCATTGTCCAAATCTGCATATGCTGCACCATTGGAAAAACTGGGCTTGTCTAATCCCCAGTTCACATTTTCATTGGTAAACTTAAGGTCACCTCTGTTCTTAAACATACTATTGGGAATGGGAACAGATGGCATTTTATCAATTACATTATTAACCGCTTCTTTTTTGCCATTTAATACCATTTGATTCACTACATCATTGGCAAAAAAGTCAATAAAATCTTGATCTGTTACATCTCTATAAATACCATTGCAAACCAAAATATCTGCCAATCCATCATTGTCTGCATCAAACATGAGTGCACCCCAACTCCAATCACTGGCAGCAACGCCGCTATAAAATGCGGTCTCTAAAAACTTGCCTTCTCCATTGTTAACTTGCAATGCATTTTGCGTAAACTGATTAAAAAAGTCTTGATTTTTTTTGAGCATGTACGCATCATATCCTTCAAAAGAAGTATTGGTTTTTAATCTATAATCATCCCCTGGCAACATATCTGTAGTAAAAATATCTGGCTTTCCATCATTATTAATGTCTTGCAAATCTGCTCCCATTGAGGAGAAACTAATATGTTGCGTTCTACTAGACAATTCATCTTTAAACGTCCCATTCTTTTGATTGATGTACAAATAATCTTTCTCAAAAAAATCGTTGGATACATATACATCAGGATATCCATCTAAATTAACATCCCCCACAGTAACTCCTAATCCGAAGCTGATAATACTACCATAGATTCCTGCTTCTTTTGTAACTTCTATGTATTTGCCATTTTCGTTTTTATATAAATGATCACCGCCTCCTTTTAAAAATTCCGCAAAAGGCGCTTCAGCATCGGGTATATTACGCATATTGGCGTAATTCAATGTATTTACAGGAATTGGACTATTGTTCACCAAAAAACAATCAAGGTCACCATCTAAATCATAATCAAAAAAGCTAGCCTGCGTTGAATACCCATCATTATCTAAGCCATAACTGGCCGCAGATTCTGTGAATGTATTGTTTTTATTATTGAGGTATAATTTGTTTTTTCTTTTCTCTTTTTGCAACATATTTCCTGCATTGCAAACATATATATCTAACCATCCGTCTGCATTAATATCTACAAACACTACCCCTGTACTCCATTCGCCATCATAAGTAATTCCAGCCTTTTGCGTAATGTCTTCAAATTCAAAATTGCCTTTGTTTAAATATAATTTATTGGAACTTTGATTGGCTGTAAAAAACACTTCAGGCAATCCATCATTATTTAAATCACCTGTTGCAACTCCGCCACCATTATAAAAATTACGGTACTTAAATACATTAAATTCTTCTGATTCAGTTAAGGTATTCGTGAACTCAATATTTGTCTTTACCTCTTCAAATAGAGTATCGTTTGGCTGATTTTTACATGAAACAATTAATCCTATAACTAAGAGGAATACCAAGAATTTATTCATACGCATATGCTAAATTACACAAAGTGCACTTGAGAAAGTGCCGATTCAACTATTTAAATTAAACCTAAATATTTACGGAGATTAACAACAAAAAATCCCTCCGAAATCAGCAGATCGCGGAGGGATTCGTATGAATTAACCAAGGATATTAATATCCGAAGTTTTGCTTCAAGTTAGGGTTAGAAGACAATGAAATGGTTGGGATTGGGTAAACCACTTTGTATGCATCAGATGCATTTGGTCTTTCTTCAACTGGAGCGTTGAATACACCAAA
>Ga0209480_10001188_pt1 | contig 19236 bp, 16 predicted proteins | sample JI61114C2DNA_FD_187501 | JGI IMG/M metagenome (GOLD analysis project Ga0209480, IMG submission 187501) | Wastewater effluent complex algal communities from Wisconsin, to seasonally profile nutrient transformation and Carbon sequestration -... | ecosystem: Engineered > WWTP > Effluent > Algae... | reverse complement strand
TTTTCAATATAATAGGCAGCATGAGCAATGCAACCTGTATAAATCTGTTCTACTTTCATGACGTAATTATTTTAAGGTACTAAATTATACCGAATTAAAACATCATAAAATGACAAATATCATAAATGTAATTTACTCAGATAAAACCCTATTAATTTGAACAAATCTTTTTGAATAATAAGGTTCTTTAGTAGAAGAAATAATTACACCCGCTTGTACTGAAGAATGAATAAATTTGATTTCATCTTCTAAAACCTCCGTAATCATTCCAACGTGGTTAATGCTTCCTCTTCCATTAGTAGTAAAAAAAATCAAATCGCCTTTTTGCGCTTGATTTCTATCTACTCTTACACCTGCTCCAACCGCCATTGAACCAGAAGAACGTGGCAAAGTCATATCGATGTGTTTATACGTTGCAAACATTAAACCCGAGCAATCGAAACCTGCACTGGTTGTTCCTCCACCGCGATAACGCGTTCCAATATGTTCAGATGCTTTGGCTATTAAAAATTCAGCTTTTGACATATTCTCTAAAGAAAGTGGTTTTGCCTCAACTATTTCTTTAGTTTCTGTAGGCACTTTAGCTAATTCTGCGGTTCCAAGTTTAATAATTAATTGATATCCTTCAGGAAGATTTTCAACTACTTCTTCATTTAACTCTTTTAAATCGTTCAGTTTAATTTTATATTTTTTTGCAATTTTGTACAAAGTTTCGCCTTTTTGAACCGTATGAATTTTATTTCCCAATTCATCTTCGCAGTCAACAGAAATAACTTCAATTGGTTTTTCTTGTGGTTTTTCGGCTTTTTGTGGAGCAACATCAACTACTTCTTTTTTAGATGCAATAATTGTTATTTTATCGCCTATTTGAATAGCTTCTGGTTTTATATCTGGATTAAGTTCTTTTATTTTTTCTAAGGAAATTCCGTATTTTTTTGCAATTTTATACAACGATTCTCCTACCTCAACTATATGAAATTCGGTTCCATCTACATTCTTTGAAGTAACTTTTTTCTTTTTATTCTCGGTCTTAGAATTCTTGTTTGGAATGAGTAAAACTGTTTTTAATTGTAATAATGTTCCTTTTGCCTTTGGATTCAATTCATAAATATCAGACTCCGTTACGTTATATTTTTTAGCAATTGAATAAAAAGATTCGCCTTCAACTACAGTATGTTTAATCGTTTTTTGCGAAAAAACCATACTGGTATAGCAGATAAATATAAAAGTAATAAGAGTTATGAATCTCATAGAAAACTATTTTAGATGGATTGGAGTAAAATTTTGAGTTTGCAAGGTAAAAAAAACTCCCATTTTATAGGGAGTTTTAACATTATTTTATCTTACAACGGAATATTTCCGTGTTTACGTTTTGGTGTATCAACTACTTTATTTTCTAGCATACTGAAAGCTTTAAGTAACTTTCTTCGGGTATCGCGTGGCAAAATTACCTCATCGATAAATCCGCGTTGAGCAGCGGTATAAGGATTTGCAAACAACTCAGCATATTCTACCTCTTTTTCTAATAATTTTGCTGCTGGATCAACTGCTTCGGTAATTTCTTTTTTGAAAATAATTTCTGAAGCTCCTTTTGCACCCATAACTGCAATTTCTGCACTTGGCCAAGCAAAATTCATATCAGCACCAATATGTTTAGAGTTCATTACGTCATAAGCTCCACCATAAGCTTTACGTGTAATTACAGTAACTCTCGGAACTGTTGCTTCGCTAAATGCATATAATAATTTGGCTCCGTGAACAATAATTCCGTTCCATTCTTGGTCGGTTCCTGGTAAGAAACCTGGCACATCTTCTAAAACTAATAACGGGATATTGAAACAATCACAAAAACGTACAAATCTTGCACCTTTAATAGAAGATTTTACATCTAAACAACCTGCTAAATATTTTGGATTATTAGCCACAATTCCTATACTTCTACCACCTAATCGAGCAAAACCTACAACTATATTTTCGGCAAAATCTTTATGAATTTCAAAAAAAGAATCTTCATCAATGATATTCGCAATTACATCGTGCATATCATATGGCTTATTCGCATTATCAGGCACAATAGTGTCTAATTTTTCACGTACTTCGTTACCTAAAAAATAAGGCACTTTTGGTGTTGTTTCTCTATTATTTTGCGGAACATAGCTCAATAATTTTTTAATATCTTCCAAACATTCAATTCCGTTTGGAGACGTAATGTGAGCCACACCTGATTTTGTTGAATGTGTGCTAGCACCTCCTAATTCTTCTGAAGTAACTTCCTCGTTTGTAACTGTTTTTACCACATTTGGACCCGTAACAAACATATAACTATTCCCTTCTACCATCATGGTAAAATCGGTCATTGCAGGCGAATAAACTGCCCCACCTGCACAAGGTCCAAGTATTGCAGAAATTTGTGGAATAACTCCCGAAGATTGAACATTTCTGTAGAAAATATCTGCATAACCACCTAATGATCGAACACCTTCTTGAATACGCGCACCACCTGAATCATTCAATCCAATCATTGGTGCACCGCTTTTCAAGGCCATATCCATTACTTTGCAAATTTTTTCGGCATGTGTTTCAGATAATGAACCTCCAAAAACTGTGAAATCTTGAGCAAAAACATAGACAATTCTACCATTTATTGTTCCATATCCAGTAACTACTCCATCACCATAATAGATTTCTTTCTCCATTCCGAAGTCAGTAGTTCTGTGGGTTACTAACATACCAATTTCTTCAAATGAACCTTCATCCAAAAGATACTCAACTCTTTCACGAGCAGTTAACTTCTTTTTAGCATGATGTGATGCAATTCGTTTTTCACCTCCACCTAATTTTGCTAAAGCAATTTTATCGTTTAATATTTTTATTTTATCTTCCATTTTCTTTCAATGTGTCAATTAGACAATTTGTCGATGTGTCAATTAATTTGGTAATCGTAATACTTTTTGATCTTCAAGATATTTTTGCAATGCAACCATAGCGGCAATTTCTGCTTCTGTATCTAATTTTGATTTAAGTTTTTCAGCATCATAATAGGCTTTTACAAAACCGGTATCAAAATCTCCAGAACGAAATGCTTCATGCTCCATTACAAACTTTCCGAAAGGCAAAGTAGTTGCAACACCTTCAACGTGATAATTATCGATGGCTTTAATCATTAATTCAATAGATTCTTCTCGTGTTTTTCCGTAAGTTACTAATTTGGAAAGCATTGGGTCGTAATAAATTGGCACATCCATTCCTTCTTCAATTCCGTTATCCACGCGAATTCCTTCTCCTTCAGGCAATTTATATGTACTTAAAAAGCCAACATTTGGTAAGAAATCATTCATAGAATCTTCAGCATAAACACGAAGTTCCATAGCGTGACCGTGAATTTTTAAATCTTCTTGTTTAATATCTAATGCTTCACCACGAGCCACACGTATTTGCAATTCAACCAAATCTAATCCCGAAATCATTTCTGTTACTGGATGTTCTACTTGTAAACGTGTATTCATTTCTAAAAAGTAGAAATTATGATCTGCATCCATTAAAAACTCCACAGTTCCTGCACCAAGGTAATCACAAGCACGAGCAACTTTTACCGCAGCTTCACCCATTTCTTTTCGCTTTTCTGGTGTTAAAATACATGAAGGAGCTTCTTCAACAACTTTTTGATGACGACGTTGAATACTACATTCTCTTTCAAAAATATATAAAACATTCCCATGACTATCAGCCATAATTTGGATTTCAATGTGTCGTGGTTTGGTTACATATTTTTCAATAAAAACCGAACCATCACCAAAAGCAGAAGTTGCTTCACTAATTGCACGATTCATTTGCGATTCAAAATCTTCCTCTTTTTCAACCACACGCATTCCTTTTCCACCACCACCAGCGGATGCTTTTATCAGAATTGGAAAACCAACAGCTTTTGCAGTTTTCTTTGCTTCTTCCACATCAATAATTGCATGATCCACTCCAGGAACCATTGGAATGTCATATTTCATAACTGCTTCTTTAGCCGCTAATTTACTTCCCATCATTTCAATAGCTTTCGATTTTGGTCCGATGAAAATGATGTTGTTTTTTTCGCAAGCTTCAGCAAAAGATGAATTTTCACTTAAAAATCCATAACCTGGATGAACAGCATCAACGCCTAAATCTTTACAAACTTCAATGATTTTATCACCGCGCAAATAGGATTGACTTGAAGCAGCTTCTCCAATGCAAACGGCTTCGTCAGCATATTTTACATGAAGTGCATTTCTATCGGCAGTTGAAAAAACAGCTACAGTTTTAATGCCCATTTTTTTTGCGGTTTTCATTACTCTAATGGCAATTTCACCGCGATTTGCTACTAATATTTTTTTAATTTCTTTCATAATGTTAAGTTGAAAGAAGAAAGACCGCTTTACTAAGAGAAGAAAGATAAATTCTAACTTCTTTTTTCTTGCATCTTGCCTCTTTTTTTATTCAAATTCAACTAATAATTGTCCTTTGTCTACAGCATTTCCTTTTTCTACAGCAATAGACTTAATAACGCCATCACGTGGTGAAAGGAAACTATTTTCCATTTTCATGGCTTCAAGAATTAATAAAGGGTCATTTTCTTTTACGGTTTGACCAACTTCTACGCTGATTTCAAGAATTAAACCAGGCATTGGTGCTTTGATTGCATTAACAACTTTGGTTCTTCCGCGCTCAATTCCCATACTTTTGATTAATTCATCTAAAGCATCTGAAATTGCAACTTCATAAGTGTTGTTATTGACTTTGATAGTATATTTTTTTGCAATAAAATCTGCTGAAACAATTTCGGCTTTATAAGGTTTACTATCTTTTAAAACATGAAATTTTGAATCTTCAACACAAATCGCATCGAGTTTTTTAAGGTCGCTTTCGGTAAATTCAAAAGTATTTGAATTGTTAACTAAAAGCTTATAATTGGCATCCATATGAGATTATTTTTAGTTGTCGTAAACTTACGAAAAGAAATCGTTTTCGAAAATGATAAATCTCATAAAAATTGTAAAAATGCTATAGCTTTTTATCGGTTTAGGTAAACCTTAATTAATTCGAGTAATTTTTGTTTTTGGATAGGTTTAGAGATAAAATTATTAAATCCTAATTTCTTTATTTTATCCAATTCTTCTTCAAAAGAGTAAGAAGTTTGGGCAATAATAGGAATTGTTGGATTGATTTTTCGAATTTCGGTAAAAGCCTCATAGCCGTCAAGATTTGGCATTTTTATATCCATTAAAACCAAATCTATTTCTTGATTTGTTTTGCAAAATTCAACAGCTTCTACTCCATCTTTTGCACGAATAATCTTGAAATTATAACTTTTTAAAATATTTTCGATGAGTAAAAAATTAATGTTATCGTCTTCAGCTACTAAAATAATTTCCTCTTTTCCTAAATTTGTATTAACTTTTATTTCAGGAACAATTTCTTTTTTGGTTTCATTCTCATTGGCATAATTGAGTGGAATTGATACAAAAAATGTAGAACCAACACCTTCTTGAGAAGTAAAATTAATTTTTCCTCCAAGCATATCAACATACGCTTTTGAAATTGCTAAACCTAAACCAAGACCTTCATTTGCTGAAATTCCTTTTGCATTTATTTTACTAAATCGCTTAAAAATATTTTCTTGAAAGGCTTTCGGAATTCCTATTCCAGAATCTTTTACACTGAAATTAATCTTGTTGCTTTTTTCGTCAACTTCATAATCTAAAATAACAAAACCTTCTTCAGTAAACTTATAGGAATTGTTCAATAGATTGGTAACAACTTCACCTAATTTAACTTTATCAGAAATAATTTGCTTTTTAATCTGCTGTTCAGGTTTTACTAATTTAAAAGCTACTTTTTCATACTATATAACTTTTCATACGATAGAAAAATCTGTTGGATGAACTCATCCAAATCAAAAGGCTGCAAATTTGGTTTAATTAATTGAGAATCTATTTTGGACATTTCCACCAAATCGTCAATGATTTCTAAAAGATTTTTACCACTTTGTTGAATTACTTTTATGTATTCATTTCTTTCTTTATCAGACAATTGCGAATTAGAAAGCAAATCAGAAAAACCTAAAACAGCATTCATTGGAGTTCTAATTTCGTGCGACAAATTCATTAAAAAAGCAGATTTTAATTTATCGCTTTCTTCTGCTTTATTTTTAGCAATTTCTAATTCTTTTGTTTTTGCTTGATTTTCTTCAAATAGTTTTCCGATGTATCTAAATTCTCCTTTAATATTTTTTAAAGATTGAATCGAACTTGCATCACCGGTTTTTAATATTTTCTTAATAAAGCTCAAAGGCAATTTAGACCATTTATTTGCGTAATAATAATAGATAACCCAAGATAAAATTAAGGCAATGGTAATAACTATTAAGATGTATTTTGTTATCCAAAAATCGATATTAAAAGCTCTTTTATAAATTAGATGCTTAATAACTTTATTGTTATAATCTTTTAATGGCATCACTAAATAAACAGCTTTTGATTTCACTTCTGGATGCTTAAAAAAATCGATATTTGATGTACTTATTTTTTCAAAATTGGCAAAATACTCATTGTCTAATAATCTTGCCATAAAAAAACAGCCTGATGGTTTTGTTTTATTTTTATAAGGATCATCTGATGGATGAATGGTTGCAGCACAGATTTCTACAACCCCTTCAGGTATTTTTAAATAAAATTTATCAACTTTTTTCTTTAATAATTTATCAATTGCTTCTTGCGGAATAAATTTTACGGTCTTAATTTTTGGTGAAGAAACTTTTGTTATAAAATTACCTTTAGTATCATACACACAAACATATTCAACTTTATAAGTATCCAAAACATTGGCAACCGATGAATTGAACCATTTGATATCTTTTGTTTTTACAAAATCAACAAATTCATCCCAATAGGTTATTTCGACTGCTAAAGAAGTGTAATTTTCGGAATTTAATTTAACTAACGAATTGATTTCGTTTTTGTAGATTTTATTACTTGAGTCATAAATTTCTTTCTCTTGTACTTTCATATAATAGTACAATGAAGCTACTAAGACTAACAAAGCAAAAGACATCAGCGAAAGCAAGCTAATTACTCTTGTATAGGTAGAATCAACATTTTTAGAGAAAAAAAACTTCACATCGAGTTGAATTAGATGTTAAATTTATACTTTTTTTTCAATAAAAATAAAATATTAAATAAAAAACAATCGCTATTTAGTAAAAATTCTACAAAGTTAACAAAGAAGTGCTTCTTAAAATTTGAATTGGTTTACTGTACCAAAACAATTCAAAATCTTCAAAATGTGTTTCAAAATCAGATTTTAATTGAGAAAAAGTGATTTTATTTTCAGTATAAACCGAAATTTTCTCTAAAGTTTCAACCAACCATTTACCTTCTTCTGAATTTAGAGAAATATCATAAGTTTGGGTTTTATCATGAAACGTTAATTTCATCATTTCCCAAGAATTTCCTTTTTTCGATTTGGTGAAGATTTCTGTTTGAGGTTTTCTTCCCAACCAAGTAACTTTAGCATTTGGTTTTGTTGAGAAATTTTGCTCTTTTTGAAGACAATTGTATATAAAATCAGATGGAATTTTTGTTTTTGGAATTTTGAAATCGAACCAATCTTGTAAATCGTAATCGAAACAGATTCCGTGCATGTAATTGAATAATGATTTCTTTAATCCAAAACTGAATTTATCGTGATTGATTCCTGTTTTATCTTTAAAATTGATATCGTTATTAGCAAAAGTAATTTCATTTTGTTCTGGAATTACTCCGAATTCTTCAGGAAACATTCCCACAGGAGAATGCGCTGTCATCGCAAATTGATGCCAAAAACCGCTTTGTAAGACACCCAATTCAAACAATTGACGCACCATTTCTAAACTATCAACGGTTTCTTGAATAGTTTGTGTTGGATAACCATACATCAAATAAGCATGCACCATAATTCCAGATTCGGTGAAATTTCGGGTAACTTGAGCTACTTGTTCAACGGTTACTCCTTTTTTGATTAATTCTAAAAGTCGGTCCGAAGCCACTTCTAATCCACCAGAAACTGCGATACAACCTGATTCTTTCAATAACAAACATAAATCAGCTGTAAAACTTTTTTCAAAACGAATGTTAGTCCACCAAGTGACTACTATTTTTCGTTTGATGATTTCCAATGCTACTTCACGCATCAAGGCCGGTGGTGCTGCTTCATCTACAAAATGGAATCCGTTTTCGCCTGTTTGAGCGATTAACTCTTCCATTCTGTCGACCAAAATTTTTGCAGCAATAGGCTCGTACAACTTGATATAATCTAACGAAATATCGCAAAACGTACATTTTCCCCAATAGCAACCATGTGCCATGGTAAGTTTATTCCAACGACCATCGCTCCACAAACTGTGCATAGGATTTGCAATTTCAATAACCGAAATATATTTATCCAACAACAAATCAGAATAATCTGGTGTTCCCACTTCTGCTTGTTTGTAATCGTGGCGTGTAGTGTTATTTTTATAAACGACTTGGTTGTTTTCTATAAGGAAAGTTCTTTTAAATTGGACTTCGACAAGCTCAGTCTGACAAACTGCTTCAAATAACAATTCAACTGGAAGTTCACCATCATCCAACGTAATAAAATCGAAGAATTCAAAAACTCTTTTATCTTTTAATTCGCGCAATTCAGTATTCGGAAAACCGCCACCCATCGCAACTTTTACAGTTGGAAAATTAGCTTTTAAAAACTGAGCACAACGAAAAGCGCTGTATAAATTTCCAGGAAAAGGAACCGAAATTAAAACTAGCTTTGGTTGTACTTCATCAATTCTTTCTTTCAGAATTTTCAGTGTAATTTCATCAATAAATGTTAACTCGTTTTGTAGGTGATTGTACAACTCATCAAACGAATTGGCACTTCTTCCTAAACGTTCTGCATAGCGACTAAATCCAAAATTTTCATCAATACATTCTACAATAAAATCGGATAAATCTTCTAAATATAAGGTAGCTAAATGTTTAGCTTTGTCTTGCATTCCCATCGTTCCAAATGCAAATTCCATATCGTCTAATTGAGCAAAACGAGATGCTTCAGGTAGAAAATTTCCTGAACAAATTTGACGAGCTAACGATGGATTTTTTCCTTGAAGAAAAGCGATTACGGAATCTATAGTTTTGATATAGTCGTTTTTGAGAGAATAAATTCGTTGTGAATTAAGTTCAAATTCTTGAAACTTGAAACCTGAAACTTGAAACAAACTTTCTAATCCTTCTTTGGAAAACAATTCTAAAATCACTTCAATACCTAAATCCATTTGGAATGCCGAAATGTTTTTGGTATTCAAAAACCCTTTGATATAAGCCGTTGCTGGATAGGGCGTATTCAGTTGGGTAAAAGGTGGTGTAATTAAGAGGATGTCTTTCAATGAAAATAATTTTTAACAAAAATAACTCTTTTTATTAAATATTAACTCCTTGTTAAAGCCGTTTTAGTAACAAAGATTTTTAGTATTTTAGCAAAAAAATACTAAAATGCCAAACGACTGTGTAACCTATCAAAATTCGGGATATTTTTCTAAACTTATCGTAGATTATTTAGACGAAAAATCTGAATTGCAATCGTTGTATAATCGTTTTCCAAAAATTGAAAATTTTCAAGGTCAAATTGATGAAAAAAGCAAAAATTTTCCGTTTGAAAATCGCGAAATTTTGGTTTCGGCATTAGAAAAACAATATGAAAATTTTGAAATTTCAAAAAGTACTTCACAAAATATTCAACTGCTAAAACTTTCAAACTCGTATACAATTACTACTGGTCACCAACTGAATTTATTTACTGGGCCTTTATATTTTTTGTATAAAATTGCTACCACAATTAATCTGTGTAAAGAATTAAAGCAAAAATATCCTACTCAAAATTTTGTTCCCATTTATTGGATGGCAACAGAAGATCATGATTTTGATGAAATCAATTATTTCAATTTTAAAGACCAAAAATTTAGATGGAACAGAGAAAGTAAAGGACCGGTTGGGCGCCTTTCCACAGAAGGATTGGATTTAGTATATGAAGCGTTTTCTAAAGAAATTGGATTAGGAAATAATGCAAAATACCTACTTGATTTATTTAAAAAATCATATTTAGAACATCAAAATTTAGCCACTGCAACCCGATTTTTAGCTAACGAATTATTCAAAAATGAAGGATTAGTTATTATTGATGCTGATGCTAAGGAATTGAAAAAACTTTTTGTTCCGTATGTAAAAAGAGAATTAGTCGAACAAACATCTTTTCATAAAGTAAACGAAATATTACCTAAACTTGAAGCCTACAACATTCAAGTAAATCCAAGAGAAATCAACCTATTTTATATACAAAATGAGTTAAGAGAACGCATTATTTTTGAAAACGGAAATTACACCATCAATAACACCACACTAAAATTTTCTGAAAAGGAACTTTTAATTGAACTAGAAAACAACCCAGAAAACTTTAGTCCAAATGTAATTTTAAGACCATTATATCAAGAAATTATATTACCAAATTTATGCTACATTGGTGGAGGAGGCGAAATTGCGTATTGGTTGGAATTAAAATCAAATTTTGAAGCAAATAATATTGCTTTCCCAATGCTTTTGGTTCGAAATTCCGTGCTCTTAGTTACAGAAAAACAAGCATCAAAATTGGATAAATTAAATTTAACTTGGAACGAAATTTTTATGGCCCAACAATTACTTTCTGATAAAAAAACAAAAGATTTTTCAGGATTTACCATCGATTTTTCAGAACAAAAAACAATTCTAAAAAAACAATTTGAAGCGTTACATGAAATCGCACTTCAAACTGATAAATCATTTACAGGTGCAGTAAAGGCACAAGAAAAAAAACAACTCAAAGGCTTAGAAAATTTAGAAAAGCGCTTATTGAAAGCCGAACGCAAAAATCATTCTTCAAAATTGGAACGCATTTTTGAAATCCAAAATGAGTTATTTCCAAACAAAAGTTTACAAGAAAGAACGCAAAATTTTTCATCATTTGTATCAGAAGTAGATGACTATGAATCTTTTGTAAGAAAAATTTTAACACAACTTAAACCTTTAGAACAAAATTTCACTCAAATAATTTTATAATTTACCGACAAAAAGCCTTTTTACTCGATAAAAAGTAATAATTTCAAATAATTAACATTTATTTTACTTAAATTGCTATTTTATAACAAATAAAATCCGCAATGTTAAATTATTATTATATTTGCACACCTAAATTAATTTGAAATTCTTATGAGAAAAATTACTTTTTATCCTACATTAATAATTACAATTCTATCCTTATTTGCTTTTAAAAATGTTTTAATTGACACAGACCTTATACAGGTTAAAGGTGGAACTTTTAAAATGGGCTCAAAAAAATCAGATGAAAGTGCAGAAGTTGACGAACAAAAAGAACATACTGTTACCTTAAACACATTTGAAATTAGCAAATTTGAAGTTACTGTGTGGGAATGGAAACAATTCATCAAAGCTAACAAAATGAAAATGCCAGTAAAACCAACTTGGGGATGGCAAGACAATTATCCTATTAATGGAGTAACTTGGAACGAAGCTATAGCTTACTGCAACTGGTTAAGTAAAAAGGAAAAATTACAACCTGTATACACTAAAAAAGGACCTAACTTTATTTGTAATTTCAAAGCAAATGGATATAGATTACCAACAGAAGCGGAATGGGAATTTGCTGCAAAAGGAGGTGCTTCTTCAAAATCTTTCAAATACAGCGGAAGTAACAATTTAGATGATGTTGCTTGGCACAAAAACAATAGCAAAGGAACTCCACACACAATTGGAACAAAATTACCAAATGAATTAGGTTTATACGACATGAGTGGAAACGTTTGGGAATGGTGCTGGGATTGGTATAACAAAGATTTTTACAAACAAGAAAAAGGAGAAAACCCTAGAGGACCAGAAATGGGAGACAGAAGAAGTGTAAGAGGTGGTTCTTGGGATAGCCAACCAAACTATGTAAGACCTGCCAACAGAATTTCTACCGAACCAAGTAAAACTCATGAATTTTATGGTTTTAGAGTTGCTAGAACAATAACAAAATAATAAAAAACATTATTGCAAAACCTAATTAAAATGGTACCTTTGCAAAAAATTTAAAAATGGCAACAAACAGAACTTTTACAATGATTAAACCAGATGCTGTAGAAAACGGGCATATTGGTGGTATCTTAAACATGATTACAGAAGGTGGTTTCAAAATTGTTTCTTTGAAATTAACTCAATTAACTATTGCTGATGCTCAAGCTTTTTACGCTGTTCACGCTGCAAGACCATTTTTTGGTGAATTAGTTGAATTTATGACAAGAGGTCCAATTGTAGCTGCTATCTTAGAAAAAGATAATGCAGTTGAAGATTTCAGAACTTTAATTGGAGCTACAAATCCTGCTGATGCAGCTGAAGGAACTATCCGTAAAAAATACGCTACTTCAATTGGAGAAAATGCGGTTCACGGATCTGATTCTGATGAAAATGCAGCTATCGAAGGTGCTTTCCATTTTTCAGGAAGAGAGCAATTCTAATATTCAGAAAGCAGTTTGCTTAAAAATATAAAAACTCGTTTCAATTAAGAAACGAGTTTTTTTTACCTATATTTTTCCATTATCTCTTTCACAACCATATCTGTTTGCAAAAAACGAGCTTTTCGTTCCAAATTTTTTGGTGGTGCAACTCTTTCTAAACAATCTGAAATTGAACAAGATTCGCAAGTTACTCCAACTTTTCTTCGTTTAATTTTTTCATCTTGCAAAAAAGCTATTCTACTTAAAGAATGTTGATTAATCATAATGCCTAATGCAATACTTCTATAATAACCTTTTCTAAAAGGATCTTTTGTAGCCGAAGAAATTACAAAATATTCATTATCTGTATGATGATAAGAAGATATCTGACTATCTAATACATGATTTTCAGTTGTTTCTGTCAAATCTTGAATTGTTTTTAAAGATATCCACCTACGACAATAATGTTCATTGCGTTCATTAGCATGTGGTTTTAATAAATTTGTTATGTGTAATTCTTTGGTCAACTGAAAATCACCACGTTCAGGGTTGTAACTAAATCGCAAAAAGAATAAATTTTTCAGATTAAAATCTTTTGGTAACACATTAGTTAATCGTTGATAAAAGGTTTCAGGAGAATCTGTAAAACCATCCATCAATATTTGAAAATCATTAGTAGAAAAAGTTTTTTTATCAAAAAAAGATTTAAGTGATGTTACTAATGATTTACGCGGAATTAATAAAGCTCCTGCGAAATATGAAGCTATAAAATTATTTAAAACTTGATCAAAACTATCAAATTTTATCCATGAAAAAGTAAACAATCTATCAGTTATATTCAAAAAATTATAAGCAATTTCTTTTGCATAAATAAACATTCGTTGCGAATCATCAGTTTCAGAGGAAACTAAAAGAGTTTTAGAACTTGGCACAAAAACAGAACGCAAATTATTCAATTCCTTATGCTGGGCTAACTCATCATTCTCAATTGTGTAACCGTATTCTTCAACTAAAATTTCTTCAAAATCTTTTGAATTTAACCGTTTATTCAAATCTAGTGAATATGCTTTGGCAAATTTTTCAACCTGTAGCTCAATTTCTTCAAAGTAATTATTATTTGCTTCCTGATATGAACGCAAAGCAGCTAAAAAGAAACTTTCGCGTGTTAAATTATAGTGTTTAGCAATTTCAAAAAGCGTACTAATAAAGGCATTAACCTTTACAGGAGCTTCTGCAATAATATCAATTAAATCGCTTTCTTTAATTCCAAAAACATCCAATGGAATCTCTTTTAAAATTCTTGACTGCAAAATCTCTCCAATTGGCGCCAAATTTTTATCCAATTTTAAAGAAACTAATTGATCGTATGTTGTTTCTAAAGCTTCAGATAAAAGTAAAATCTTATCTCTTTTAGGATATTTTTTCCCTTTTTCAATTTCGTTTAAATACGATTTAGACAAACCTGTCATTTTTGCCAAACCAAACAACGATAGATTTTTTTCGGTTCTAATTTGTTTCAATTTTAAACCAAAAATCAAACGGATATATTCTTCTTCAATCATCAATCAACTATTAAAAAAATTAGAAAACTTTTTTTGCTTTTTGCCTCATTTTACAATGGAAAACAAATATAATACATTTTTGCGAAAAACATTTTTTATATTTTTTTACATTTTTGCGAACGTTCGCTTGTTTTATGTTTTTTAATTTTATAATATTGTACCAATCAAATAAATAAACTTTCTAATTATGGAAACGAATATCTCACAACTTCAAGTAAAACGACAAGAAAAGTATTCTGAAATTCTTTCAGATGGCGCTTTATTATTTATAGAAAAGCTACAAGTAAAATTCAATCCAAAAAGATTAGAATTACTAGAAAAGCGAAAAGAACAACAAAAACGTTTTGATTTAGGTGAAAAACCTCATTTTCCAAAAGAAACATTAGAAATAAGAAATAGCAATTGGACTGCTGCACCAATCCCTGAAATTTTGCTAGACAGAAGAGTTGAAATTACAGGACCTGTTGATAGAAAAATGGTTATTAATGCATTAAATTCAGGCGCAAAAGTCTTTATGGCTGATTTTGAAGATAGCTGCTCTCCTACTTGGTCTAACTTATTAGAAGGTCAACAAAATTTAAAAGATGCCATAAACAAAACCATTTCATTAGAACAAAATGAAAAAAAATATCAATTAAATAATCAAACAGCCACACTTTTAGTTCGCCCAAGAGGCTTGCATTTAGAAGAAAAAAACATTCAATTAAATGGGGAAAATTTTTCTGGCGCTTTAGTAGATTTTGGTTTATTTTTTTTCCACAATGCAGAAACTCTAATAAAACAAGAATTAGCTCCATTTTTCTATTTACCAAAATTAGAACATTATGAAGAAGCTCGTTGGTGGAACGATGTTTTTTTGTATTCACAAGACTACTTTAAAATTCCAATTGGAACAATAAAAGCTACCGTTTTAATTGAGACAATTACTGCAAGCTTTCAATTAGATGAAATTATATATGAATTAAAAGATCATATGGCAGGATTAAATTGTGGAAGATGGGATTACATTTTTTCATACATCAAAAAACTAAAATTACAGCCTAGTTTTATGATCCCAGATAGAGACCAAGTTACAATGACTAGTCCTTTTATGAGTGCCTACTCACAAAGAGTAGTTCAAGTTTGTCACAAAAGAAATGTACTAGCAATAGGCGGAATGGCAGCTCAGATTCCTATAAAAAATGACGAACGTGCAAATGAAATAGCTTATGCAAAAGTAAAATCAGATAAAGAAAGAGAAGTTAAAAACGGACACGACGGCACTTGGGTAGCTCATCCAGGATTAGTACCGCTAGCAATGAAAGTTTTCAACGAAAATATGCCAACAAAAAACCAAATACATATTAAAAGAGCTGAATTAAATATAACAGAAGAACAATTGTTAGAACTTCCGAAAGGAACCGTAACAGAAAACGGAGTCCGTAAAAATATCAACGTTGGAATTTTATACATCGAATCTTGGCTAATGGGTGTAGGTGCCGCAGCATTATATAATTTGATGGAAGATGCTGCCACAGCCGAAATTTCAAGAACACAATTATGGCTTTGGTTACATAAAGAAATCATTCTTGAAAATGGAGAAAAATGTAACGCGGAATTATATCAAAAGTACACCTCTGAAGAGTTAATTAAAATCAAAGCCTATGTTGGAGAAGAACGATTTAATTCAGGAAAATTTGAATTAGCAACTAAACTTTTCACAGATATGATATTAAATTCAGAATTAGACGAATTTTTAACCTTGAAAGCATACGAATATATTGACTAACAAAAAACTGCCGAATGCTGCAACATCCGACAGTCTATCCATAAATAATTACAAAATAATAACTATCTAAAAACACCACAAAATTATGAAAAGTGAAGAAAGAATTCAACAATTAGTTACAGATTGGACAACAAATCCAAGATGGAAAGGTATCGAAAGACCTTACACAGCAGAAAAAGTAATAGAACTACAAGGTTCATATCAAATAGAATATTCTATTGCACGCCGTGGAGCTGAAATTCTTTGGAACAAATTAAACAATCAGGATTGGGTTGCTGGTTTAGGCGCATTAACAGGAAATCAAGCTATTCAAGAAGTAGAAGCTGGATTAGAAGCTATTTATTTAAGTGGCTGGCAAGTAGCTGCAGATGCAAATGTAGCTGGCGAAATGTATCCTGATCAATCTCTATATCCTGCTAACAGTGTTCCATTAGTTGTTAAGCGTATTAACAACGCATTGTTACGCGCCGACCAAATTCAGTCTGTGAACAAAGTTGAAAACAAAAAAGATTATTTAGTTCCAATTGTTGCTGATGCTGAAGCGGGTTTTGGAGGTAACTTAAATGCTTTTGAACTCATGAAAAGTATGATTGAAGCTGGGGCTGCAGGAGTTCACTTTGAAGACCAACTTTCATCTGCAAAAAAATGTGGGCATTTAGGCGGAAAGGTTTTAGTTCCAACACAAGAAGCTATCAATAAATTAATTGCTGCACGATTAGCGGCTGATACAATGGGAGTTCCAACATTAATTGTTGCTCGAACCGATGCTGATGCTGCCAATTTATTAACCAGCGATATTGATGAAAGAGATAGAAAATTTATTACTGGAGAGAGAACTCCTGAAGGATTTTTTTACGTAGAAGCTGGAATTGAACAAGGCATTGACAGAGGATTGTCATATGCTCCTTATGCAGATTTAGTTTGGTTAGAAACTTCAACACCTGATTTAGAAGAAGCTAGAAAGTTTGCAGCGGCTATCCATGCTCAATATCCTGGAAAATTATTAGCTTATAATTGTTCTCCATCATTTAATTGGGCAGCAAAATTATCTGTTGCGCAAATGGAAACATTTCGTGAAGATATTGCCAAAATGGGATATAAATTTCAATTTATAACATTAGCTGGATTCCATGCATTAAACACTTCAATGTTTGAATTAGCTTTAGCATACAAACGTAAAGGGATGGCTGGATATTCAGAATTACAAGAAAAAGAGTTTGCCTTACAAGCTGAAGGATTTAGAGCTGTAAAACATCAAAATTTTGTAGGAACAAGTTATTTTGATGAAGTTCAAAATGCAGTCACTGCAGGATTATCTTCAACTGTAGCGATGAAAAATTCTACAGAAACCGCACAATTTTAATCTTATTAGTCTTTAATTTTTGGTTTATTTAAGTCCCTTTTCTATTAAGAATTGGGGCTTTTTTTATCGTAAAATCAGATTTGTCACTACATCTTTTCGAAGTTCTTCGTTAATCATTTTGATGATTTTATCTTTTCCATAACTCAATTCTTCTCGTAAAACCGCTGAAGACAAAGCTACATAAAGCGTTGAACCTTTGAGTTGAATTTCTGTTGTGTAATTATTTACCCCATTTCCCATTAAATTTTTCCAGGCATCACGCACATTAACCACATCCATACCAGCTTCCAACTTATTTTGAGTAATAAATTGCTTCAACACATCTCCAATCGGACTTTCTTCATTGAATCGCTTTGCCATACTTACTTAATCGAAAATTTAACCGGTCTTTTGTAATGATATTCTAAATCTTGTTGGTTTTTAACAACTAATTTATCTTTAGATAATTCGATTATTTCTTCGTTCCAATTAGCGTAATTAGTTTTATACTGAATAGTTGCATCACCATCATTAAGCACAACAACAACATCTTCTTTTAAATCATTTGTCAAATAGGTACCATCTATTTGCGGCATAACTTTGCTACGGAACCCTTTTTTATCGGTAATTTTAAAAAAATCAATAGTTTCATTTACCTTATATTCTTTCTTATCTCCATCAGGAAGTTCAACTTTTTCAATTTCCCAATAACCATTTAAATTTTGCAAATCAGATTCAGAAATAGATTGTTTACACGATAAGAACAATCCGAAAACAAGAAATAAAATTATTTTTTTCATTACACATTCTTTAATATGGTATAAAATTACAATTATTTCTCTTTTGAATTAAACTATTCCTTACTTTTATTGTCTAACGATTGTATAACCGTTTTTTTACTCCTATGAAAAAAATTATCCCTTTTTTAGTCGCTTTAGCATTAATAAGTTGTGGCTCAGATGATTCTTCAACACCTACAACCCCTGAAGAACAAATGTATTTTCCCCCTATTGGTTCAACAACTTGGGAAACAAAAACAGTCGAAAGTTTAGGTTGGAATCAATCACAAGTACAACCACTATTAGATTATTTAGAATTAAAAAATACGAAAAGTTTTATTGTACTTCATAATGGAAAAATTGTTTTAGAAAATTATTTTAACGGTCATTCTGCTACTGAACCTTGGTATTGGGCAAGTGCAGGAAAAACGTTAACAGCAACAGTAACAGGAATTGCCGAACAAGAAGGTTTCTTAAACATTAACAACAAAGTTTCTGATTATTTAGGAATAGGTTGGACAAGTATTCCGTTAGCTAAAGAAAATTTAATTACAAATAAACATCTTTTAACCATGACATCAGGTTTAAATGATGCTTTAGGTGATGATGTTTCTCCTGCAAATTTACAATATGTTGCCGATGCTGGCACACGCTGGGCGTATCACAATGTATATGTAAAACTACAAGATGTGGTTGCAGAAGCCACTGGACAAACATGGACTAGCTATTACAATACCAAATTAAGAGACAAAATTGGTATGACTGGTTCATGGCTTCCATATCTAGGCTTAAGTGTATATAGAAGCGACTCAAGGAGTATGGCGCGTTTTGGTTTATTAGCTTTAAATAACGGGAAATGGGAAAACAATCAAATTGTCCCTCAAAATTATTTCCAAAACGCAACTACCACCTCACAAAATTTAAATTTAGCATATGGCTACATGTGGTGGTTAAATGGGAAAACTAGTTTTAGATTACCACAAAGTCAATTGCAATTTAATGGAACATTAATTCCAAGCGCTCCAAGTGATATGTATTGTGCTTTAGGAAAAAATGATCAAAAAATATATGTCGTTCCTAGTAGAAAACTTGTTATAATTAGAATGGGAGATGTAGCAGATGGTGTAAATTTTGCATTATCTGATTTTGACGAAACCTTATGGGAAAAAATAAGTGCTGTTATTAACTAACAGCACTTATTTTATTTTTTTAATTTTTTTTTT
>Ga0209480_10001187_pt1 | contig 19241 bp, 13 predicted proteins | sample JI61114C2DNA_FD_187501 | JGI IMG/M metagenome (GOLD analysis project Ga0209480, IMG submission 187501) | Wastewater effluent complex algal communities from Wisconsin, to seasonally profile nutrient transformation and Carbon sequestration -... | ecosystem: Engineered > WWTP > Effluent > Algae... | reverse complement strand
TAATACTAATTTCCACCGTATGACTGCCAGCAGTAAGGGTTGAAATACCTACATCATCGCCACCAAATGTAAACGAACCGCAATTGTCATCTCCACCGGCCAATCCACCATCATCATCTTTCATTTGCATTGTGTATGTTGCGCCTGGATCTAAAGCGGCACCAAGTGTAATTGTAACAGGAGGCGACGTATCAATAAAGGCTTCATCTTCTGTATTTATCCCTAAGGCATCAATAATTAAATAGAGGTCAGGTTTTTCAGTTTCAATTAGACCTGTGCAGCCAAAAAAAGTGCAATCATCACAACCACTGGAAACAATGGTGGCATATTCTAATTGATATCCGAAAGTGTCGATGGTAATGGTATGGCTAACCACGTAATCGGTTGGAACGCCACCAACTGCATTATAAGTCTGAGTTGGAGGGAATTCATCATTGCTGGTAACACCATTTCCGAAGTCCCAGCTATAGGTAAATCCATCAATGCCGTCGCTGTGAATACTGGTTTCAAAATCTACATTTATTGGGTCACAACCATATGTGAGCGATGGAATAATGCCACCATCTTCCGGTACTGCGGGTAAAACTTCTAAAAATATACTGTATTCCGCAGCCTGGTCGCCTCCCGGGTATTCTAACGTTGCAATCAGTGGTACAGTTACCTCATACCAACCTGGTACTAGCGGGGTTCCGCATACACGGGCACATCCATATAAACTAACATCCGGATCGTAATCAACTGGTAAGTCGCCTAAATTAGTTGAAACGTTCATTCCGTATGGCATTCCCACCGGTTCAAGAATATGGTAATTCAGGAATTCCAGTGTGCCAACCACATCAACAGTAGTGTCATCCTGCATCACAAACGTAATATCACTTTCGTAAAATTCTCCTGCTGTGGCAGGTGGTAATGTATCGGGGTAAACACCGGGTGAAATCCAGGCATAGTCGATGCTACAGGTGCTGCAAACTTGGGAAAAGCTCTGTGCAGCGGCTAAAAGTAAGCATGTAACTAGTAGGGTATAAGATTTTTGCATGCGTAATACGGATTTTGATGGAAAATTAGGGATTTTTTTAAGAATTAAGGTTTGGGTGGTCTTTTCAATTGTTGGTAAAAATGGAATTCTCTCTGCTATTGCCAATTCCTCAGAGTTTATCCACTAAGAGCGGACTATTAACCTAGATTTAATGTGGTTATATACTATCAACAATTTTGTTTCCTTCGTTTAAAACTGACAATGGGCATATTGTTAGATGTAAACAAAAAATAGAAAATCATGTATACTTATACAGACGTACCTGTGTATCAATTCATTAATGCTGTACCAATATCCAATTAATATTTGTGGGATATATTTTAAATTAAAACAATGCTTTTGTTGTGTTAATATAGTGTTGCCATAACATTGTGGTAATACCATGTATTGAACTTTGTCCCAACAGTTTAATCATGGAAAGGAAAAATTTTCTCAGGTCACTTGGATTACTTGCAGCGGGAACAATGGTTCCTTTAAAAGGTAAATCGGTTGTTACAATAAATGAACCACTGCCAACCAAACAAAGGTCGATGCGCATTGCACATTTAACTGATGCACATATTGCAGATAATAAAAATGCACGCAACGGTTTTATTAAATGTTTGCACGCCATTCAGCAAATGGAAGACACGCCTGATTATATTATTAATGGTGGAGATGCCATTGAAGACGCCCTGTATAACACAAAATCGAATGTCAATAAGCAATGGGATTTATGGCATTCCATTTTGAAAAATGAATGTAGTATTAAAGTGAATAATACCATAGGTAATCACGACATATGGGGATTGTATACGGAGAAAAAAGACTTTTTGTATGGCAAAAAATTTGCGCAGGAAAAATTGCATATGGAACATACCTATTATAGTGTTGATCAATGCGGATGGCATATTATTTTTTTAGACAGCACACAGAAAAAAAGTAATGGGATGTGGTATACCGCAAAACTAGGAGAGGAGCAAATCGATTGGCTATCACGCGATTTGGCTGCAACACCTGCAAATACGCCAGTTCTGGTTGTTTCTCACATTCCCATTTTATGTGCTAATATTTTTTTGGATAATGTAAAACAACGTTTTGGAAAATTTCAAATTCCGGGTTCATGGATGCATACCGATGTGCAGGAAATTGTAACCTTATTTAATCAGTATCCTAATGTAAAACTTTGCATTAGCGGACATATCCATCTTCAGGATAAAGTGCAGTATAATAATGTTATGTATTGTTGTAATGGAGCCGTTTCAGGTGATTGGTGGAGGAATGAATATTATCACCAAACCAAAGCAGGGTATGCTATTATTGATTTATTTAACGATGGTACATTTGAGAATAACTACATGCATTACGCATAGTTTACACAGCGGTAATAATTAATTAATATCGATACGTGTATTATCCGTTAAACGGTTTGTTATTTTACAGCTAAATTACTGCGTATGGAAGGTGCTATGTTATTACAAAAATCAGCTATTCCTGCATCTACTATGTTATTAGATAATTGTACACACACTATAGAACAAGGCAATTACGAAGAAGCATTAAATATTTGTATTCAGTTTTTAGAGAATTTCCCGGTTGATAATTCCAATCGTGATAAAAATGGTATTGGATATCATAATTATTTGCGACTTTGCTCCATTATGATGAACGACAATCATCATTATGCTGCGGTTATTAATTTATTGAATATTAAACAATCTGTTATTGATTTTGCGTTGTCTTTTTTTATAGAAATCGGTAAAAAAGGCATTCATTTTCCAAAGCCTGTGGTGCAAAAAGAAGATGTGCTATTTGTATTTGTTTTCTGCAAGCAAATTCAACAGTTGATATTGGAAAAATTACAAAGGCATCCAGAAAATTAGTCCGTTTGAAAAGGCCTTTTGCTACAAATGTTAATTTTATAAAAAAATGTATGTTTATTGCCCTGACTGTCAGCTATTTGTAAAACTGCCATTAACAGCTAAATTATTGTTGTTATTGAACCAATTTTATTAATTTTGATACCATAAACGCAAACATATGAAATTGCACAAAAACTCCCTTTTCCAAATCGCCTTATTGCTGATTGTCTCTTCAGTTACTTTTACTTCTTGTGTAAAAACCGGCTGTGAACGCGAATTTAATTATGTTGCTTACCGACCGGTGTATATGAGTTATGAAGATTTACGCAACGCTGTCACCGTAGAAGGTCCCAGAAAAATGGTAACAACAGGTAAAATTTATTACCATGCGCCATATTTATTTGTTAACGAAGTAAATGAGGGTATTCATATTGTTAACATCAGCAATGTAGCCGCACCGATAATTACCGGATTTATTAATATTCCGGGTAATGTGGATATTGCAATGAGTGGTAATACTTTATATGCCGATAGTTATATCGATTTAGTTGCATTGGATGTTACTAATATAGATGCAATTGCTATTGTGGATCGCGAACAAAATGTTTTTCCTTATCGTGTAGATGAAAATATTCATGTAGATGTTGATGAAACAAAAGGCGTTGTAGATGGCTGGTTAGGTACTGATACGGCTATCACAATGGAATGTGGGAACATAGATTCCTATTTTTTCCCAACTGATGTGGTGTTTTTGTCTGAGTCATCTGCAGCTTTTGAAGGAGCTCCGGGTGTAAATGGCAGTAAAGGTGGTTCAATGGCCAGATTTGCAGTAGATAATAATTATTTATATTGTTTATCTGAAAACACCATGGAATTATTTGACGTAAATAATCAAAACAATCCAGTTCATTCAGGTGATGTTCCAATGCCTTGGAATATTGAAACTATTTTCCCGCACGAAGATTATTTATTCATTGGTTCAACAACAGGTGTTTCAATTTATAATAACAGTTCGCCGTTTAATCCAACATTTGTTTCCATTTTTGAACATGCTACGAGTTGCGACCCTGTAGTAGTTAAGGGTAATTATGCTTATAGTACATTGAGAAGTGGCAATGAATGTGCAGGCTTTTCTAATCAATTAGATATTATTGATATTTCTAATATTTCATACCCTTCGCTTGTTAATACAGTAAATCTTACCAACCCAAGGGGCTTAGGCATCGATGAAGATTATTTATTTATCTGTGATGGCAATGGTGGATTGCGTATGTATTCGATAAATGTACCTACAGCGCCTACCTTGTTGCAGGTTGTTGATATTGAAGAAAGTTTTGATGTAATTACTGCCAACGGATTGTTAATAGTTGTGACTGCTGATGGTTATCATTTATTTGATTATAGCAGCGGGACTTTAAATGAGGTTGGTGCAATAAAAAAATAATCTGTAGTAACTACACTAAAATCATAAAACGAATTGGGTGCAAGAGTTAATCACTTTTGCACCCATTTTTTTATAAATTAAATTAAGAAATTGCAACTCTACAAACTTTGCTGCAATGGTTGTGTTTTCTGTTAAAATTGTTAGTCTGCTGGTTCCCAAAGCTCTATGGCATTGCCTTCCGGGTCGAGGATATGTACAAATTTACCATAATCGAAACTGGATATACTATCGATGATGGTTACCCCATTGTTGCGTAATTCGTCAACTAAGGCTTCCAAATTTTCAACTCTGTAATTAATCATAAATTCTTTTGTTGAAGGTTGAAAATATTTGGTATCCTCAGCAAACGTGCTCCATTGTGTATAGCCCTTTTTAGTTGGGTCGTCACTTTGCAACCATTCGAAAGTTGCGCCATATTGGTCTGTTTTTAATCCCAGGTTGGTATTGTACCAATCTTTCATTTTGTTAGGGTCTTTACATTTAAAAAAAATGCCACCAATACCGGTTACTTTGTTCATTTTAATTTGATTTTAAAGATTAATTATTTTAAATATTTTGAATTGTTTCAATAGGGAATCAAACACTTGTTTTTAGATATTCGGATTGTTGCCTACTTCAAATTTATAACGATTAACTAACTCACATCAAAGCGCATTGGCCTTTAATATCAAATGGATGATTTAGTTTTTACACTTTCATTAATGATTTCCTGAAGAATGCCCGCATCAATATCACTCAATTTATTGATGTAGAGGCATCCACCACCGGTTTTACATTTGCCAAGTTTTTTGATTAACTCCGGGTTTTTATTTGCATGTATTTTGACATAAAGCGAAAGATTGGCTTTACGAGGTGAAAATCCAATAATTAACCAGTCAACTTCGCGCCCGGTTTTAGGGCTTACATATCTCATATTACCAAAGCCAATTATTGCACTGCCCCACATTTTGGGCTCAGCTTTAGTGGCCTTTTTCATCATTTCGATAATTGCATAACAATCGCTTTTTTTTGTTGCATCACTTAATTTTTCAATAAAGGAATCAACACTTGCGCTTGTTTCTTGGGTTTTAATGGTTACAAGTTTTGTTTTTTTAACGGGCATATTGAAATGTTTGAATGAAATTAATGCTATAAATAATCAGAAATGCAAACAGGAGCAATAGTCCCAATCCAGATTGGCTAAACCTGATTGGTATTGCTAATTTGTGTTTTTCGTTTTAATATTAGCGCTGAAATCAGTGTGATGATTAACCCCACCGGAAATGGTTCAACAAATGTCATTAATCCATAAACAATCGGGTTCTCGATGGATTTCAAATATTTTTGCATCTCTTCTTCAACCTGTGCAACTTCTGCCTCCGACTTGCCTGCTTCTTTAGCATTTTCAATTTGTGCCTTGGCATATTTTTGTGGAAAATCGGGCATCAGATAAGGACTGTAGCTCATCCACGCAATTACATAAATTAAACTTGATATAACAGCAATCAGAATGCCCACCTGAAATGCTTTTCCGAATGAAATTACCCCATTACGGTATTTATCCCGATAACTTTTGATTCCGAAATACACCAACACAAAGGATAAAATGATACCGGCGTAACCAAGATAAACACCATTGCCGAAGTCTTCTTTGTCGTTAACAAACAACACTGTAATTAACATCAACGAGGCGGCTATACCACCTGAAATAAGTCCGTAGGTTAAAATAATTTTTCGCATATAATTTTTTTTACAAAAATGGGTTAAGGTGTAATTTTGCTTGTCATACTTTCGGACAAATATTTAAAAGCCTTGCTGCTATTGAGTTTCAAAATTCACTTTTTAGGCAATTAATCCTATTTCTTTTGCTTTTTGAATTGCTTGGGTTCTTCGTTCAACATTTAATTTGCTAAAAAGACGACTGATTAATGTCTTCACACTGCTTACTGAAATAAATAAAGTTTTTGCGATTTCATCGTTGCTCATACCCTGAGCAATGAGCTGTAATATTTCCAATTCTCGTTTTGTGATGCCATAATGTTCCTGTTGTGATTTAGCTAAATCGGCATCAAAATGCGATTGCACAATTGTAACTTCTTCCTTAACGATTTGGATTGTTGTTTTAGGTTTAACGATTTTACCTCCGGCCCAAACGCCAATTATAGTAAATAAGAGCGCAATAATACCAATATATATTTCAGTGGTATTGGTTTGGAGCAGGAATTTGTATTGCAACCATTTTAGCACTAACAATAAGCCGGCAAGGGCAACACTGTAAAGCAGCACATCTTTATTATGTTTTAAAAATGGTAATAACCGCATGAGTAGCCTTTGATTGGCTAAACTAAGATAAGTTTATCAACTCTTATAAAACCCTAACGCATTATCATTACAATACCAGGGTAAAATTGCCTTGTTTGTAATATTGCACATTATCAACTCCACTGCCACTTACAACGTATACATAGGTGCCTATTTCCTGCACCTTACCTTCAAACGTACCATCCCAACCGATGCTTGCGGTGCTAGTAGAAAATACCACTTCGCCCCATCTATTGTAAATGGTTAATTCGTAATTGGCCATACCGTAATTGAAGGGCAAAAATTCATCATTGAATCCATCGCCATTTGGAGAAAACGCATTCGGAATATCTAACAATGAAATCTCTTCAATAATCACACTATCGCAAATTTTATCTTCACAACCATTTTCTGTAGTTACGGTTAAACAAACCTCATAAGCGCCTGCAAGAGGGTAGAGGTGAGTTGGATTTTCTTCAGAAGATGTAAATCCATCACCAAATTCCCATTCCCAGGTTGAAGCATCGGTGCTAGTACTTGTAAAAATGACAGGAGAAAAAGTAGATGGCATTTCAGGTGTTGAGGTAAAGCCCGCAACCGGATAATCGTAAACAGTAACAACTGTAGTAACGGTATCGTTAATGCCACAATCGCCATCAACGTATGCTACAAGTGTGATGGTATATTCACCTGGCTCATTATAGGTATGACTAGGGTTTTCTTCAGTAGAAGTAGTGCCATCGCCAAAATCCCATGAATAGGCTACTGCATTACCACTTTCATTGCTAAAATCAACATCTACAGGGTAACAGCCCGATGACGGGGTATTGGTAAATGATGCTGAAGTAACCGGTGGTGCTAATGAAATTTTAAAAACACCAAGATTACAATTTTCGCTGCCGTTGGTATTACTCACCACACCGTCGGTTGTCGGAAAATCATCGTTACCACCGCAACCGGCACATACAGCGTGGTAAACTACACCCTGCTTATCGAAACGGCTGGTACCACCATCAACGTGTTCGGAACTGAAATCGCCGCCGAAATAAGTGGCATACTCTAAGGTGCTTAAATTTTCTCCAAATACCGCGAGGTAAAAGTCAGACCCATCGGTTGTGCTCTGTATGGCATCAGGTGTAACAGCCATGCCATCTACCGTGCCAGCTTCAAAGTTGACCAACTGGTTCACCGAACCGCCCCAACCGCACACATAGATATTTTTGCAATTGTCTACCAGGAAGGCAGTAGGTGAAATATTAACCTGATCGCTACCTGAACCAAATACTGTAGAATAAACAATAGTAGATAGCGAAGAGTCTAATTTTGTGATATATTGCGAACTCCCGGGATTTTCATAAACTGAGCCAACTACAGGGTAGGCACCGCGGGTTTGGCCGGTAATGAATACACTGTTTTCTTCATCTAACTCTGTTAAATAGGTTTGATCGTATTGATTGGTGCCAATATATGTGCTAAACTTCAAATCAGTAGCATCGTTGCTTATAATAGCTACATATCCATCTGCTGTTCCGCCTTGAAAAGTTTCGTGAAGGGCACCTGGCGTGGTAGGAAAATTGTTACTGTTTGTACCACCGCAAATAACATAATCTCCAGTTGCCATTGGTTTAATACTATAGGTTCCGTCCAGCAAAGAGCCGCCAACAAAACTGCACCACTGTAAAGTAGTGAGGGAATTGTTAAATCTGGCTATAAATCCATCTTGTTGTCCTCCAAGGGTTACCTGAAACACGCCTGCGGTTACAGGGAGGTTGGAAGATCGTGTGCAGGATGCAATACAAATATTGCCATCTCCATCCACAATCACTTCACCTCGTGCATGATCGCTATAATTATAATTGATTGCACCTGTTAATAATGCATCATTTTGAGTACCACCAAAAAAAGTAGAGCCAATTAAAGATGCACCGTCTGTGGCAAACTTGGTTATAACGCCATCGCTTCCGGAATTGTATGCCAATACATCGTCAACTGTAATACTTGGCCCGCCGTTAAATGTTTCGTCGTAAGCACCCGCAGTGACCGGGAAATTAGCTGAACCAGTAGAACCAAATACAACTAATTCGTTTTCCGGTGAAACATACAAGCTGTAAGGTTGGTCTTCACTATTTCCTCCCAAATAAGTAGAATAGACTAATGAAGTGCCATCTGCAGTGAATTTGGAAAGTGTTATATCACCAACATAAAAGCCACCGCCTCCACCCCAAGTAGATTGGTAAGCACCTATAGTTAGTGGATACCCATCACCAAATGTCATACCGGCACCATATAAAAAACCTTCATTATCAAACGTTGCTGAATTTCCCCAGTTATCAGCTGAAGAACCCGTATAACTCGCAAATATCAATGTAGCAGGGTCAATAACGAGTTCGTAATTTTTATCATAACCATTTGGAAATGAGAAAGATATATTGTTTACATCAAGTAAGTATTCACATAACACATTTACTTTTGAACCGTTAATCATTTGATAGGCAACAGGCTTAAGTTCAATCATTTTATTGATGCTGGTAGTTAATTCCAAGTTGCCTTCAACAAGTTGAATATTGTCCAAACCATCATACAACACTTTAATTTTGTTAGCATCAGCACCCGGTTTAACGATATAATCATATTTAACAGAACTACTCTGGCTATATACCAGCATGTCTATACCATCATAAAGTTGAGGATACCGTATTGCGCCATAGGCCGGAACTTTTCCCTGCCATTTGGATTGGTCATTACCAAGAAAATAATTGTAATAGTTGGCAAATTTGTTCTCTCCAACTAAGGTGATGTTTGGGTTTGCGCCAACAAATGACACTCTGAAAGCGTGTTTTTTTATGATAAAATTTTCCAGTTGATTTTTATTGCCGGAGTGATGCAATTCTCCAATCTCAGACATATTGGAAAAGTAGTAGGTAAAACAATTTTGCTCGAGAAACAAATTGCCACCATAAACCGGAGTGGAATAAAGGATATGATTTGCCCATTGGCCATTATTGGCAATATATTGTATATCGCCTGTTTTGGCATTATTTCCTGCAAAAATGGAAGTAACAGCTGATATCAAACCGAGGAGTAAACTAGATTTTTTCATTCAAAAGGAATATTTGCGACTAATTTATAGAAAAATAGGATATTTTGGTGCATCAAATGTAATTATTGCATCATTATGATAAAAGGATTTTCCCACAGATTATATCAATTGTTAACTATAGAGTTACCCGGTGTGGTTGCACATCGGGTAATGGCTCCTGTAACAAGACCTTTAAAGGCTTTTGATTTGACAGATTATCCTGATGCAAAAGTGGCTGCAGTCATGATTTTATTGTACCCAAAACAGGATACCGTCTATTTAGCTTTGATTAAACGACCGGATTACGGTGGCGTGCATAGCGGACAGGTGAGTTTTCCGGGTGGTAAATCGGAAGATTCGGATACGGATTACCAATTTACAGCATTGAGGGAAACAGAGGAGGAAATTGGTGTTAAAGCCTCGCTGATACAGGTTATTGGACAGCTGAGTAATGTGTATATTCCCCCAAGTAATTTTTTTGTTTTCCCTTTTGTTGGTTTGCTGGACCATAGTCCTCAATTTTTACCGGATGTAAATGAGGTGGAATACATAATTGAAGTTCCTGTTAACCTATTGTTGGACCCAGCTATCAAATCTACAGTTAAAATTAACCGACCGGAAGTATCTTTTGATGCGCCTTGTTACCTGATTAATGGTCATACTGTTTGGGGAGCAACTGCCATTATATTAAGTGAATTCGAGTTTTTATTAAAACAAATGAATCATTAATGTGTCCTTTTAAAAACACTTTCAATTAATCCTGCTAATGCCGCTTTGCGTTCGACAGGAATGTTTACAGCTTCAAATGCCGCTATCGCAGATTGGTAGTATTGTTCCATGGTATCTTCCGCTAATTTTCGGATTTGATATTTATTGAAAATGGCAAGCACTGTTGCAATTTTTTTATCGCTGCCAATAGTCTTATCTGTGTATAATTGCTGCAATAGTTGTTTGTCTTCATTATTAGCCACAGCTAATGCTTTGAGCACTAAAAATGTTTTTTTGTTCTGCACGATATCTCCACCAGGCTTTTTGCCAAAAGTTGCTTCATCACCATAAGCATCTAAAACATCATCTTGTATTTGAAAACTTATGCCCAATTCCAGTCCTGTTTTGTAAAGATGTTGGGCATCAACAGCATTAGCACCAGCGGCAATAGCTCCACAATACATACTACATCCTAGTAGGACAGAAGTTTTATTGCTAATCATTTGGATATATGTTGCCAAAGCAACTTCCTGTTCATGCTCAAAATCCATATCCAATTGTTGTCCTTCGCATACTAATAATGCGGTATTATTAAACATCTCCAAGAGATTAGGTAGAACAGATGAAGGTGATTGGCATATCAATTTATATGCTTGGATTAACATGGCATCTCCGGATAAAATACCGGTGTGCATATTCCATTTCTCATGTACGGTTTGAAGTCCTCTTCGAACCGGTGCATTGTCCATGATGTCGTCGTGAACTAAAGTGAAATTATGAAAAACTTCCATAGCCAGTGCAACCGGAATTTGAGGTTCAACATTGTCGGTAAACAGGTTGGCACTCATTAATGCTAAACAGGGGCGAATGCGTTTGCCTCCTGCAGATAAAATATACTTTGCCGGTTCATAAAGTCCCTTAGGTTCATCAGGAAAACCCGCATTCTGAATATGTGCTTCTACTAACTTTAGAATATGTTTTGCCTCCAACATGGCTGCAAATATAGAAGGAATATTAATGACTGTTTTAAATCTGCTTATTAATCCGTTAATTTGTAAACGATGTCGGAATTTGATTTTCAGGAACAACTACGCGAATTGCTTTCGAAATACTATATGCATAGTAAAAGTATTGAGCGTGAATTGTATAAAAGTGAACTCAAATACCGCTCGTTATTAGAACAACTTACCGATGCTATTTATTTTACTAGTATAGATGGTCATTTTTTGGAATTTAACAGAACAACCGTACTGTTGTTGGGTTATAGTTATGAAGAATTAAAGAACCTGAAAGTTGAAAATACTTACGCTAATCCCGAAGATCGAGATAACTTCAAAAAAATAATTGCTGAGGACAATGAGGTAGTTGACTATGAATTAAAATTGAAGAAAAAGGATGGCGAATTAATTGACTGTTTGATTACATCAGCAGTACGACACGATGCCAAAGGAATTCCTGTTGGCTATCAGGGTATTATTCGGGATATTACCTTCAGAAAAAAAGCAGAGGCCCTTCAACGTGCAAAAGACTTAGCAGAACAAGCCAATAAATTTAAAGCTGAATTTCTGGCGAACATGAGTCACGAAATTCGTACACCAATTAATGCCATAGTAGGGATGGTGCACTTATTACATCAAACACCACTTAGTGATAAACAAACAGAATATTTAGCTGCTATTGATACTTCAGCAGTAAGTTTGTTGCAATTAATTAATGACATTCTCGATTTTTCGAAAATTGAAGCGGGTAAATTACAATTGGAAGAAAAATATTTTTCGATTAAACAGGTAGTACAGGAATTAATTAATACCATTCAGTTTAAGGCAATTGAAAAAAATATCGGTTTAATTATTGATATTGATGAACGCGTGCCTGCTGCAGTTTCGGGTGACCAGTTAAGATTAAATCAAATATTGTTGAATTTAATCAGCAATGCCATCAAATTCACGCAAAACGGAGAAATAAAAGTGGCAGTGCGATTAATAGATTATGTAGACGAAAAAGCAAGAATTTATTTCAGTGTTAAAGACACCGGAATTGGCATTAGTTCCGAAAAACTGAATACCATTTTTGAAAGTTTTACGCAGGCCAATGCTGATACAACCAGGGTTTATGGAGGAACAGGTTTAGGTTTGGCAATTGTGAAGAAGTTAATTGACATGTTGCAGGGTGCAATTATGGTTAAGAGTAAACCGGGAGAGGGGAGTGAATTTATTTTCGAAATAGATTTCAAAGTAGCACCGGAAATTGTCGCACAGGAAACTGCACAAAAAGCCGGTGAAAATGATATTCCCGATGTGGGCAGTTGTAAATTATTGTTGGCAGATGATCATCCGATCAATCAATTGGTTACTTCTGAAATACTCAAACTAACCTGGCCTGATATAGTGGTAGAAATCGCCAATGATGGAAAAGAAGTTTTGGAAAAACTGCAAACTTCGATTTACGATATTATTTTAATGGACGTCCAAATGCCGGAAATGAACGGTTTGGATGCAACGCGTGCCATTCGCAAGATGATTAGTCCGGCATCGGGTATTCCAATATTAGCATTTACAGCATATGCTACCACCGGTGAAGCTGAAAAGTGTTTAGCTGCAGGAATGGATGATTATGTGAGCAAACCGGTTTCACCACACATTTTGACTAAAAAGATTACCGATTTATTAAAAAAGTCGGGTTATAAGTTCCCGAAAGGAGGGGAGAAACGGGCTCCTAAGCCGGTTAGTCAGCAAATCGATTTAAATTATTTCAATATCATGACAGGCGGAGATAGGGATTTGCAGCTTAAGATGATGGAAATAATGATGGAGGAAACACCTGCCGAACTCGCCTTATTACAGCTACACCTTAATGCCCAAAACTGGGATGGGATAAGGGCTGTAGCGCATAAAATGAAGTCGGGTATCCAATACCTGGGACTAACCGATGTGCTCCATCTGGTAAAGGATATTGAGCTGAGTGCTAAAGAAAAAACCAATCTGGATTTATTGCCGGAAAAAATTAATACAGTAGTTTTGTCGTGTGAACCGGCGTTAAGCCAATTGAAACTAGCATTTGAAAAAATCCAACAACAATGAAAGACAAGCAATACCGAATATTTCTGGTTGATGACGATACCAAACATCTCATCATGTTGAAAAACCATCTGGAAAAAAAATCCGAATACGATATTAAGGTGAACATTTTTTCAAATGGCGAAAATTGCCTTGATAAGATGCACGAAAATCCGCATATCGTTATTTTGGATTATTATTTAGATGGCATTAAAACGGATGCTGCAAACGGGTTGGAAATTTTGAAAAAAATTCGCGCAACTAATCCTGATACTTATGTAATTATGATGAGTGGTCAGGACGATTTAAAGGTTGCCATTGCCACCATCGACCATGGTGCATATGATTATATCATTAAAGGCGAAAGTGCTTACGTACGTGCACAAATGATTATCGACCACATTATTGAAAATATCAATAATCTGGAATGGAAGCGCAACATGAAAATTCGTGAAACCGCGCTTGTGACTGGTTTTATTTTGTTGGGCTGTGTGCTTGTTGCCTTAGCGTTATACGATATGGGGATGTTTGATTAATTAAATGTTAAATAAATTGGAGAACACAATTCTTGATAATGGTGTTCTTTTTTTAATAAATTGATACATGCAAAAAACACCAAATTCAGCTTTAGCCAGATTAAGTGTTGAAGAATTTAAAAATGCTGAAAAAACACCTTTTGTAGTTGTTCTCGACAATGTTAGGAGTTTAAATAATATTGGTTCTGTATTCAGGACTGCGGATGCGTTTTTGTTACGCGGAATTTGTTTATGTGGTATTACCGCAAAACCACCTCACCGCGATATCGAAAAAACGGCATTAGGGGCAACTGAAAGTGTGTATTGGGAATACTTTGACCATACCGTAGATGCCATTCATAAATTAAAAAATTTAGGTTATGCGATAGTAGCTGTAGAACAAGCATCTGCTGCTATTATGTTGCAAGATTTTTCTCCCGCAAACTACGAAAAAACAGCCTTCGTATTTGGCCACGAAGTAATGGGCGTAAGCGATGAAGTTTTAGCCCTCTGCGACGCCTGCATCGAAATTCCTCAATACGGCACCAAACATTCCTTAAATATCGCTGTAACAGCAGGTATTGTTATTTGGGAGGCGTTTAATAAGTTGAAAAAAAGTTGACTAATGTGCTGATGTGGTAAGGTGTTGATGTGCTGATTAATGTACCAATGTGCGGATGTACCGATGTACCAATGCGCTGCGCGTCCGCCGAGGCGGAAACAGCCGGGTTCGGAGGTGGAATATAATTCCATCAATCCAATATTCACCATAATCTGCCGCAGCAGATTATCATTCACTTCCGAAGACGGAATCCAATTTGCTAATTTGCTAATTATCTAATTAGCTAATTAATCTAATTACTTATTCTCCTTCAACCCCTCATAATACTGCATATCCTGCACAAATTGATTTACGGCGTTTTTACCTTCTAAGCTGAAAACCATGTTTCCTTTTTCAGTTTCAATTACGCGTTTTTTAGGGTCGTAGCTGAATATTTCGGTATTCAAATCTTCTCTGGAAGTAAATAATTTTAATTGATTGCGTTTGTAGCTGATGTATACAAAATCTTCACTTGGTGTAACCAGATAAATGGTGAAATAATCTCCTCCGCTTCGTTTTCCAAATTCAGCATAACATTTAATGTGTTGATTAAATGCTTTATCTCCAAACCAAACAACTTTTCCATCAGAACCGGTAGTATGGAATGAACGTGAAGTTGGGTCCCAAACCATTTTAATTCCGGATAAAAATACAGACACCGGTGAATCTTTTGGCCTGTCGAGATAACCTTTTGAACTTACATCACTCATTAATTTATTGTATGATTTTTCATCCATTAATTCAGTAATAGCCGCTACAATTTGTGTTTCCACATTATAGTCGAGTGGGGCAGCACCGGCATCGGAATTGGATACCAATAACATTTCTCCCAATTTATTCATTAACTCGCCAGGCAATGGAATTTCGAAGGTGACTGTGGCATCCATTCGATAATTGGCATTGTTTGGTCGTTTAATAATGGTGCCATATGCTTTGGTATCGCATAAATCGGTTTTTAATCCCATTTTTAAACGGCCTTCACCATATAAAGCACCGGTTTTATCGTTGTATTTTAAAATAGAACCTTTTGCAGTTGGGTCATCCAATTTTTCTAAATTACCTAAGTAAAAAGTTTGGTCGGTTTCATTGTAATAACCACTTCCTCTAGCAACAAATAATTGCGCATCAGCAATGGATGCTTTTTTACTCATGATACTCGTGTATAATGCCGCTGTATCATTAAATCGGAAAATACCTGCATACACAGAGTCGTTGCGTTCAGTAACGGCATCATCTAAATTAAATATCGGATTTTTCGGATCTATATATGAATTAATTCTAAACCAACTAGTCCGAATATTTGCGGTATCTAATACATCTAATTTTACGTAACCCCGATATTTTAAAAATTGGTCCTGACTATATAATTCTACAGGTCCTTTAAATCGCACCTTATTTTCCAAAACAAAATTGGCAGAATCCTGGACATACCCTTTGGCAAACATGTGGTGAGTGGTTACCTCCATAATAGTATCAACTTTCTTTTGAACAGTAATACTTTCAATTGGAATTATTTGTTTAACATTTTGAGGCGTAATATATTCATATTCACCAGTTCCACTCATGGCCAATCGTCCCATAATATTTACTACGCAGTTATTTAGGTTATGATAGAAATTGAGTGTATCACCTTTAATTTTAGCATAATACAAGGTTCCCATTTTAGCGCCTTTTTCAATATACACTTTTCCGGAATCGGGAATAACATGGACATCGGCTACTTTAATTAATGGCACGCCTTCTGCATTTAATAAATAAGTATTTAAATCGAATTTACCTTCTTTGGCCTGGAATACGAGACTGTCCTGACCACCATTGGTAGAATAGAAATTGGAATATTCTTTTGTCGATTTAAAATACACTGTCCGTTCATCCATTACCCAATCGAATACGTTCATATCTGTTTTGTATTCGTTATAAGGTAATTCGGTCATGATACTATCGTAATTGGCTTTAAAGTGCCCAATACGTTCTTTAAAATCAACATCCATATTTACATTATCCAGTTTTAATGCAACTAAATCCGGTGTTACCTGACCAATGGTAACGCTAGCGGTATCGGATAATGCATTATTGGCTTTGTATTTAAATTGATTGGATTTTAACTTTACCTCACCCCAAAACATGGTGCCATCACCTTCTAATCCTTTTGATGTAACAATTGCTGTACCTTTTAAGGTTGCCTGATTTTCGAATAAATCAAATGGTTTTGTACCTTGTTGCACAATCATTTTATCTTCGTAAGGTAACCAACGTGTTGTAACACCGGTATTTGAACCAGCCGGAAATTGCACACCACTTTCAGTTTTTGCTACAGTAAAATCCTCCACCTTCGCTAATGTTGAATCCGGGAAAAATATAATGTCAGTTGATTGTGATTTAGAAGCCATAAAATCAATCGTTCCAGAACCTCTAAATCCTTGATTGCTGAGGGTTAAATTCCCGGTATATTTACCTAATTTGCCGTAAGTTGGAAATCCTCCGGCAGGAGTAGTTGTTTTAAAACCTAACGAACGATCTTCCTGTAATTTCAACGCCTCTCGAAAATCCGGAAATATACCATCAGAAATCATCGTTCCATCAAACTTTACTTTTCGATAATCAAGCGAGTCGGAACTTTCTAATGTAAATGGGTCGAGTTTAAAATAAAACTCCTCCTTATCATATACATTATCAAAAATTGTCGGCTTTTCATAATCAGCTATGGAATAATCATAGGTTGTGAAAATGCTGTATTCTTTATGATGTACTTTACTCGATTTATTATCTGTTTTATCTATTTGCAATCGCCCGGATGTTACACTGATATTGGTATTTACCGGTAAATATAATGGGTTACCATTATCGTCGATTTCAGTTGATTCTACATATAATATCATAGAGTCAACGGCATTCATTTTGATATTAAATGTGTCGTAACTAAAATAAAAATTGGTCCCTTTAAAGTCGATATTCCCGGAAACAATTGTTCCGTCAAACAACATATCGCGATTCTTTTTAATAGTAAGTTTATCATCTTTCGGATAGATGAGCACGAATTGCGAATCACTCAAATAAAACTGACTAATACCATTTACATTTAAATCGTAATTTTTTAAATTTAATAATGCATTTGGCTCTTTGGTTACTGATGGTATGGCAATAATATCATAATCTTTTTTACCTGCGGATGCAAACACATAATTAAATGTTTTATCTTTTACATACACCATTTCCTTTTGTTTGTCATAAAAAATAAATCCTTCTTCCACCAATTGCAATAACAAACTTTGTACACCGTCAATAGTTAATGTAGGATTTAGTTCTTTTGCTAGAGCTAATGTTGGTATTTCACGGGTTTTATACATTTCGCAATACCTTTTAATTTTCACTAGCGGTTGGTAAGTAGCAACACCACGAACACGTTCAAAAAGTTTAGCGCTAAATAAATCCTGACTTTCGAACCAACTCATTTTTTGACCGGCTCCTTCAATATTTTTAAATTTAATAATCGTATCACTCAACGCCCAACTCAGGTTGTCAACTTTTACATCAATTTTATGATAGGAACTGTAAAACATTAAACTTGAAAATCCATCATCCTGACGGGTAATTGTCATCGAACCCATTACACCATCATAGCGCAATGAAACATCATGGTGGTAGATGCTGTCATCTTTACCAACTTTAATAATTACTTCTGCATCTTTGGAATAAATGGACATAGCAGGTTCCACTAAAAAGGTTTTGGACTTCGCAATGACGGCCTTCTTCGCTTCAAAATTTTTAAATGTCATTTCAGCGGGAATAGAGTCATCGCCACTACCAATAATTTGTCCTCCTTTTAATAAAAATCCACCCTTGTAATCTACATTCACCAAAATATCCTTTACCACTAAAGTTTTATCATAAGTTTGAAACTGCGGATAATCACTTTTAACCGGTTCATTATTGGTAATTAACCTGTCAGTTAATTTCCCCACAAGCGGTTTACTAAACATACCGCCAAAATATAATGTAGCCGTATCAGCAACATATTCGTTCGATTCGGTATTTACTTTGTAATTGTTGAGTTTACCGTAAGTGGTTGTGCTATCTAATCCTGCACGAGTCCAGGTAACACTTCCCGATTTACCTACCCATTCTTTTTCCAATGGATAATACACACCTTTAGTGCCATTAATATACATGGTATCACCTTTGGTATAACCATAAATATCGGTGCCATCAAAATGCACTTCCGGTATTTCTCCGTTTAATTTGAACTGATATTCAAATGAGCTATAACACCAAGTTCTAGTTGGTGTATCGTTTAATGCATTTTTTTCGAAAAAGGCTGCTGAAAAATCGAGGAAACGATTAAACGTGACATAACTACCTTTTTTCGAATTATCTAAAATGTTATTCGTAATCAACATCCACTCTTCATAACGGTCCATTATCTGATTACTTTTTGTAAATGAAACCGTGGCATCAAGCACCGCCACAAACTGAGGCGTAGGTTTCATTTTGCGGTCCAGCATTTTGTTGCAGAGCTCGGTCACCAACCGCAATTGGTCCGGTGTTATGTTACCTGCTTCCACTTCTTTAGCGAAACGGTTGTAACTGTCTTTGGTAATTTCGGTGTTAACCGTTTTCATAAAATCGTCCAATTCTTTTAAAAACTGGTCTTGTTCGTATGAAAACTGCTTTAATTGACCAA
>Ga0209480_10001186_pt1 | contig 19250 bp, 19 predicted proteins | sample JI61114C2DNA_FD_187501 | JGI IMG/M metagenome (GOLD analysis project Ga0209480, IMG submission 187501) | Wastewater effluent complex algal communities from Wisconsin, to seasonally profile nutrient transformation and Carbon sequestration -... | ecosystem: Engineered > WWTP > Effluent > Algae... | reverse complement strand
AAGGGCAAGCTATCGCAGAGGCAGAAGATTATAATAAAAAGAATGCCGAACAGATTGCTTCAGAAAAAGCCATGTTAAAAATGGGTATTCTCAACTTAGAAGATGCGGAACTTACGATCATATGAGCCTAACAGGCTTAGATCTAGATCATTGGAAAGACTTTAAATTCAATCCAGAACGCATTAAAAAAATGCAGGCCGGCTCTGAGATCATCATTAATTTCATCAATATTGCACTCTCGCAAGGCCTCTTAAGAAGTGATCTACTCTCCACAGAGAACTTAACTGAATTATCCACCAGACTTATAGATACACAGATTCCGACAGCAGCCCGAAAAGTGAAAGGGCTGATAGAAATGGATCTCTCCCCCCAAAATCTCCAAACCTATAAGTGCGAATTAAGATGGCTCGGTCATATAGCAACTTACATAAAGAAATTTGACCAATTAACACTTCCAGCCCAACTCGAACTCTGGCAAGTAGCTGGAGGAACTATAGCCAAAGAATTGGTACTCAAGAATACACCTATACAAGACGGATGGACAGTCAAAAATATCCAAATCACAAAAGAAGATAGTTTACTCACCAGAAAGATCTGGATGCTGGGACATGAGTCAGGTCTATGGGTATATATGCTGGATTTTGCATTTGGCAATCAGAAACTTCCAGACACTTATCATAGAGGTAGTCAAGTGTATGGATTAGCATTTCCTTATCCAGGACTGACGCTAGGCAGGATCTTATTCAAAGAATTACATTTAAAACCCGCTCCTGCCGTTAATAATTTGAATGTATTTGATTCCATTTTAGCTTTAAAAAAATTCCTTGCTAATGTATACGCTCATAATATTTTCATTCAGGAGATTCCTTTTACTTTGATTGACATGCGTGCAACAATGTTTTCGGAAGGCCTTATTATTTCAGACACAAGTAGTGATTACATCTCCATTTCGGCAGGAGGTGAAAAGAAGTATTACAAAGATATAAACCATCATTGGGAATTGGTAGCTGAATCTGATGACAAAAATCATTTTTTTAACATCATTTTTTCAAAGGATCAATATTACTTAATTAATTAATTTCCTGAAGGTTACTCAAAGAAATTTTTTTATCGAGAGGTACAATATGGAAGAATGAAAATTAATTTGGCAAAAACTTATAAACATAAGTTGACTAAAGTAAAAAGCAGAACCAAATGGCTCTGCTTTTTATATTCAATTTATATGATTACAATGTTTCTTTTAACCATCTGAAAAACTCATGATGCCACACCAAACTATTGTGTGGTTTTGAAACCCAATGTCCTTCATCAGGATAAATCACTAGACGCGACTTCAACCCCTTTAATTGTGCCGCCTGATAAGCCTCAAGACCTTGTGTATATGGAACTCTAAAATCTTTTTCTCCTTCAAAGATTAAAATCGGAGTATCCCATTTATCAACAAAATTCATTGGATTGAAATCTGTATACGCTTTAGGTTGAGGTTTCTGCCAATATGAACCTTTCAAGTCAAAATTTGCAAACCAAAGTTCCTCCGTTGCGCCATACCAACTCTGCATATCAAAAAGTCCACAGTGAGCGATAAATGTTTTAAACCTCTTCTCATGCTTTCCTGCCAACATATAAACAGAATATCCTCCATAACTAGCTCCTACAGCACCAAGCCTGGAATTGTCTACATATGGCTCCTTGGCCATATCATCGATAGCTGAAAGGTAATCTCTGATGGGCTGGCCTCCCCAATCACCAGAAATCGCTTCATTCCAATCCTGTCCAAAACCAGGCATTCCTCTTCTATTTGGAGCCACAACTATATATCCATTCGCTGCCATAAGCTGCAAATTCCATCTGAATGAGTAGAATTGTGTCAAAGCACTTTGAGGTCCACCCTGACAATAAAGCAACGTGGGATATTTCTTTGCAGGATCAAAATTAGGTGGATAAACTACCCATGAAAGTAAGTCCTTTCCATCAGTAGCTTTTGTGATTCTTCGCTCTACCTTACTTAAACCAATAGTACTGTAAATTCCATCGTTTACATGGGTCAGTTGAACTGCATTTCCATTAGTCGGATTGACAGAATAAATCTCTACAGCGTGATTAAAATCTGTTCTTTGTGCAATGATATTGCCATCAGCTGCCACACCTACTATGGCACTATAATCATGTTCGTCATTAGTAATTTGGCGGATAATTGCACTGGGAGTGCCGTCCTTAGCATAGGAAATTTTTGCTTCAAATAAAGAAGTTAAGCCATTCATAGGAGCTACAAAATATATCTTATCTGATTTGTCGGTCCAAACCAGTTGCTCTACAGTTCCATCCCAATTCTGTGTAATATTTACTTTTTTTCCGGACCTTAAATCAGCAACCCAAAGACTATTTTTATCCGCCTCATATCCATCCCGAGGCATAGAAGTCCAGGCGAAATGTGTACCGTTTGGAGCAAAAGAGGGGCTTTTATCATATCCCATCATTCCAAGTGTAAAATTGGTTGTCTTGCCGGAGGCGATATCGTAGAAGTAAATATCAGAATTTGTACTCTGAGCATATTCTTTTCCTGACTTTTTGATAGAAACATATGCGACAGTAGTTCCTGCAGCATTAAAGGTGTACTCATCAGATCCTCCATATGGTTTAGTGGGCGCATCAAAAGGTTCCTTAGCCATGATGTCTGTAGCTTTGTAAGAACCATCTGCCTGTTTGATACCTACGAAAATATGATTATATTCTCCATCTTCCCACTCAGTCCAATGTCTATATATCAAATCATCGTATATACGTGCAGTGCTCGATTTATATTCAGGATACAGATCTGCTGCAGTTTTATCAATTTTAACAGATTGTGACCAAAGACTATTCCCGGATTTGGAAGAAAATATCGGTCCTTCAGCGCTTTCAAGGCCACCGGGAACATTAGTTCCGGTAGATTTCAACTTGCCTTCTACGGTGTATAAAACCTGACCATCCGCCAAAAGTGTAGCATTATCAGCAGGAACACCTTGAGTAATTGACTTTACACTTTTGCCATCAATACCCATGCTGGAAATAAAATTACTTCGCTTGCCGGATTGAAGATCATAAGTAGTTACGTTATAACAAATTGAGTTGCCATTATTATACACGAAAGAGCCATTCACTCTTCCAAGTGTCCAAAGTAACTCAGGGGACATCACGTTTTGAGCGAAAACTCCAGTTATAAATAATAGTAAGACGAAACTTAAAAAATATTTCATGTTAAATAATTTAAATAAATTTTATAAAATTAAGAAAGCTTCATGACGAAGTCGTTCATAAAATAACCATTTCCAATATCAAAATCTCCCAATGCTTCTATAGTGAAGCCATTTTTAAAGTAAAAATTTATTGCTTTATAATTCTGTCTGTTCACATGTAATCTAAGATCTGACCCTGGTGGGACTAGTTCCTGAATGATCTCTTCCAGCACTTTGGAGCCGAGACCTTTCCGCTGACCCTGATTCTTCAAATATATCTTGTGAATAAAATAATCATGTCCTCTATTTTCAATATCAAGATAACCAGACCTTTGCCCATCTATAATTATCAAATATAGTTGATGACCATTTTCAAGACCTGCATTTAAAGCAATAGGGGAATAAAATAAATCAAGCATATAATCTACCTGCTCCTGACCGATGGTTTCCACGTATGTTTGTTGCCAGATATCTCGCGCCAGGTTGTAAATAAAATCGATGTCAGTCGCTAGTGCTTTTTTTAAATAGTGCATTTTGTATTAGGTCGTGAAAGGCTTAAAAGTAAGATTAAAACTTGTAAAATGAATCAAAAGTGGGATAAATCTCATTTACTAAATTTCTTAAAAAATCGATCGACATGCTCTTGAAATAAATATTATAAAAAATAGTTCTATCACAAAAGGAATAACTAAATTTAACTATGAAAGTAAAATTTAGATATTTTTTTATTCTATCTGTGGTAGGATATTTTTTTACAACATGTAAAAGTAATTCACAAGAAAATACAACCACTTCCTCTGTATCTTATTTCGAAAAAATTGACACAGGAATTCAAGATGGCGGAATAACAATGGTTCCTATCGAAACTCCGAAAGGCATATTCAAAGTTTGGACCAAAAGATTTGGCAATAATCCTACCATGAAAGTTCTCCTTCTCAATGGTGGACCGGGCGCTACACATGAATACTTCGAATGCTTCGAAAACTTTCTGCCACAGGAAAATATCGAATTCATATATTATGATCAATTGGCTTGCGGAAATTCTGACAATCCAAAAGATACCTCTCTTTACGATTTGGCGAGGTATGTCGAAGAAGTAGAACAAGTGAGACAGGCGCTTAAACTTGATAAAAATAATTTCTACCTGTTGGGCCATTCCTGGGGTGGAATCCTCGCGATGCAATACGCACTTAAATACCAGCAAAATATCAAAGGACTCATCATTTCCAACATGATGGCCAGCGCGCCAAAATATGGCCAATATGCTGATGAAGTACTTTCCAAATTAATGGATCCAAAAGTTCTTGATACCATTAGAGCTCTTGAAAAAAATAACGACTTCTCAAATCCGAAATATATGGGTTTACTCATACCCCACTTTTATAACAAGCACATTTGCAGACTACCGGTTTGGCCCGAACCGATCGATCGATCCTTTGCAAAAATCAATCAGGATCTTTATGTTTCCATGCAAGGTCCTTCTGAATTTGGAATTTCCGGCAAGTTGACCAATTGGGATGTAAGTGGAGAACTAAAAAACATCAAGACCCCTACCGTTGTCATCGGCGCAACTCATGACACCATGGATCCGGAATATATGCGATGGATGAGCACACAGCTTCCGCAAGGCCAGTTTTTGTTATGCCCCAATGGCAGTCACATGTGTTTCTATGATGATCAAAAAGTATATATGGCTGGTTTGATCTCTTTTATTAAAAAGGTGAATAATTGAAGAGACTCTGACATCTGACATCTGATTTCTGGACAAGACAGTGATTACTGATTACTGTGTCATGTCCTAAAAAAAGTAGACAAATAATATATTACTGTTATTGTTAATATTTTCTTTTTTGCTTCTTTTTTCTTTTGTTAATTTCACATTATTTTGTTAGTAACTTTATACTAAACTGCTTTATGTATTTGTACTGGAGTGCAAAGCCCTAACGACCAATGCTTCCTGTAATAATTATATATAAATATAGCTTGTTTTACTGCTTTGTAAGCTTCTTTATAATTTTTAAATGTACAATCCAATTCAAACTCTTGTTTTAGTATTCCATTGACCCGCTCTGCTACTGCGTTTTCATAGCAATGGTTTTCTTCTGTCATACTTATTCGCATTTTATGTTTCTTCAACTTCTTTATATAAGCTTTACAACAATATTGTATTCCCCTATCAGAATGGTGTATCATGCCATTCGGGTTTCGGCTTTGCTTTATAGTCATCCCTAACGCCCTCATTGACCCTTCTACACTTAGACTATAGGAAAGGTCCCATCCCGTGATCATTCTGGAATATAAATCAGTCTGTAAACTCAGGTACAAGAAACATTTTTCTGTCCTCAAATACGTAATATCGCTCGCCACTGCCTGATCAGGACCTGTCAGTATCAAGTCTTTCACAAGGTTTTCGTATGTATGAAAGCGATGATAAGAGTCTGTAGTCTTTGCATAATTACGCTTTCTTTTGACTAGCAAATGTCGTTCTCTTAAGATGTCGAAGAATTTATCCCTTCCGATCTTTGGGCCTTCCATCTTCGCGATTTCATCCTTCAACTGTTCATACAGCTTCTTGCCACCTATGTGCTTCATCAGTCGCTTCCAATCCAGTACCAGGTTGCATATCTTTTCGCTCTTAGACTCTTTCATTTCAATCACCCTATTAGCTTTATAATAACCGGCTCTTGAATACCCCATAGATTGGCACATATCTATTACTTTGTGCTTTCTTTCTTTTCCTGTTTGTTTAATTGTTGGCCGCCAAAATTTTTTTTTATATCAACTTTGTAGTGCTTGCTTGATATATCCACCAAAGTTTCTAGAAGATCCCGATGCATAACAGTATCAGCTAATTTAAGCTTTACACGTTTCAGCTCCTCTTCTAACTCTTTTACTCTGTCTTTTTCATCTTTCATTTCTATTCGTACTATTTTATTAAGTAAATCATTATTACCATACTTAATAACCCAGTTCTTAACAGTACCCCCTCCTTTAATCTTGTAGCGTCGCGATAACTGGGCTATACTTAATCCCTCATCTTCAAATTCCCTCACTACTTTTTGTTTAAAGCTAATACTGTACCGAATTGTAATTCCTTGTTCCTTTTTCATGTTTTGTCAGTTATTTTGTTTAAAAAACTGTCAACCTTGGTCAGGACAAGACACTGATTACTTACATCTGACATCTGACATCTGACATCTGATTTCTAAAATTTAAATATCGGATGGTAAATTTTTTTAGCCTATCCGATATTAAATAAAAATGACTACCTTTGTGAAAAAGAAAAATGAGGTGGCAGGAATATCCATATAATTTTGAAGGTCTAGACAAGATGTTGGAGCGTATTTCATCAAAGAAAATTGCTCTTGACAGACTGCGCCCTTTGCCATCTATTGCCTTGAAGAGTATCAAGGAGAGTCTTACTCTCGAGTGGACCTATAATTCCAATAGTATAGAAGGGAATACGCTTACTTTGGTAGAAACCAAATTAATCATTGAAGAAGGAATAACCATAAAAGGGAAGTCACTGCGAGAGCATTTTGAAGCGGTCAATCATCAGGTAGCAATTGAGATGATTGAATCCCTAGTGGATAAAAATCATTTACTTAATGTCCATGATATATTAATTGTGAATGGAGTGGTACTCCAGAATATTGAGAAAGAATACGCCGGGCGCTACAGGACATCAGGGGTTAGGATTTCAGGGGCTAATTTTGTGCCTCCAAATGCTCTGAAGATTGATGATTTAATGACAGAATTAATCAATTGGGTAAATGAGTATCCTATTGATATCGTTATTAAGGCTGCAATCTTTCACCATCGTTTTGTTTGGATACATCCATTTTTTGATGGAAATGGCAGAACTGCGCGTCTTATTTTCAATTTGCTTTTGATGCAAGCCGGTTTCCCACCTGCTATCATCCTCAAGAATGACAGAAAGAAGTACTATGACGCACTAAATAATTCAAATAATGGAGATTATTCCAAATTACTTTTGCTCGTACTTCAGGCACTAGAAAGGAGTCTGGATATATATCTGGCTTCACTTACGAATACCTACGAAGATTACCTTCCTGTTTCACAAATAGTCGAGGATCCTCACATACCCTATGGTCACGAGTATGTGAGTTTACTCGCAAGGCAAGGAAAGATTGATTCATTCAAGGAAGGAAGGAATTGGCTGACATCAAAGCAAGCTGTATTGGATTATATTCAAAATCGTGATAGAAATCGAACTTTCAACTCTTAACTTACTAACCTTCTCACTTTCTAACCTCCTCCCCCATGCCTAAAACTGATAGTTCGCGTCTTGAAAGACTAACAGCCATTATTACACAATTACAAACAAAAAGATTGATCACCTCGACGATGCTTTCAGAAAAGTTTGGCGTAAGTGTAAGGACCATATATAGAGATATCCGTGCCCTGGAAAAGTCAGGAATACCAATAATAACGCAAGAAGGACGAGGTTATTCAATCATAGAAGGATATCGTCTGCCACCTATTATGTTTACTGAAAAGGAAGCCAATGCATTGATCACAGCAGAACAATTACTTTCGCTGAACAAGGATAAATCATTTGTCTATGATCTTAAAGAAGCAATTAATAAAATCAGGGCAGTATTAAGGCATGATTCTAAGGATAAAGCAGAATTATTGTCTTCCAGGGTGTTCGTATGGGAAAGAAATGACCAAATTAACATCAGTAATATCCTTTCTTCGATCCAAATAGCATTAACAAATTTTAACCCTGTTAAATTAAAATATATTTCTGACAATGAATCTGTGACACAAAGAGATGTCGAGCCATTCGCATTGGTTACAAGTTCCAAAATGGGTTGGTACCTAATTGCATGGTGTAGACTGCGTAATGATTTCAGGACTTTTCGCCTTGATAGAATGCAACAAATTGACATTTTGACCGGCCATTTTGAACCGCACAAAATAACTATGCAGGAATATTATGAAAAATATCGAAACTTTTAAAACACCCCTGACATAGGGCTGTCACTTTGGGGCTTTACATTTGTATTATTAATAATCAAAAATAATATAAAATGTTACTAGAAACTAAACAATCAGCAAGCATTTCAACGGATTCAATTTTATCAAATTGGATGGGTCACAGAAATTTGACCAGAAAAATAATTTATGCTTTTCCTGAAAAAGAACTTTTTACTTATTCAATAGGAGGAATGAGGACTTTTGCCCAAATGGTGGAGGAGATCATGATCATAGCTGAAGAAGGCATGAATGGTATTCTAACCGGAGTCTGGAATCCTGTAGAAGGAAGTCAAGTAATGACAGAATTGATGGAGAAAAAAAGTAAAACTGCTTTGCTGAAAAAATGGGACGAAATAACAGACCACATTAATCACATTTGGCCACAATTGGAACCGGAACATTTTATGAAAGTTGACAAAGCATTTGGTGCTTATGAAAACACTAATTTAGGAACTATCCAATATGCATACGACAATGAGATTCATCATAGAGCTCAAGCATATGTTTACCTGCGTGCCCTCGGGATACAGCCTCCGTTTTTCTGGGATAGGTATTGACGGTGTTTGGAGTTTGGAGTTTTGAGACACAATAGTAAAAGCCTTGTTGAATGACAGGGCTTTTTTCATATTTATTTTTTACCACTAATAACACTTGTGATGCTAGGCATCTACAAATTTATTCGTGAAAATTCGTGAAATTATCTGCGATGCTGCTTACGCGGTCGTGGCTAAAAAAATATCAATCTCTACTTATTTTGCTGTGTATGAACAGTATAAATAATTTTGTCAATGAGATAAATATTAAAGTATAAGTAAACTCTACGAATTTGACAATTTCCATCAAAAGGATAAGGTTTATACAGAAGTCATTCAAATCTAAATATTATACTTTTTGTTGAGGCTAATGCATCTAACACGAATTTATTCGTGAAAATTATTTAAACGTCCATCAGTTTTACCTACATGGTCATGGTAAATTATAATACTCCATCAAAATTATACGAAATTTATCTATTTTTAATGCGCAGAAATTGCTACTTTTCAAGAGTTGAAAATCCAATAATTGCAAACCTTATTCATCATTTAACTTTAATTAGTTTTTAAACTTCTAAAATCAACAAACATGAAACCGAGTTTTTATTTATTATTGGGAATTTCAATTGGGTACACTGTATTAACTGTTATTATTAAGATATTTAATTTATCGACTTATGCGAATAAACTGTTATTATTCTCTTTAATACCTAGCACTTTGCTACTAATATCTTTATTCTATAACCTGAATAAAAAAACTAATAATTAGCATTAATTATTGTAATTGATGACAAATAACAAAAGGAGAATAAAGGGCTTCCAAACCAATCGTTATTAATTAGAAATTGCTGTTTCTATTCCTAAATAATTTTGTAAATAGGTCAATAGTGAATTACAAAAATTGAAGAATAATAGCTCGTACTCATAATTAAATTCTACACCATTAATCGGTTTTTAAAATAAAAGTAATTTGATGTAGAATTTTCAGAAATACTTAATTATCAGTTCAGTTTTTTCATAAAATCTGCATCTGCTTTGACAGCTTCAAGAGGGCTTCCAAATGGATATGCTTCCTGTTCTACTATGTAGTGCTCCATACCACATTCGTGCGCTGTTTTAAGAACTTTTGGCCAATCGATTACACCACGGCCCAGATCTACTGAGTTTTTACCATTATCCTCACCCGGTTGTTTACTATAGTCTTTTATATGGCATAATTTAAATCTGCCTTTATACTTTTTCAGCCATGTTTCAATGTCTTGCCCTGCAGCGTGCACCCAATACATATCCATTTCAAAATCTACAAGTGTAGGATCAGTCATTTCCACCATAATGTCCTGCGGAAAAAGTCCATCTACCTTTTTGAATGAATAATCATGATTATGATATGCAAATCGGATTCCATTCTTTTTACAAATAGCACCTTTCTCATTAAATTTCTCTGCAAATACCTTGAAATCATCTATGGATTTCTGAGGACCTAGCCATGGAGCAATTAAATATTTCAAACCGGCTTCCGCAGCTTCTCCTGCCTTCCTGTCAAAATCTTTATTAATGTCACAATGAGAGGAAACCATCTTCATTCCAAGTGAGTCTAAATATTGCTTCAACTCATTGTTCTTCATTCCCCACCATAGACCCATGCCACCTTCGTAACCTTCGATCTCCTTATAGCCATAGGAGGCTACAGTCTTCAGCACAGCCTTTGGGTCTTTCGGAAGATCATCTCTCAAAGTATAGAGTTGAAGTCCAAAATTTTCAATTCCGGGTATATTTAGCCCACTTAAGCTCCCATCTGATTTTGCAAAAATAGAACAAGAAGGCAGCATGGCCATCCCAGCACCTATCAACACCATGTCTTTTACAAAACCTCTTCTATCTTTTGACATTTTATTTTATTTAAAATTAATTGCAGATTATTTTCCCTTGTTTATTCAAAGTCTATCTTCCAGAATCTAATGTCTAGCGTCTATCGCCTATTACGAACAAAACGCCTTCTCCCCTTTCACATACTTATAAGCACCATCAAACTTTCCCGGAATAGGCAAATATCTCAGCGCCTTTGTCATTCCTTCTTCTGATGAGAAAAATGCCAACAAAGTCAGCTGCTTCATCATCGTATAATAATGTTTTGGAGAACTCACAAAATTGAATTCTTTATCTTCCTTTTTTAATGCTTCTCTGCGCGGATCGTCCTTTTTATTCTGAGCTTCATTGTATGTTTTAGCTTCTTCTTCCAAAGCTAGTAATAGCTCAGTTCTTTGTTCCGGGGTACAAGACATAAAATCCTTCGAAAATTTCTTTTGACTTTCTTTATCCATCTGAGCTATTCCTTGCATAAATGCAGCTTGGCTCTCCGGTGTGTAGCAATCCGTCACCACAGTCTTCATTACTTCTGCTACATTGGCATCTTTAGCTCCCGGGGTATCAGATTTTGGTAAAATAGTTTCACCAATTTCATTTAACAAAGTCAAATTTTTTGCTGAAAAAGTGAGGTCTGTTGAAACTTCGCTTTTACATCCACTCAATATCAGATCACCACCTATCATAGCTGCTCCGGTAAATGTTGCTATTATTTTTAATAATTCTCTTCTTTCCATGATCTAAGGTTATAAGTTCATTTTTTTAAGTTCTTTGACAGCAAAATCCGCTGCTCTAGCTGTCATGGCCATATAGGTTAATGAAGGATTCACACAAGATGAGGATGTCATGCAAGCTCCATCTGTGATGAAAACATTTGGTGCTTCCCAGACCTGATTGTTGCCATTTAGCACAGAAGTCTTGGGATCTCGACCCATGCGCGCTGTACCCATTTCGTGAATACCCTGTCCGACGGCATACCCAGAATCATATGAATACACATCCTTCACACCACTTGCTTCGAGCATTTCTTTTGCATCCTCTAGCATGTCTTTTCGCATCTTCAGTTCGTTTTCCTTAATTTCCACATTCATACTCAACACCGGCATTCCCCACTTATCTTTCATGTTTTTATCAAGTTTGATGGTATTGGAATGATCAGGCAACATTTCTCCAAATGCAGTCATACCCATGCTCCATTGACCCGGTTCACAAAGGGCTTCTTTGTATTTGACACCTAACATTTCTGCGACTTCTACACCGCGGCCACGTCCAGCTCCGCCTTGATAACCGAAGCCTCTGAGGTAGTCGCGTTTATCATCATATATATTGCGATATCTAGGAATATAAATTCCTGAAGGTCTTCTTCCATATTCATAAAATTCTTCGTAGCCGTCCACGACGCCACCTGCACCAAGTCTAAAATGATGATCCATGACATTATGCCCCAGTTCACCACTACTACTTCCAAGTCCTTCCGGCCATACATCAGTCGCTGAATTCATCAGAATCCAGGTAGAATTGAAAGACGAAGCGCAAACGAAAATTATTTTTGCATTGTATTCATATGTTTTGTTATCAATAGCATCGATTACTTCCACACCCGTAGCTCGTTTTTTATCCTTGTCATAGATAAGACGCTTTACTATCTTATTTACTTCCAAAGTGAGGTTATTCGTGGCTCTGGCAGCGGGTAATGTTGCAGACTGTGTACTGAAATATGCGCCATACGGACATCCAAGCCAGCATTTATTCCTGTATTGACAATTGACCCGATTTTGCTCAGGTTTTGGCAAAGTAATATTGGCACTGCGACCTATGAACATGTGACGATTGCCCTTGTAGTGATCTTTTAACTTGGCTGCCAAATCCTTTTCCACGATATTCATGTCGATAGCAGGAAGAAATTCACTATCAGGAAGGACGTCAAGGCCTTGCTTAGAACCCTGAATACCTGCGAATCTTTCTACATAACTGTACCATGGAGCAAGATCATCATATCTGATTGGCCAATCCACAGCAACACCTTCTTTGGCATTTGCCTCAAAGTCCCATTTATTCCAACGGTAACTCTGACGCCCCCATAGAAGAGATCTACCCCCCAATTGATAACCTCTGTACCAATCGAATCTTTTTTCTTCCACATAAGGATTTTCCTTTTCATCAGCCCACATTCCCAGAACGGATTCACTTAAAGGATAATCCCGCTTTAATACAGGATAGTCTTTGATCATTTCCTGAGTTCGTTGACCTCTATGAGAATATTCCCATGGATCTTTCGAAGCGTTGACGTAATCTTTGATATGTTCATGCATTCTTCCACGTTCGATCATCAGCACTTTAAGTCCTTTCTCTGTCAGTTCTTTCGCAGCCCAGCCGCCTGAAATTCCTGAGCCAATGACGATGGCATCATATGTATTGTTAGCCATAAATATTATTAGTTTTTAAATTTTTCAAACATCACAAATTTCAATTCCTTTCTGAAGGGCAGTCAACTTAGTAGCATTGTCTCCACCTTTCGCAATAAATTCCTGGGCGACAAAACCTGTAAAACCAGTCTCATGAATTGCTTTCATAATTGCAGGATAATATAGTTCCTGAGTTTCATCTATATCGTTACGACCCGGAACACCGGCTGTGTGATAATGACCAAAATATTGATGGTTATCCTTTATGGTCCTGATCACATCCCCTTCATTTATCTGCATGTGATAGATGTCATAAAGTAATTTAAAATTAGGAGAATCAATTCTTTTGCACAATTCGACACCCCATGCACTTTTGTCTGCCATATAATCATTGTGATCGATCTTACTATTGAATAATTCCATCTGGATGATGACATTATTCTTTTCTGCCAGGCTCATGATTTCTTTAAGACCTTTGACACAATTATTCATGCCGGTTTCATCGTCCATGCCATTTCGATTGCCACTGAAACAGATAAGATTTTTATATTTAGCTGCTCCAACTAATGGAATAGACCGCTTAAAATCTTCAATCAACCAGGAATGGTTTTCCGTGTGATTCCACCCTTCTGTTAAACTAATTTTTCCATCTGTGTAACACATGGAACATTCAATGCCATACTTTTGGAGCATTGACCAGTCCTGTGGTTTAATAAGGTCGATAGCCTTGACATTCATTGAGTTGATCCATTGACACATTTCTTCTAATGTTACAAATGAAACACACCATTGACAAACAGAATGGTTGATATTTCCTTTTAACTGATAAGCTTCATTTTCTGACTTTGCAAATGCATTTAAGGAAGGGGCGGCAGCGAATGCCAATCCTCCCGCAGCCATTTTTTTCAACATCGACCTTCTGCTATTTTCTTCCATATTATATTGTTTGAGGCAACTTAGCCTTTGGGTTTTTAAAAAATATTAGAAATAAAATTGTCACTACTGCTGCGAAAACAGTTGGATACATCCATATTGACTGCCAGTCATGGTTAACAACTTTTCCGGTAGCATCCAGAATTGAATGATCACCGGAAATTTTGCCTGCAGCCCAAAAACCAATGTACATCCCGATACCATAGGTAGCAAGCGTAATCAAACCTTGGGCTGACGAACGGATCTTTGGCCCTGCCTCCTGATCTGTATAAATATTGCCGGTAACGAAGAAAAAATCGTAGCAAATGCCATGAAGAATAATCCCAACATACAACATCCAAAGATTAGCATCAATGTTGCCATAAGAGAAACAAAGGTATCTTACGACCCAGGCTATCATTCCAATTAATAACATTTGTTTAATGCCAAATTTTCGAAAAAATAATGGCATTAGAAATAGAAAAATCGCCTCACTCATTTGACCGAAACTCATTTTCTGAGCAGATCCAATCATTCCTGCTTCATTCAAATAAAGGTTTGCAAGACCATAATAAAAAGCCAATGGAATGCATATTAAAATGGAGGCAATAAAGAATACTAAATAATTTCTATTCGCAAGGATTTTCAATGCATCGAGTCCTAACACTTCCCTAATACTAACGTTTTGACCAGACTTAGAAGGTGGTGTATTTGGCAGGAAAAAACTATAAACTCCTAGAATAAGTGACGTGGCAGCTGCAACTTGAAAGGTAATATCCAGACTACCAGGATTAGCTTCCCAGGCCATGTAGCCAACGATTTGCCCTGCGGCGATCCAACCTATTGTGCCCCAAAGACGGATACCGGAAAATTGCTTCTCCGCATCACTGATCTGATGCAATGCAATGGAATTGGTCAATGCCAGCGTCGGCATGTAAAGGACCATATATATAAGGAGTAAAACATAAAAAGAACTAAATTCAGAATTTTGAGAAATAAAGTACAATAGTCCAGCACCCACAAGATGTAATACTGCCAATATCTTTTGTGCTGCGAAATATTTATCCGCAATCAAACCAATAATGAATGGAGCGATGATAGCACCCAAACATTGTGTGCCATATGCCAATCCTGACTGTGCATCCGTAGCTCCAATATCCCCTTTAATCAAGTAAGTACCCAAGGTTACAAACCACATTCCCCAAATAAAAAAATTGAGGAACATCATGGAGGATAACTGAAAACGTGTGGTAGACTGCATTGATTTTATGTTAAAAAAGTATTAGAATTGTATAATTAATTCGATGGAAGTTTAAATGTAATGATTTTAATATCAGAATTTTAAATTTATTAATGATAATTTTACAAAATAATATAACCAACTATGGCTCAATACAGAAAATTAAGATTGGCAATGATCGGTGGAGGCAGAAATGCTTTCATTGGTAGTATCCACAGGTTGGCATTTAATATGGATGGTTTAGCCGAGTTGGTAGCAGGCGCTTTGAGTAGTGATTCCGAAAATGCTAAGCTATCCGGAAGAGATCTATTTTTGGATGAAGAAAGAATTTATACGAGTTATAAAGACATGCTTGAAATTGAATCCGCTAAGTGTGAAAATGAACGCCCGGATATTATTTGCATTGTCACACCTAATCATATGCACTTCGAACCGGCAATGATGGCGCTCGATCTTGGTTTTCACGTTGCCATTGACAAACCAGTCACTTTTGATCTCGAACAAGCGAAACAATTGGCAGAAAAAGTCAATTCTACAGGGAAATCATTGTTATTAACCCACACCTACACAGGATATCCAATGGTCAAACAAGGCAGGCGGATGGTGCTTTCCGGAATATTTGGAAAAATAAGAAAGATCTATGTAGAATATCCACAAGGCTGGTTAAGTTCACCGCTCGAAAATTCAGGAAATGCCCAGGCTGCCTGGAGAACAGATCCTTCAAAAAGTGGAAAAGCCGGAGCAATGGGCGATATCGGAACACATGCATTTAATCTTGCTGAATACGTCTCAGGGCTTCAAGTTTCAAAATTGTGTGCAGACATTAATTCAGTTGTTGAAGGTCGAATGTTAGATGATGATGGTGCAGTTTTATTGAAATTCGACAATGGGGCAAGTGGAGTTTTAGTTGCCACACAAGTTGCAGCCGGAGAAGAAAACAATGTAAAGATTCGAGTTTATGGAGAGCTGGGTGGCATTGAATGGCAACAAGCAGATGCCAATACGCTTAAAGTAATGCGGCCGGACAAAGCTGCTGAAATATACCGAACCGGAACTCCTTATGTTTCATCCTTTGCATCACACAATTCACGTGCGCCTGCCGGTCATCCGGAAGGATATCTTGAAGCATTTGCAAATCACTACAGAAATTTTTTCTTGACCATCAATGCGAATATGAATGGAGAAATTCCAAAAGAAGAATGGTTAGATTACCCTGGGATTGAAGAGGGAGTAAGGGGTATGATGTTTATAGATAAGGTGGTCGAGTCCGGAAGATCAGCAGATAAATGGATCAATTTTGAATAAAATTAAGTACTTCAGAATTGTAAAAACTATGAAAGACACAATGGTATTGCTAGTTATATTATTGGCAAGTATTCAATGTAAAGCACAAAACACCCTTAATTGGAATGGCAAAAAATGTGCTGTAGTCCTCACATATGATGACGCACTTAATGTACATCTCGATAAAGTTATTCCGCAATTAAATGCTTACAATTTCAAGGGGACTTTCTATTTAATTGGCTCTTCACCCAATGTATCCAATCGCATTATAGAATGGCGCGCTGCAGCCGCTCAAGGCCACGAACTCGGTAATCACACGCTCAACCATCCCTGTGCGGGAGACCTTCCTGGAAGGGATTGGACAAAAGGCGAAAATGACCTGACTAGATATTCCGTATATCGTGCAACACACGAGATCAAAGTTTGTAACACTCTTTTGGAAGCGATTGATGGTAAAAAAGAACGCACTTTTGCCTATCCGTGCGGTGATTTGATGATCAGGGATACGTTGTTTTATAAATATTCTGAACAAGAATTCGTGTGTGCTCGAGGAGTTGAAACAGGTTATTTACCAATGGATAAAGTAGATCTGTCGAATGTAAATGCTTTTGCTGCCATTGGGTCGACGGCCGAACAGATGATCGAACAAGTTAAAAATGCAGAGAAAGCAGGATCATTTGTTGTATTTATTTTTCATGGAGTGGGTGGTGAGCATTCGCTGAATGTGGATCTTGAAGAGCATCGAAAACTTTTGGAATATCTTAAGAAGAATGAAGGAAATATTTGGGTTGCAACGATGGTAGATGTGGCTAAATATATATCGGAAGTTTCAGAACAATAAATTTCTATAAAACTATTGGCTTCACTCAATTTGAAGTTAGAAGTTTGGAGTTTGAATGAAACTCAGATGATAATGTTTAGCAAATGAAAACATTTAGATAAAATTTTAATACTAAATTAACGGCACGATTAAAATGATAATATTAAACTTTAGAATTTAAATTATATTCAAAGAAATAAAGATTAGAGCACAAAAAAATAATAGATAATTAGCAATATGCATAAAGTAAAACTTTCTTCTGACCTTCAACTTTCCCCAATTATTCACGGACATTGGAGATTGCGTGAATGGAATATGAATGCTCAGGAAATATTGGCTTTCACGGAAAAGTCTGTAGAATTGGGTGTTACAAGTATTGATCATGCAGACATTTATGGCGATTATAGATGTGAGAAACTATTTGGTCAGGCATTGGGACTGAAACCATCATTGAGAAAAGAGATCCAAATCGTAACAAAATGCGGTATCAAGCTTGTCTCAGAAAAGTACCCTGAAAGAAAGTTGAAAACGTATGATTACAGCTTTAGACATATCATCTCATCGGTGGACAATTCTCTTCAAAATTTTGGAACAGATTATCTCGATCTACTCTTATTGCACAGGCCGTCTCCTTTTTTCGACCCACAGGAAGTTGCCAGGGCATTTGCGCATCTTAGAGAAAGTGGTAAAGTAATTAATTTTGGCGTTTCGAATTTCAATCCACTTCAATTCGAGATGCTGAATGAACATCTTGAGGAAAAACTAGTCACAAATCAAGTTGAAATATCTCCACTTTGTTTGGAGCATTTTAAAAATGGCAACATAGATTATTTCATGAAAAACAAGATCAGACCAATGGCTTGGTCACCACTAGCCGGAGGAGAAATAATGAATAAGGTGGGCGACAAGGGAGCAAGGTTGGGTAAAGCTTTGAATAAAGTGGCACATGAAATAGGAATAGAAAGTATAGATAAAGTCATTTATGCATGGCTTTTTAAGCACCCTTCAGGAATCATGCCAATCGTCGGTTCAGGGAAATTTGAGAGATTGCAACATGCCGTTGACGCGCTAAATATAAACATGAGTTTGGAGCAATGGTTTGAGATTTATAATGCATCTGAAGGTCATGAATTGCCTTAATTATTTTCTAAAAAGTTGGAGGTTAGAAATTTGAGGTTAGTTTTTTTTGCTAATCAGGTCATCAAATATCGCTCTGATCAAAAGAGAAATACTATATTAATTTTTATAAAATTGATTTATGGCATATGATAATAATCTAGCAGAAATGGTAAGAGAATATCTAAGTAATTTCCCTGAAATCAATGTGGAAGAAAAAAAGATGTTTGGTGGACTTGGATTTATGGTAAATGAAAAAATGTGCATTAATATCAGTGGAGAAAAACTGATGTGCCGATATGATCCAGTATTAGAAGAAGAAATCGCAGAAAAGCCAGGATTCGAGCCAATGATTTTGAAAGGTAAGGCGATGAAGGGCTATTGCTATGTCCATTCCGATGGATTTGACAAGAAAAACGACTTTGAATATTGGCTTGATCTATGTTTAGAATATAACCAAAGAGCGAAGTCGTCTAAAAAGAAGTAAATTTTAAAAAAACCAACAACAAGCATCACAACAAACAACAAACAACAAACAACAAACAACAAACATCAAACAATGAATATAAAGGCAAAGGCAATCAGACCCTTCATCGGATCAAAGAATTTTGAAATTTCACGCAATTTCTATCAAGATCTTGGTTTCGAAGAAGTCGTTTTATTTCATAATATGTCATTATTCACAATTGGGAATTTTGGCTTTTATTTGCAAAATGCATATTTAAAAGAATGGGTAGATAATACGATGGTTTTCATGGAAGTAGAAGATCTTGACCAGTTCTGGAAAGACTTGGTTGTATTGAATCTTCCTGCCAAATATGAAGAAGTGCGCACTGTGCCTATTCAGCGGATGGATTG
>Ga0209480_10001185_pt1 | contig 19253 bp, 16 predicted proteins | sample JI61114C2DNA_FD_187501 | JGI IMG/M metagenome (GOLD analysis project Ga0209480, IMG submission 187501) | Wastewater effluent complex algal communities from Wisconsin, to seasonally profile nutrient transformation and Carbon sequestration -... | ecosystem: Engineered > WWTP > Effluent > Algae... | reverse complement strand
CGGAGATCCAGGTGCCCCAGGCCCGAAAGGCGATCCCGGAGATCCAGGTGCCCCAGGCCCGAAAGGCGATCCCGGAGATCCGGGACCCCCTGGCCCCGCAGGCCCGCCGTCTGTGATCGTGCTCGATCCTGAGGACCCGGACCCCTCCCCGCCACTGGACGGCGTGCTATATGTCCGCCTCAGTTCGGCAGCCGACACGACTGCGCCGAGCGTCCCGACCGGCTTGACCGCTGGCGCTGTCACCACGTCGAGCTTCACCGTGTCGTGGTCCGCGAGCACGGACGCGGTCGGCGTCATCGGCTACGAGGCCCGGATCGACAGTGGCGCTGGTGTGGCAGCAATCAGCCCGCATACGTTCAGCGGCCGCGCGCCGGGCACCGCTTACTCCGTGCAGGTCCGCGCCCGGGACGCGGCAGCCAACTGGTCTGACTGGTCCAGCCCGCTCACCGTAACTACTGAGGTCGAACCAGAAGGCTCTTCTTTAATGTTCTCTGACACATTCGATCGGCCAGACGGACCCGCGCTGAACGGCTGGCAAGGCCCATCTGGGGACGGCTCGAACACCACTATTGTCGGCAACACCTTGTCTTTTTCTGGCTGGAGCGCCTTCAACCGAGCATGGCAGTCAGGACAACCGCGTCTTCTGTCGTTGCGCGCAGTATTCTCCTCCGCTATTGACACGTACCAAGGAATCTTCCTTGCTAGGCATTCGGTAACGGGCGGCGGGATTAGACTCTTCCGCAATGGTTCAGACTGGGTACTGGGAAATGCGGACAGTCACTCCGGTGGGAATAACGTTATTGCATCTCCGCCAGCAGGGACTACTGCACTTCGCCTAGACTTTGATGGCGTGAACGTGCGAGCCTGGGCTGGCATAGGAGCGCCGACCATTCTGGTCGGCGACGTCACCCTCACCTCACTCGGAATCACCGGAGTATCTTCGGACCCCGCCGATACTTACCTGGTGGGTTACTGCGGCGAGGCGAAGGCGCCCAACATGGATTCCTTCGAGATTTGGTCGATCTGATGCGCGTCCTACACGGCGGCGAGTGGCACGATGTTGCGGCTCTCGGTATCGGGGAGAGCGGCATTTTGCGCACGGTCACGGCGCTGGGTAACGAGCTCCCCGTTCCGCCTAGTCCGGTGACTTTCACTGTTGCCGGTCCGACTACCTTTACGCCGATGATTGAGGCCGTTGGGGAAGTAGCGTGGTATGAAGGCGACCTGCTGATCGGAACCGGCGCCCAGCCCAGCCTTGTCCTGTCCGCCGGTAGTCACCAGATTGACATGCGTGTCTGGGCATACGCGGGAGGCCCGACCGCCATGGAGACCGTCACCACGATCAATGTGGGATTTGATTCGGAGGAGGACTCTGGGAGGTACAACCTGGGCCCCGGCTACAACTGGCCACCGCAGGCTGTGACGGCTGTCGAGGGCCTCAGTGGGCTCGCAGGACTGGTCCGATTCTGTGCTGCACACTGTCCAATCGAGGATCGCCTCAATTTCTCCGGGTGCGTATCCTTGGAATACGTCGAATGCTTTCAGGCGAACGTTCAGGCCGTCACTCTTACAGGCTGTATTTCGCTGATTCGGTTATGTTTGGAGAACTGCCGGGTAGCAGGGGTTACCAACGTGATCGACCTCAATCCGGTCAGGACTACCCTCAGGGATCTTCGCGCGGCTAATCAGCGTGGCGTACCGGCGGGGACTATACTGTCTTTCACGACCCTGACAGCCCCGTTGGATCAGATGTACCACTTTTGCGTACGTGATCAGCCAATGGCGAATGCGCCCGGTCTCGGCTCATTGCCCGCTATCGAGGAATACTGGTGCTGGGACACCGGACAGTCCACCGCCGAAACGCCTATCTCTCCCGTAGCTCGAAGCTTCCCGCTGTACGACAACTCATTCGATCAGGCATCGGTAGATCGAATTCTGATCGGTCTTCGGGATAACTCAACCAAGGGTGCTTTTTCGTTTGTAGACCTTCGCGGTTCAGCTACTCCGTCCTCCGTTGGTCTTACCGCAGCGGCGGATCTCCGCAGTCGGGGTTGGACTGTTACCCACGACTAGGGAACCCATGAAGTCGTCGTGGTCTAGCCCCCCACACAGACACACCCCGATGGAGCGGATTGTTTTCGCAGTTCGCCCGTAAAAACCGAATACCTCTATTTAACTAGACCTTTCCAGACACGGTGACTTCCAGCCATCTGGACACCGTTTGACCACCACAGAGTACTAACTCAACCTCTCGTAAGGAGTAACCCATGAAGCGCATCATTTCAGGCCTCGCCGTCGCAATCGCCTTGGCCATTCCCGTCACCGCCGTCGCCTTGTCGTCCCATTCCGCCCCGATCGCTGGTGGCTATGGCGATTGGCCGCTGAAGCAATAGGCATCTGAAGTCGGTCCCTAAAGGTCAAGAAAGGACCCAATATGGACGCAGAACTCGACGATTTCTTTGAGCACTTCGGTGTCAAAGGGATGCGATGGGGTGTCCGGCGCGATCGCTCAAGCGTGAAAACCGCACCAAAGACCCCCGAGAAGACCGGCACCGGAAAGGCATCTACCGCCGACAAGCCGACTCCCAAGGCCAGCTCGGCCCCGAAGTCGACAGCAGCCGCCGCTCCGGCCAAGCCCGCGATCAAAGAGCTGTCCGACGCCGAACTTCGTGCCGCTATCGATCGCTTGAACATGGAGAAGCAGTACTCCCAACTCACTGCGACTCCTGCGGCGACTCAAAAACAGAACGAGGGCAAGAAGATCGTCAAGGAGATCCTCCTCAACGTCGCAAAGCAGTCGGCACAGGACATTCTGAAGACCGCTGCGACTGCAGCCGGCAAGCAGGCCCTATCCATGGCTCTGAAGAAGCAGGGGAACGACGACCTGGCAGCTGCAATCTTCAACGTCAAGAAGAAGCACAAAGACTAAGAGAGGAGAGGCATCGTGGCGCTATCTAATAGAGCAACGCCAAAGTATTACGGACAGTTCCGCGACGCCGTCCTCCGTGGTGACATCCCCATCAATCGAGAGATCGAATTGGAGATGAACCGAACCGACGACTTGATCCGTGACCGCCGTTACTACTACGACGACAAAGCAATCGACGGATTCGTCTTATATTGTGAGAATGAACTCACGCTGACCGATGGGTCAGATCTGCATCTGCTCGATACTTTCAAACTCTGGGCGGAATCGATCCTTTCTTGGTTCGAGTTCGTAGAGCGAGAGGTATATGTCCCCAATCCAGACGGTCACGGGGGCAAGCGAGTCGTAAAGACCGTAAAGAAGCGTCTTCGAAACAAGCAGTACCTCATCGTTGCTCGAGGTGCGGCCAAATCGATGTACGCGTCGTGCCTCCAAAGCTTCTTTCTGAACATTGATACGGCTACCACTCACCAAATCACGACTGCTCCTACCATGAAGCAGGCAGACGAGGTGATGTCGCCGTTCCAGACAGCTATTACGCGATCGCGCGGGCCGTTGTTCAAGTTCTTGACGCAGGGCTCTCTTCAGAACACCACCGGATCGAGGTTCGAGCGCCAGAAGCTGGCCTCAACCAAGAAGGGTATCGAGAACTTCCTTACCGGGTCGATTCTCGAGATCCGACCGATGTCTATTAACAAACTTCAGGGTCTTCGACCCAAATACTCAACCGTGGACGAGTGGTTGTCAGGTGATATTCGAGAGGATGTCGTTGGAGCAATCGAGCAAGGCGCCTCGAAGGAAGATGATTACCTCATTATCGCGATCAGCTCTGAAGGAACCGTTCGGAACGGCTCCGGAGACACGATCAAGCTGGAGCTCCAACGCATTCTCCGTGGGGAGTGGGACAACCCCCACGTCTCCATCTGGTACTACAAGTTGGACACCATCGAAGAGGTCAATCAGCCGGAGATGTGGCCCAAAGCCAACCCAAACATCGGCAAGACGATCACTTACGAGACTTACGCGCTTGATGTGGAGCGAGCCGAACAGGCTCCTGCCACGAGAAACGACATTCTTGCGAAGAGGTTCGGCATCCCGATGGAGGGACTAACCTACTTCTTCACATACGAGGAAACACTTCCTCATCGACGACAAGACTTTTGGGAATTGCCCTGCGTTATGGGCATAGACCTATCACAAGGCGACGACTTCACGGCTTTCACGTTCCTGTTCCCTCTACCTAGAGGGAAGTTCGGCGTAAAGACCCGGTGCTACATTACGTCTCAAACACTGATGAAGCTGCCCGGGGCGATGAGAGTTAAGTACGACCAATTCAGGGAAGAAGGGTCGCTGCACGTCCTAGACGGGACGGTCCTAGACATGATGGAGGTCTACGATGATCTCGAAGCGTTCATCACTGAGATGCGATACGAAGTTAGGTCCGTCGGATTCGATCCGTACAACGCAAAGGAGTTCATCCATCGTTGGGAGACAGAAGAAGGTCCGTTCGGAATCGAAAAAGTCCAGCAAGGCGCGCGTACTGAGTCTGTACCTCTTGGTGAACTGAAGAAGATGGCAGAAGAAAGACTTCTTTTGTTCGATCAAGTTCTGATGACTTACGCCATGGGAAATGCCATCACCATGGAAGACACAAATGGAAACCGGAAGCTTGTTAAGAAGCGCCAGGACCAAAAGATCGACTCGTTCTCGGCCCTGATGGATGCTTGGGTCGCGTACAAACTGAATAAAGACTCATTCGAGTGACAGATCATGCATCCATCCAACAAACCGAGCTCAAAAGAAAGGAGGGATAGTGGCAGAATCAATTGGGAATCGGATCAAGAGTGCATGGAATGCATTTCGCAGCAAGGATGAGCAAATCGAGCATCCGCACCTGATGGATACGTACATCGTAGGTGCAAACCGACCTGAGCGGCCACGCCCCCGCGCTTTCAAGGAACGATCGATCATCGATTCGATCTTCACTCGGTTGAGCATCGATTTCGCCGCCGTAGAAATCCGACATGTCCGCTTGGACAAAGAGGGTCGCTACGTTTCAGACATGGATAGCTATTTGAACGACTGTCTAACGGTAGAAGCAAACCTGGATCAGGGTGCGAGAGCATTCCGACAGGACATTGCGATGAGTTTGTTCGAACAAGGTGTGATTGCGATCGTTCCGGTCGATACCACCCTAAACCCTAACGACTCTGCTTCCTACGACATCCTCACTATGCGAGTGGGAGAGATCAAAGGCTGGCACGCCCAGAAAGTGACGCTTAAACTCTATAACGAGCGAACTGGGAAGCGTGAAGAGGTCCAAGTCGACAAGACTATCGCGGCAATCGCCGAAAACCCATTCTACTCCGTGATGAACGAGCCGAACAGCACACTCCAACGTCTGAACAACAAACTCATGCTGTTGGATGTCGTTGACGAGCAGTCAAGTTCGGGGAAACTCGACATCATCATTCAGCTTCCGTACGCGATCAAGACCGATCTCCGGACGAAGCAAGCCGAAACCCGGCGATTGGCCATCGAAAAACAGCTAAAGGGCTCTCAGTACGGCATTGCGTACATCGACGGCACGGAGAAGATCACTCAGCTCAACCGACCTGCCGAGAACAACCTCTTGGCGCAAGTGGAATACCTCACCGCCATGGTGTACAGCCAGCTTGGCCTAACAGACGAGATTCTGAAGGGCACTGCCGACGAGGCCACCATGCTGAACTACCAAAACCGGACCATCGAGCCGGTAGTTGCCGCGGTTGTCGAAGCAATGCACCGGCGTTTCACCACCAAGACTGGCCGCACTCAGGGTCAGGCAATCAAGTACTTCCAGGACGTGTTCAAACTCGTTCCGATTAGTCAGGTTTCTGAGATCGCAGACAAGCTCGTTCGGAACCGGGTCGTTACCGGCAACGAAATCCGTACGGATGTCTTGGGTTGGAAACCGATTGACGATCCGACTGCCGATCAACTGCAGAACCCGAACATGCCAGTCCAAAAGAGTCCCGACACTTCGTCGCCGACTCCTCCCGAACCGGTGGTAGCCACCGATCCACACGAAGAGAAAGGAATACTTCAAAATGGAGTATGACTTCAGCGGATACGCAACCAAGGTAGACCTTCAGTGTGCTGACGGTCGCACCATCCGATCTGGGGCGTTCAAGGCAGACGACGGGAAGAAGGTGCCGGTGCTTTGGCAGCACGGCTCCCACGACCCGAACAACGTTCTGGGACACGCCATCCTGGAGGACCGTCCCGACGGTACCTACGCCTACGTCAAACTGAACAAGACGCCCTCGGGTATCCAGGCCAAGGAGATCGTCGAACACGGCGACGTCGAATGCCTCTCAATCCACGCCAACAACCTCATCGAGCGAGCCAAGAACGTCATGCATGGCGTCATTCGTGAGCTCAGCCTGGTCATCGCGGGCGCGAACCCCGGTGCCATGATTGACAACGTCATCATCCAGCATTCTGATGGCGGAGAAACCCTGCTCCACGACGAAGCCGTGATCACTTGCGGCCTGCCGATCGAGCACGAAGAGCCGCACGCAGAGATCGAGCACGCCGACACGGAGGATGCTCCCTCCGAATCGGGAGACACAACCATTGCCGACATCCTCGAGAGCATGACTGAGGAACAGCGCAACGCGACTGCTTACTTGGTCGGCGCGGCACTCAAGCAGTCTTCGGAATCCTCCGACGCTGCTGTCCAACACTCGGCAGAGGTCGCCCCGACCGAAGAGCCGACCAACCCGCAAGACATCGTCCCGGCCGAAGCGCCGTCCGACGAGCAGGATTCCACCAACCAAGGGCAAGCCCTTCAGCACGATCAGGAAGGAACCACTCTCGTGCACAACATCTTCGACCAGGATCAGAACACAGACTCGAGCAAGTCCCTCAAGCACACGATGACCGGAGACGCCATGAAGGGCGTCTTTGAGGACGCCAAGAAGCTCGGCTCCTTGAAGGAGGCCGTCGAGGGCTACGCCTTCAAGCACGGCATCGAGGACATCGACATCCTCTTCCCGGACGCCAAGGCCGTCACCAACACCCCCGACTTCGTCAAGCGGCGCACCGAGTGGGTTGCAGCGGTCATCTCCGGCACCAAACACACCCCGTTCAGCCGGATCAAGTCCCTGTCGGCCGACCTGACGCTCGCCGAGGCCCGCGCCAAGGGTTACGTGAAGGGCGACTTCAAGAAGGAAGAGTTCTTCCGCGTCGCGAAGCGCGTCACCACCCCGCAGACCGTCTACAAGAAGCAGAAGCTGGACCGGGACGACATCCTGGACATCACCGACTTCGACGTGGTCGTCTGGCTCCGTGAAGAGATGCGGATCATGCTCGAGGAGGAAATCGCACGGGCGATCCTCGTCGGCGACGGCCGTTCCAACGCGGATGACGACAAGATCAACGAGACGAACATCCGTCCGATCGCCACCGACAACGAGCTGTACGTCACCACGGTGTACGTGAACCTGGGCGACACCAACTCGTCCCACGAGGAGATCGTCGAGGCCCTGACCCTCCACCGCCGTCACTACCGCGGTTCGGGCAACCCGACCTTCTTCACCTCCGAGTCCTACCTGGCCAAGATGCTCCTGGTCAAGGATGACATCGGTCGTCGCACCTACCCGACCGTCAACGATCTCGCCGCCGCCCTGCGTGTCAGCAACATCGTCGCGGTCGAGGTGATGGAAGACCTCGGAGACCTGGTCGGCATCCTGGTCAACCTGACCGACTACACCGTCGGTTCGGATCGTGGTGGCGCTGTCACCATGTTCGACGACTTCGACATCGACTTCAACCAGTACAAGTACCTCATCGAGACGCGGATCTCCGGCGCCCTGACCCGGCCGAAGTCCGCCATCGTGGTTCGCAAGACCGCCAGCAACGCGGTTCTGGTCACCCCGACGGCTCCTGAGTTCGACGGCGACACCGTGACGGTTCCGACCGTGACCGGCGTGGTCTACAAGAACAAGCTGACCAACGCGACGCTGGTGACGGGTACCCCGATCGAGCTGGCCGAGGGTGACACCCTGTCGGTCATCGCGCAGCCCACCTCTTCGGCGTACTACTTCTCCACCAACGCCGACGACGAGTGGACCTACGAGAACGAGGGCTGATCCCAGGTGCCTAAGTTCCACGGTCCGGTCGGCTACGTAGAGACCGTGGAGACTGCGCCAGGCGTGTGGCAAGAAGTGGCAACCGAATCCGATCTCTACGGGAATGTCGAACGAGCTAGTCGAACACTTTCGGGTGCCGACAAAGTAAACGACGACATTTCCGTGGAGAACGTGATCAGTGTCATGGCTGATGCGTATGCGCAGGAGCACTTCTTTGCCATTCGTTACGTGAAGTGGGCGGGGACCAACTGGAAGGTTACTTCGGTGACCGTCGAGCGTCCCCGCCTGATTCTCCGGCTAGGAGGTGTCTACAATGGCCTCACGCCTTGAGTTGCAGGATCTACTTGAAGAGCTTCTTGGCTCGACGAACGTCTACTTTCAGCCGCCTTCAAATCTCCTGATGCAGTATCCCTGCGTTCGATACGGCCGAGATGACGCGGAGACTCTCTTCGCGGACAACCTGCCATACCGGTACATAAAGGGGTACCAAGTCATCTACATCGATCGCGATCCCGACAGTCCGATCCCGGACAAGATCGCCAAACTGCCAATGTGTACATTCGACCGTCACTACAAGGCAGACAACCTCAACCACGACAGCTTCAGTTTGTACTTCTAGGAAGGAAGACAACAATGGCAAAACTCCAATGGGACAATTCCGGAGAGCGAATCTTCGAAACCGGTGTCGATCACGGTGTCCTCTACCCGCAGTCCAACACCGGCACGTACCCCACCGGTGTGGCCTGGAACGGTCTGGTGACCGTCACCGAGTCCCCCAGCGGCGCGGAGTCCAACCCGCAGTACGCCGACAACATCAAGTACATCAACCTGGTCTCCGCTGAGGAGTTCGCCGGCACCATCGAGGCGTTCACCTACCCGGACGAGTTCGCCGTGTGCGACGGCTCCGCGGAGCCCGTTGACGGCGTCATGGTGGGCCAGCAGGGTCGTCGTTCGTTCGGCCTGTCCTACCGCTCGATGATTGGCAACGATGTCGAGGGCCAGGACTTCGGCTACAAGATCCACCTCGTGTACGGCGCGCAGGCAGCTCCTTCGGAGAAGGCCTACGGCACCATCAACGACAGCCCCGAGGCGATCACCTTCAGCTGGGAGATCACGACCACCCCGGTCGGAGTCACCGACATGAAGCCGACGGCAAGCATCACCATCGACTCGACCAAGGTCGCTCCGGCGGCCCTCGCTGACCTGGAGGATGCTCTGTACGGCACTGCCGGAGCTCCGGGCACCCCGGCGCGTCTCCCGTTGCCCGACGAGGTCCTCGAGCTGGCGGGTCTCGTCACTCCCTGATTTACTGACGGAAAGGAGGTAAGGGAATGCTCAAGATTCACATCGAACCACAAGACGTATTCGACGAACGGACTCAAAAGTTCGGCACGCTGCCGGGCTACGATCTCGAGTTCGAGCATTCCCTTGCTTCTCTGTCAAAATGGGAGTCCCAGTGGGAGAAGCCTTTCATGGGTCGGACCGATAAGACCGACGAAGAGGCTGTCTCCTACATTCGCGACATGTGTCTGACCCCCGACGTTCCACCCGAGGCTTTCGCTCGGATCACGGGGGATCAGCACCGTCAGATCCAAGACTATATTTCGGCGAAGATGACCGCCACATTCTTTTCGGACGATGCAAAGCAACCTCCGAGTAGGGAAATCATCACGGCGGAACTTCTCTACTACTGGATTATCGCTTCCAACATCCCGTTCGAGTGTCAGTACTGGCATTTGAATAAACTACTGGCGCTCCTCAAGGTCTGCGCGAAGAAGAGTGAGAAGCCGAAGAAGATGTCTAGAAGCGAGATTGCCGCTCGTAACCGACAGCTCAATGCTCAGAGGCGAGCCCAGATGGGCTCTTCCGGCTAGAAAGGAACGTCATGGCCAGACTTGTCTGGAACCAGCCGGGAGAACGATTCTTCGAGGCTGGTGTAGACCGAGCAGTCTTCTACCCGCCAGGTGATGAGCCGGCTGTATGGAATGGCATTACGAACATCACTGAACGCGCCGAAGGCGGCGAGAAGCGAGCGTTCTACCTCAATGGGGTCAAGTACCTCGAGATCGCGCAGAACGAAACCTTCGCCGGAACCATCGAAGCGTTCGGACGGCCCCAAGGATTGACTTCGTATGACGGAATGCGAGAGATCGCATCTGGTCTTTCGGTTGGTCAGCAAAAGAGGCGTCCATTCCACTTCAGCTATCGGACTCTGGTCGGAAACGATGCACAGGGAGTCGAGCACGGCTACAAGATTCACTTGGTATACAACGCGCTGTTGGGTGCCAGCGAGATCACGCGATCCACGATGAACGATAGTCCCGAACCGGTCGCCCTCAGCTGGGATTTCACCACGACGCCGATGGAGATCCCCGAATCTCGTCCATCCTCACACATCGTCGCGGAGACGACTAACCCAGCTCTGGTCGCGGCGCTGGAAGATATCGTTTATGGCACCACAAGTACTCCTCCGCGCTTCCCGACCATAGCAGAGATTCTTGCTCTTACTGTGATCTGAGGTGAAATGAGTAGACTCGTCTGGAGTGAACGAAACTTCGAATCAGGAGTATCGCAAGGAGTCCTATATTTTCCGGATCGCAGCGCCTTGGCTTGGAATGGTCTGACCGCGATCGCCGAGACCCCTGACGGGGATAGGATTCGTCCGCTCTACCTCGATGGGGACAAGCGGGTAGCCATATCTCAACCTGAAGAGTTCTCGATCAAGGTCGAAGCCTTCACATACCCGGAGATCCTCGACAATCGTTATATTTCGACTTCAGGGATGGCATACACCACTCATCTGAACGATCGTCGACGGATTCATCTGGTTTACAACCCCCGATTCACGCCGGATGAGAGGTCATATTCTTCGATCAGCGACGATGCCGAGTCGGTAACCTTCGCTTGGCTGGGTACGACCACTCGAGTGGCGCTACCAGGATATGCCCCAACAGCCCATCTGGTAATCGATACCCCGAAAGTGAAGTCTGCGTTCGTCCAAGATGTTGAGACCATACTTTACGGTTCCTCAACCAGAGATCCGGAGTGGTTCCCGCCCAATGTGTGGGTCTCGGCATTCACAGAGATGATCGACAACGACACTCTCCTGATCGTCGACCACGGAGACGGGCAGTGGACTGCTATCGGACCAGATTCGATGATCGAGATGCTTGACGACGATACGTTTCAGATCACCTCGCCCACAGCCGTGTACTTGGATGCGGATACATACACGGTTAGTTCAATGTAAGGAGTTCGCATGGCCATAGTCACCGGCTTCACGGCCGAGCGAATGTTGCAGATCGAAAACGAGACTATTGTCGACGCGAATCTCGTTGGGGATCGCCTGATTCTAGTCACTCGAGAGGGAACCGTCATCGATGTCGGTTCGGTGAGGGGTCCGGAAGGCCCTGAGGGTCACGTCCCCACCCTTGCCGATCTGGGAATCACCGCGACCCTTCCCGAGATCAACAAGCTTCAAGGTTTACTTCCAACCACGGCGGAACTTAACTACGTCGACGGAGTTACCTCGGCAATCCAAGACCAAATCAACGGAAAAGCCGCAAGCGGTCATATACACGACGACAGGTACTATACCGAAGCCGAGATGATTTCCTTACTGCTCGGTAAAGCCCCAACGAGTCATACACATGCTTTTGGAGATCTCGTAGCGCCTACGGAACTAGGCGTCGCAGTAAACATGAACGACGTAGTCGCCCCGGGCGACTACACTCAAACGTCGAATGCAGAGGCTGCTGGCGGTACAAATTACCCTATTGCACAAGCAGGGTTTCTTCGAGTTCGGACTAACGCCGCTGGCGGAAACAGTATGGTTTGGCAAGAATATATTCCGTATCTAGGAACCTCTATGACTACTTTCTGGAGATGTCGCTATAACGGCGTTTGGGGAGCGTGGCGAACGATTCTGGCCGAAGAAGGTCGCCCGGCTTTCCCACTGTTCCGAGCAAAAATCTCTGGAATGGACCGAAATCTTGCTAGCGGTGTTAATACAATCACTAGTTGGACCAAAGAACGAGATACCTCGGCAAGCGGATCCGCGTTTAACGCCACAACAGGTCTTTATACGATTCCTGTTAGTGGAAACTACATGTACGGGCTTAACGTAAAGTTTGCTACCGCTAACACTCGTCGATTCATTGCCGTCGAAGTCGGGGGCATCGAAATGATCCGCGAAGAAGGTCCAGCGACTGGATATTCAGCACTAAGTCTCGTCACCGAGGATTATTTTGCATCCGGGGAAGTCTTAACACCGAAAGTATATGCGACGTCGGCTGTTACCGGGGGGATAGAAGTATCTGCAACGCCCGCGGGCTTTTGGGCCCATAAAACCTCAGACTGAAAAGGAACACCCATGGCACTTCTGTCCGATATCTCCGATGCGGCTCGAGACGAACATCTTCGAGACCGAATGACTTCCGCAGCCGCCGAACTCGGCATTCCAGACCCATTCACCTGGGTAGATTCTCACGCTCGCGAACTGGCTACCGCGCCAGTGGTCGCTGGTTCTCCGGATACCGTAGCCAGCGTCTACGCATACGCTCGGGATACCAGAGCCCCCGCCCCCGGAGCCAATCCTGCCGCAGTGAATGACGACTATATTCGTCACGCGGTTCAGTACGTGCGGGAAGAGGAAACAACTCCCTGATAGAAAGGTCTAGGATGATTTCCTTCCAGGTTAGCGGCGATTTCAAAAGAACTGACATGTTTCTGGCGAAGATGTCACGAGGAAATCTCTTTCGAGCACTCGATGGCTTCGCACGAGAAGGCGTTGCTGCACTTGCGTCCGCCACCCCTGTAGAAAGCGGCCTCACAGCTTCGTCATGGACCTACAAAATCTCAACTGGTCGCGGAAGTGCCACGATTTCCTGGCTGAACACGCACATCAACGATGGAGTCCCCATCGCCATCATCCTTCAATACGGTCACGGGACCGGAACCGGCGGATACGTCGCTGGTAGGGACTACATTAACCCCGCAATTCGCCCGGTCTTTGACAAGATCGCTGACAGTGTCTGGAAAGAGGTGACTTCCGCATGAGCAGTATTGACCAACGCGTTGTCGACATGAAATTCAATAACGGCCAGTTCGAATCGGCCGCTCGGAGGTCCCTCGGAACACTGGACGGCCTGAAAAAGGCCCTCGACTTCAAGGCCGCAGGTCGCGGACTCAGCGATTTGGACGCCGCCGGGAAAAAGTTCTCCCTCGAGAGCATGGGCCGGAGCGTGGAAGGCCTGTCTTCCAAGTTTAGCGCTCTGAGCATCATCGGTATCACCGCACTTTCGAACCTGGCCAACAAGGCAGTTGACGCAGCCGCGCAATTCGCCAAGGGTTTCGGCTTCGAACAGCTGGTCGCAGGGTTCAAGGAGTACGAGCTGAAGATGGGCTCGGTTCAGGTCATCATCGCCAACACTGGCGAAAGCCTGAAGAGGGTGAGCGGGTCTCTCGAGGAACTGAACTCATACTCTGACAAGACGATCTACAACTTCGGCGACATGACCACTGCTATCGGTCAGTTCACGAGCGCGGGAATCAAGCTCAAGCCCGCTGTTGCGATGATTAAGGGTTTCTCGAATGAGGCAGCGCGCTCTGGTGCTTCGGCGCAAGACGCCGCCCGAGCAGCCATGCAGCTCTCTCAAGGCATCGCCCAGGGCAAGATCACAGCGCAGGATTGGTTCTCTCTGACAACAGCCAAGATGGGCAACAAACTCATGCAGACCGGTCTTCAGGAGATCGCGGTAGGTATGGGTGTGGTCAGTAAGAAGACGCTGGATGCGAAAGTCTCACAAAAGGGGTTCAAGGGATCTCTACAGGACGGCTGGCTGACCGCCGGCGTCATGTCCAAGTACCTACAGATCATGGCTCAGGACAACGAAAAACTGAACCGTGCGCAACTGAAATCCATCGGCATCACTGGAAAACAGGCCGACACCTTCATCAAGAACCAAAAGATGGCGTCAGCAGCAGCCCAGAAGGTGCGTACGTTCACCCAGTTGGTCGGAACCATCCAGGAAAGCATTGGGTCTTCTTGGGCTAAGACGTTCGAGCTTGTGATTGGCGACTTCAACGAAGCTACCAAGCTTTGGTCCTCGGTCAATGAGACTCTGGGCAAGATGTTGACCGCCAGTGGCGACCAGCGAAACCAGATGCTTACCGACTGGAAGAAGCAAGATTTGGGCGGGCAGAAGGTGCTCATCGAAGGCCTCACCAACGCCTGGGAAGGCTTGATGAGTGTCGTCAAACCTATTCAAGAAGCTTTCTCTGAGATCTTCCCGCCGGCAACCGGCAAGCAGCTGTACGACTTGACCGTCCGGTTCCGAGACTTCACCAAAACACTCAAAATAGGAGCAGAAGGACAGGCCGCTATCAAGGGCGCGTTCCTTGCGTTGTTCGGCGCCATCAAGGTCGGCCTCGGCATCCTTCGAATTGCTGGCACCGGATTCCTAAAACTTATGGAGGTGCTAGGAGCTATTGGCGGAGTAGTCTTCGCAGCCATCTCTCCGATTCGTCAGTTTATCAGCACGCTTATGGGCGGGTCAAATGGTGGAGGGTTGGATAACTTCATCGACAAGCTCATTGAACTTCGTGATGGCGCGATCCAACCGCTCATCGGATGGTTGGATGATCTCCGCGATTCTCTCGATGTATGGGGGAAGTCCGGCGACACCACCGGAGCGATGACGAGTGGCGCTCAGGCTCTGCTCGGAATGTTCGAGCGGATCAAGGTAGTATTTGCCGACATTGGAGCGTTCCTCCAAGAAGCGATCAGGTTCGCCGGTCGCGTCGGAGAAACCCTCAAAGCATCGATCGCTGGAGCTATCGGGTCTACTGGAGGAATGCTTTCGGGGATCTGGTCTTGGGTCAAGCAGATCGCAGGCGCTGTGGGCGGATTCATCTCTGACATGTCGAAAAAGGGTCTTGAAGCCCTCAAGAACATCGACCCCAATATGGTTCTGACCGCAATCAACACTGGCATCTTTGCAGTGATCATCATCAAGCTGGGACAATTCCTGATGACAGGCAAGAAGCTCGCAGACGCATTCGCCAGCGTTCTTGACGGTCTTGGATCAGCCCTGGGTCGATTCGGCGAAGAAACCAAAGCCGACAAGCTCATCAAAGTCGCTGCCGCGATCGCACTTCTCGCTGGTTCGCTCTACCTTCTGTCTCTGATCGACCCCAATAGGCTTCAGTCTGCTGGCGTCGGGATGCTTGGAGTCTTGGGCTCGATGGCCGCAGGTATGGCAATCTTCTCAAAGATCCCGATGAACGACGTCGAAATCACCAAAACGTCTATTGCGCTCGGTTTGCTGGGCGTCGCGGTCCTTCTATTCGCGAAAGCTCTTCTGGTGTTCAGCGGGATGGATTGGGAAAGTTTGGCTCGGGGTTTGACCGGACTTGCCGGAGCCTTGGCTCTGATGCTTGGGTCGGCGAAACTTATGTCGAAAGTGTCCGGCGACATGATCAAGGTCGGCGCAGGCCTCATTCTCTTGGGCACAGCTATCACCATCATTGCAGGTGCGGTAGCTATATTTGGCAACATGGACCTCGACACACTGATTCAAGGTGGGGTTGCTCTAGCTGGGATCATGGCTATGCTAACGGGATTCGTTCTGGCAGTTCCTGCCGAGAGTGTAATCAAGGCCGGAGCAGGAATGGTCTTGCTTTCGGTGGCGGTTACTGCGCTAACGGCAGCAGTCGCCGTACTTGGACTCCTCCCGATGGACGTCCTGATTCAAGGCATGGTCAGTCTTGCGCTTGTCATTGGCGGACTGGTTATTGCCACCCAGCAAATCCAGAACGCACTTCCCGGCGCGGCCGCAATGGTCGCGATTGCAATAGCGCTGAACCTGCTGGTGGTCCCGATCGCCGCTCTGGGTCTCCTGCCTTGGCAGGTTGTTCTACAGGGCATCGCAGCATTGGGTATCACTATGGCGGGACTTGTCTTCGCCGCCAATGCACTTCAAGGCGCAGTGGTAGGTGTCGCTGGTATCCTCGCTCTGGCTGGCGCAATGACGATCATGGCGGTTGCGATCCGAATGTTGGCGAGTCTCAGTCTCGAACAGGTAGGCACCGCCCTTCTGGCCTTGGGTGGAGCCTTGCTCATTCTTGGTCTCGCTTCTGTGGCTCTAGCGCCTCTGGCCCCTGAGATGTACGCTCTGGCCGGCGCTGTAGCGCTGTTCGGTGCAGGGATCATGATGGTGGGCGGCGGAATCATGCTGTTCTCCATGGGTCTGATGCTTCTAGGCCCAGCAGCTACCGTGGGTGCAGCGGGTCTTCAGCTCCTAGGAGCTGCCGCAGCTAGCATGTCGGGTCAAGCCGCGCAGATCACCGTCGTTGGAGGAGCCTTCGTAACCCTTGGAACTGGCGTTGCAATAGTCGGCGCCGCAGTTGTTATTCTCGGAGCAGGGCTTTTACTCCTCGGAGCGGGTCTCGCGGCTGTCGCCGCTACAGGTCTAATTGGTGCCACCGCACTTCTGGCCGTAGTAAATGCCATCAAGCCTCTTATTTGGGATGTGGCAACCATCAGCGTTATCGGTGTAGCATTCGTCACCCTGGGGGCAGGTCTTATCGCAGCGGGGGCTGGAGCTCTTATTCTGGGAGCTGGCGCTATCGTCATGGCGGCGGGCCTCGCCCTCGTTCTGGCGGTTGCACCGGGTGTAGGGGATGCCTTCACCAAGTTCGCTGACGCTATTGTGTCGGCAAGCGGAAAAGCCCCCGATCTTGTAGCGCTAGCTATTGCATTCACCGTTCTAGGAACGGCCGCGTCTCAGCTGGTCGGATCTATGGCTGCCGCAGGATCCTCTCTGGCTCAGACTGGTTCAGGACTTGTAAGAGTCGCTCAGTCCGCCGCAGTTGCTATCCGTACCGTAACCGATCTTCCGACAGCGCTTGGTCGAGCCGTATCGCAGGTAAATGCGTCATTCCAAAGCCTCGGATCGTCTATGAAGACCGCATCGACAAACGTTCAAAGCAGTCTGAAGGTCATAAACTCCTCGTTGAGCACCTCCAGCGCAGCAATGACGAAGTCGGCCAATAAGATGGCTACGGATTTCGCATCCGCTGGCGGAAAGCTTGTAGCGTCGGTCAAGAAGGTGTCCGGCGATGTCAAGAGCACCCTTTCGTCCATGGCGGGGAGTGTTGGCAGCTCGGCTTCTGCAGTTGGTATCGCAATCCTCAACGGTATGGTGCGTGGGATGGCCGATAGCAGTCGGGTAATCTCCGCCGCAAGGGCCGTGGCTGCTCGGGCGCTGGCTGCTGCTAAGAGCGAGCTTGGTATCCGTTCGCCCTCGAAGGAATTCGAGAAGCTGGGTAAGTACGTCAACCAGGGCTTCGCTAAGGGTCTGACGGGCAACGAGTCGGAGATCAACGACGCGTTCGCCAAGATGCAGGAGAATCTCAAGACCGCCATCAGCAATGCAAACGCGATGATTGCGGCCGAAAAGAAAAAGATCAACCGTATCGAGGACAAGAGCGCGAAGAAGCGGACCAAGGCAGATAAGCGTCAGCTGAAGGAGTCCAAGGCGATTCTTAAGCAGGCCACGGCTCTCAAGGTCAACGCCACCGCGGCCTCCACCGAAATGACCAAGAATATGAAGGACGAGCAACTCGCTCTGGTTGAGCTGTCCAAGAAGTACGACGTCGCGGCCGATGCTCTCGCAGAGGGCAACAAGAAGCTCGAAGACGCCGTCAAGATCCGGGACGATGCAGCCAAGAACTGGACCGACAAGTTCGCGACCCTCGAGGATGTCAAGTTCGACGAAGGCGAAGATCTCACGTCATATTTCAAGAACCTGGAAACCCAGATCGAAGCCACGGCCAAGCTCAACAAGGATCTTGCCGCTCTGCGCGCTGCAGGGCTCAACGACAAGGTCTACAAAGAGCTCGTGGACAAGGGTCTGGAAGCTCAGGACTTCGTTACGCAGTTGTTGGAGAATGGCTGGGGAGCGATCTCCAATGCCAACATGCTCTCCGATCAGCTAGTCAAGGAATCCACCTCGCTCGGTACTAACGCGGCTAGGGAGCTCTACCAGGCAGGAGTAGACGCCGCACAGGGTCTCGTAGACGGTCTGAAGAAGAATACTGACGAAATCGCGGCCCAGATGGAGAAGATCGCCGAAGTTCTGGTCAACACCATCAAGGCCAAGCTGAAGATCAAGTCCCCTTCCAAGGAGCTTGAGAAGATCGGTAAGTTCACCATCCAGGGTATGAACCAGGGGCTCAAGGCCATGATCCCGACTGTCGAGAAGTCCAGCCGCAATGTTGGAGAATCGGCGATCTCGGCGATGAAGAAAGCCATGAACGACGTTGGAAGTCAGATCGACGCCAGCATCGACATGTCCCCGGTGATCACCCCGGTCATCGACCTTACCGGTGTCGAAAAGCAATCCAAGAAGTTGGACTCGTTGTTCGACGGCAAGACTCTGAATGCTGGAGTCACAGTAGGACGCGCACAGGCAGTTGCTCGGGCCAACGCCAAAAACGAACAGCTCGATTCTGCGGCAGCCTACGACTCCACTCCGTCGTTGAGCTACGTGCAGAACAACTACTCGCCGAAGGCACTATCCCGCGCTGAGATCTACCGAAATACCCGTAACCAGCTATCAACCGTGAAGGAGGCCCTGCCGAGATGACTATCAGACTGGTAGAAATCGTTTCGGGCGGCTACTCGTCGCTTCAGTTACCTCTGCAGGACCCTTCACAGGGGTACTACATCCAAGAGATAGAAGGGCTGACCCCCGTCGAGGCGTCTATCGTCACCACCAAGACGGCAACGCGCAATGGGGTTCAGTACCAAGCTTCCTCTCAAGAAGGCCGAAGCATCGTCTTGCATCTGGGGCTCGACCCGGACTACATCTCCAACACGGCGGCGTCGCTCCGTAGAGCCCTGTATGCAAGGCTGATGCCCGGTCGAGAGGTCACTCTTCGCTTCACGATGGACAATCATCCGATCGTGGAGATCGTAGGGCGCGTTGAGTCGTTCGAAGCGGCCATATTCTCACAAGACACTGACTCAGTCGTCTCAATTTTGTGTATGGACCCTGACTTTATCTCAACGACCCTTACCACCTTTTCGGGAACCTCAACGGCCGGTACGACCGATTCTGTGATCACCAACAACGGAGATGTACCGGTTGGATTCCTGTTCACCCTTGCAGTCAACCGAACGATCACCG
>Ga0209480_10001184_pt1 | contig 19257 bp, 24 predicted proteins | sample JI61114C2DNA_FD_187501 | JGI IMG/M metagenome (GOLD analysis project Ga0209480, IMG submission 187501) | Wastewater effluent complex algal communities from Wisconsin, to seasonally profile nutrient transformation and Carbon sequestration -... | ecosystem: Engineered > WWTP > Effluent > Algae... | reverse complement strand
GCTCCGGCAATGCCTCCGATGGGCGGCGGCGGAATGGGTGGAATGATGTAATCATCAGAACACTTTGAATAGAAAATAGATAGCCCTCTGAAGAAATTCAGGGGGCTTTTTTTGTGCTGATTTCTTCGCCACACTACCTATTTGTATTCAGGACAAGGATTACAACATTTAGCATCAAAAAGTGACATCCCAGCTTGTCCAGTTTATCTAGTTGGAGTTACAAACAACAGGATCATTCTAACTACTCTCGCCTGCAAAATCCATCGCTTCTGCATCAAGGGTCAAATTAAGTCCTACGGTTTCGGAAGAATACAATTTCAAATCAATATCGAAAGGTTTTGAGTAATATCTATTACACACAAAAAATCCCCCGTAATCATCGGAGGATTCTTGTTTAAAAATAAATTGTCGTTAATGACAATCAAGTGCGTTCAGTCCCCAGGAACCGGCGAACATGCTCTCTGGCATACCGGAACCTGAAGTTATTTCCTTCAGAAGATCCTCCAGCTTGATATCCGCATGGTTATTTTCATCGAGGATTACATAACCCTTCATGTCGAAACTCATATCGCTGGCAGCACCTTGTTTATGAGCATGTACATCAATGTTGCTCGCAATTAACATGGCCTGAGCAAATGTGACTTCACCATTGTTATCCGTAACACCCTGGCCTATGGCAACATCGCCATGTTTGATGGTAACTTCATACTTACAAACAGGATTTCCGTTGTAGGTCATTTTCAATGACACGTCTGTCTGTGCGAATGCACTCATTGAAAGGGTAGCTAAAAAAAGTAGTAGTGTATTTTTCATGTCGTTAAATTTTATTACACACAAATACAAAAATCCATGCCGTTATGTTTATGATACAAATATGGGAATTTTCACTCAATAAGACTTAACTCACTGAAAAACACAAATCAACTTTGTTTACATTGCAGCAGCATAGAACAACACACCATGAATGAACCATCAATGATTGACGGCCAAGCAAACAGTCCAAGAGTAGATCCACAAAAAATCTCTTTCTGCAAAGCGCTCATTGTTGTCGCACTCATTTCATTCCTGCTCTATTTCGGCAAAGCACTTTTTATTCCACTATCATTTGCTTTACTGATAAGTTGCATCCTGCACCCATTCAGCAGATGGCTAGAAAAAAAAGGGATACCTACAACGATTTCCATAGCGATTGCAATGATGTTCGTGGCGCTACTTTTCGCTGGCATGGCTACGCTCCTAACCTGGCAAATTCTGCAGTTTTCTGATGAGTGGCCTTTGGTGCAGGCGAAGTTTGCTACAGCTGCAAATGACTTTTCCAAATTCCTGACAGAACATCTGAATATCAGCATTGCGGATCAGGAAAGTTGGTGGGACAATTTTTCCGACAATTCGGGAACACAAATGATCCCCATATTGAGCACAACCATTGGCTCTATAACGCTATTCTCTGTATTTATCGTACTTGTCCCAATTATGTCTGCGCTCATACTCTACTATCGATCTGAGCTTTTTGATGCTCTGCACAATTTCATTCCAACCATGCCTGTCCAAAAATTAAAAGATATACTGCACGACACCATATCGACGTACTACAATTTCATAAAAGGAATGCTTGTAGTTTATCTTGTGGTTGGAGTTCTGAATAGTGTCGGACTTCTCATACTTGGTATTCCACATGCGTTTCTTTTTGGATTTATTGCAGCGATCCTAACATTCATACCTTATGTTGGGATCATCATCGGTGCAATCTTGCCAATGGTGGTGGCCTGGATCACATACAACTCACTCTGGTATCCTGCAGGTGTGGTCATAATATTCACCATTGTACAATACCTCGAAGCGAATCTCATTTTCCCTTGGGCAGTGAGCAATAAACTTCAGATCAATACACTGGCAACCATCGTGGTGATTTTGATTGGAGGAATTATCTGGGGAAGTGCCGGGATGATATTATTTATACCATATCTAGGAATATTAAAACTTTTGGCCGACAGAACAGAAGGACTTCGCGGTATTTCCTTACTCCTTGGAACCAAAACAAAAAATAAACGATAGGTCGCGATCAAACTTTATCAATCTGATTCATCTAGTTTTCATCCGATTCTGCTTTTGAACTTTTGCGCTGCTTTGCGAAGGATTTGATCTTGTCAACAACAGTATCTAAGAAATGATAAATAGTTTCTTCCGCATTGGATTCTGCCCGAAGAATAAAACGTTGAAGAAGCAATGAAAAACCATAGAACAATCCGTCTTTCAGAAAGACATTTTCTTTCAATTTGATTCCAGTGATCGTAGACAATGCACTTAGCAATAAATTCAATGGCCGAAATGCGTCCCTCAGCATTGAAATCTGAACCTTCAAAGAAATTTCCTGCTCAGTTTTTTGCTTTTCAAGTCTGGATATTTCATTGCGCAATTGAGTAATATTTTCAATTCTGTACATTGTTCCTTTGCTTAAAAATTACTTTAATCATTCGATTCATCATAGGTGTTTCCAACCATTTGTTTTTCATGATTAGCAATATCAATGCGACCAGAAAATAAAAAGTAGCGACCATGATAAAACCTGTTGCATAACTATCAAAGTGCTTTGCAATCATTATCGCTGCGCCAATACTGATGAAAATAAAACCAACGAAACAGAGCACAATAAGAACGACTGTTGCCGCCAGAGCAGAATAAACAACAACCATCTTCTCAGTGATTTTAAGTTGCGTCAATTCCTGTCGAGTATTCAGATATTGCTCAGCACCAGATATAAATTCGTGGACATCACTTTTTTCTTCTTCAAACATGTTGAATCAATTTTGTAGTGTAGATCAAAGCTAAATAATCGATACACTTGAAGACTGATAACCGTCATGATTAGGAAAAAAAAGCCTGATAAAAGTATCCGCACTGGGCGCTTTTCAATTCAACAAACCAGACAAACCATCGAGATAAACCTGCCCCCTCTTTTCTGCAAAAAAATCCAGAATAAGACTAATGAGAGCCTGAATTGCAAGCGCAAAACCGAACCCATACCAAAAGATCGTCTCCGAGGAATTTCTGAAAACAAAACACAAAATGGCCCCAATCAGAAATAGAGAAATTTCTGTGTATCGAATTATGACAAAACTTTTCATCACTGCAATCATGCGGGGTATCTCTTCGTTTTTCAGCTTCGCCGGATTCATATCATAGGAATAAACCATTTCAGTTCGTTGAGCATCACTTTTTCGATAAACATTTATGCCGACAACAATCTGAATAATTCCAATAACAACCAACGGAATCAACATTCCTTTCGCCAGAGAATTTTTCAAATAAACAAGTAAAATTACCGCCATGAGAACGGCCAAAGTGCCAATGATCATAAACAAGAGGCTTTCACTCTTCTCGGCAACAAAGTATTTTTCGATATTCGATTTGGAGAACATAATGCGAAAGTACAACGGAACGAAGTCTGACTGAATAGCGCTTTGTTCAGATGGATTGAATTGGACGATCTCAACAACATTGTTCCTTATCATAGACTATTTTTTAATATTGCACATAATAATTTTATACCATGACACTCACAGAGCGTATCAACGAAGACATTAAGAGTGCAATGAAATCGGGAGAAAAAGACAAACTGATGGCATTGCGTGATATCAAAAGCAAACTCCTTTTGGAGATGACTAAAGGCGGAACCGACGGAGAAGTCGATGATGCGCGTGGCATTGCCATACTCAATAAACTTTACAAACAGCGGATGGAGTCCATTGATATTTATCGTACGCAAGGAAGACAAGACTTGATAGATGAAGAGACGAAACAAGCCAATGTGATATTGGCATATTTACCGGAGCAACTTTCTGGAGAAAAGCTTGAGTCAGAAATTCGACAATTCATTGCTGCTAGTGGTGCAAGCGGCATGGGTGACTTAGGAAAAGTAATGGGCATGGCATCGAAAGCGTTGGCGGGAAAAGCAGATGGAAAGGCCATTTCCGAAATGGTAAAAAAACTTCTTGCCGGCAACTAAGAATGGCCTCAACAGTTGATCAAAAAAAAATGGTGATTGGCAGGCATGTCATCATTGATCTACCTGAACTCAACTCTTTTGGTATAGAAGCAAAAGTTGACACAGGTGCGTATCGCACAGTCATACATTGTTTAGCTTGGAGAGAAATTATTCGTGGAACAGAGAAATTTCTAGAAGCGACTTTTGATTTGAATGGTGAAGGTGCGCATACGATTTTGTTCAAGGACTATTTTCAAAAAGAATTTAAAAGTTCCTTTGGTGAAAAGGAGAAACGTTATTGCGTTCGAACGACGATTAAAATTGGGAGAAAAAAAATACGCAGCAGTGTTTCTATAACAGATAGATCAGATATGCGTTTTCAGGTATTAATCGGTCGAAAAACGCTTATGCGTAAATACCTTGTAGACGTAGGGAAAAAATTTGTATAGAGTCCTTAGACACGCACCCCAATTACTAGAACATCGTCGATTTGTTCAATATCTCCCTTCCACAAGTCGAGCGATTTAGCAATTTCAATTTTTTGTTGCTCCATCGGAAGTCGATGATGTTGCAGAAGCATAATTCGGAATTGTTTTCTCATAAACTTTTTGCCACGCGGCCCTCCAAATTGATCCGCGAAACCATCACTAAACAAATAAATGCAATCGCCCTTTTCTAATTTCATCGTATGGTTGGTGAATTCTTTCTCACCATTCACATAGGTACCAATACTAAAGGGGTCACTATCAATTTCAATGAGCTCTTCATTTCGAATGATATATGCAGGATTGTGTGCTCCACTGAATTCCAACTCCATTGCATCAAAATCGATACAACAAAGCGAAATATCCATTCCATCTTTCATAAAATGTTCCCCGCTATCGGCGCGCATCGCCTCAGCGGACAAACGATTTGCGCTGTTCAATACCTGAGCAGGTTTACTATAGACTTTCGTAGCTTGATTCAACACATTGTAACCAACAAGGCTCATAAATGCACCAGGAACGCCATGTCCTGTGCAATCAGCAGCTGCAAATAATTTCTTATTTCCTTTGGAAACAAACCAGTAAAAATCTCCGCTGACAGTCGCCTTCGGGCGAAAGAAAACGAAAGAATCCGGAAACATGGTTTTGATCAAAGTATCATTGGGCAAAATGGTCTCTTGCAAACGCTGGGCATAATCGATGCTAGATTGAAGATCGCTGTAGAGTTCCAGTGCTCGTTCTCGTTCTGCTTCCACTTGATCTCTTTGTCGTGTAATTTCCAGCGTTTGCGCATTTACTTTTTCTTCCATTTCATGGCGATAAGAAGCCAAATCATCGCGCATTCGGAGCAAAGCTTTACCCATTTCATCATGTTCCGATAGAGGACTAAACGGAACATCAAAATTACCTGCCCCCACATTAAGCGCAAATTCTCTTGTCTTGTCAAAGTTTGCAACGAGACGATTCACTGCTTGTGCCATGTCACCAATCTCGTCATTGCCGGCTTTGGTATTGTGCAACGAATAAACGCCCATAGATAAATTCGAAAGTTTTTTCCTCAACGAATTTACCGGACGCACAATAGATCTTGATGTGAGAACACCGATTAGAATACCAGCGAATAGCACACCAAATGCGATGTTGACGAGGAGCAGTCGGAGTTTTTCAAAGGATTTATTCATCATTGAAATTTCGACTGTCATCGTATCACGTTGAGCCGAATTCATTGCCTGAAGTTTTTTCCGAGAAGCCTCCAATGCAGTAGGTATAATTCCACCTTCAATAAAATATCCATCAGCGGTCATTTGATTGATCGGATCTGTATAGCTATCAAAATCTGGAAGGGCCTTTCTTATTTCTTCATAGGCAAGCAAAAGTTCTCGGATATGAATAAAAAGTTCATGTTTATTGTTGATTTGTTCGGACTGCCATAATGTGGAGTAGGCATTGATTTTTTTGAGTTGTTCTGGGATTACTTTTTCGCACAGTTTTATTGCTTCCGTGCGCTCATGATCGTCTTCTCGGCGCTGCACATAGGCCCATTGTTTCATTAATTGTTGCGCATGAATCAATTGATTATCGAGCTCCTCGAGCACCTTCACTGATGGCGCATAAACGTCATTGATCTTTCGATTCGTTTCTCTGCTTTCCGAAAGAGTATTGTTTGTGAAATAGAATACAACCGCAACTACGATAATGAAGAGGCCAAACCCGACACCAATTTTTCTAGATATGGAAAACCGAAATGACACTATTAAAATTACTTGTGATTTTTTTGATTCTGAATAATGAGAGCATTCACTTTATGTTCATACAGTGCCACATTTTTTTCATCGTGCAGAAAACGGAAGACATTGAGCAGCGCGGATTTTATTTCCATGTTCTGGTCACACCTATTTTCTGCATCAAGCAGCGTTGTAAGCGTCAAAGATTGATACTGTGAAATTTCTTGAGAAGACCAACCGTTGCAATTTGAAGAAACACTTTCAAATCCAATTCGATGATAGACCACGGCCAAATTGTAACGCTGGTTGCAATCGGAAGAATCAATGCGTATAGATTCCAAAAGCGCTTCTTCAGCTTCCAAGGCAATCTCTGAATCACAAGGCTCAAACTTCATAGATTGAAGAAAACGCTGTCCCTTCGCGTGCAGGAACCTTAGTCTTTCTTGTTCGATACTTTCTTTCAAACCAATCAAACTCATTAGATCCATGGAACGAACGAATAATTTTTCAGCATCGTTAATATCAGAATCAACATCTGAAACCACAATGAGAGCGTCGTTCAGATAGGATGTCGCAAGATATTTCAACGCCGCATCATTATTCGAGTTGGAGGTTTGATCATTAAAAGATCTTGCCTTTAAAAACGACTCCACGGCCAGTTCTCTGTTAATGTTACGCTGATCTAAAGACTTTTCAGACTTAAAAATTTCCTTGTAGATAAACCCCCTGGTATACCAGGAATACATTTCATGACTTTCATTCTCATCTTGAATTGCCTGTTCAATTGCAACAACGGCTTCATCAAATCTTTTTTCCTGACAAAGTCTTGCGGCCTTGACAGCGAATTTTTGCGGCACACTATCCGAGACAGACATAATAGATTGACCATTCACCGCAATTTGAAAAAACAGAAGGAACGCCATGTTGACCAACTGCATTGCGGAAATGAAATGAAAAATTCTATTCCCTGAAATTCCAACCATTTCCTTCTTGAATAACATAATTAATTCTGGGGCAGGGTAATCTTTCCTTCAGCTACAAGACGTTCAATCTCCGCCTTGAAATAAGCGACATCATTCTCATGCTCCAGAGCACGGTGAATGTACATCAATCCACGAACAATCTCGCCATTCTCTGCGTTCAATTTATAAGCACGCTGCATATTCACTAGCGCCTTGTTTTTTATCAACTCTGCACAATCCTGTTGTGTCATGATCAAATCAAATATATCAGTGTCCGGGCCTATTTTTCTGTATTTGAAAACTGCCTTGTTATAATAAATGACAGCAATATTGTAAAATGCATCACTATCAGTGGAATCGAGACGAACAACTTCGTTGTATTTGCCAGTAGCACGTTCCGCAGGCACATCATTTTCAATATTCATTTGCCATAATTGGAAATAACGTTGCCCCATGCTTTTGTTGAATTCATTGTCGAACTTTTTCAAACTTGTTCCGGGTTCAGCGATATGAATCAGACGACGGAATTTTTTAAAGTACAATTCTGGTTCTTGTTCATTCGTCAAGTCGAATTCCCTGGTTTGGATTAGAGCATCATTGTAATATGAAGAAGCTAGAAACTTCAAACTCAGTTTTGTCATAGCTGTCTGTTCATTGCGTTTGTCGAGTTCGAGCGCTTTCAAAAAAGATTCAACAGCCATTTCACGCTGATTACTATTGCGATTTCCGCTTTCATTCAACTTATAGATTTCCTTATGAATGAATCCATCGACGTACCACATGTATGGAAATCCTGATTCAATCTTTGACAATTTTGCTTCTTCGATTTTTGCCAGAGCAGCATCGTATTGTTTGTCCTGACAAAGAACTGCGGCAGCATTGGTCAAAGGCAATTCCTGTCCATTCATTGTGAATGCAACGAGCACAAAGCTCAACAGAAAAAGGATGGGTGCTTTTATCATTGTATTGCCCATTGTAAGATTTTTATACCCGGAGTAATTTTTTTGTCTTCCATTGACTTTTTATTGATCTCAAAACGAATTGATCCATCAATGTTTTTAAAATTGATATGAGACCCAGTCGCGAGAGCGCCTTCCCAATTTGTGACGATGAGTGTGCTTTTATCTTTAAGTTCCTTTACGATTCTCGGCAATTCATTTTTCATTGCTTTGTCAATGAAAAGCACATGAAGATACGTTGCTTGAGGAAGGTTGGTCAGTGAAAGGAATTCGAGGGTTTGATTACCGATGGGTTTAGCACCATACTTTGCGGAGGCGATCTCGTATAAATCTGTATTCCCAAGAATGCCGATGTAAAACTTGCCATTTTTCGTATCCGAAGGCCAATTATTGTAGTTCGCGAATTGGTATAGATAATTGGCTCGGATCATAGCGACAGTGTTGTCAGACTGAATACCCTGAGCCGCACTCCTAAAGGCAGGACTGAGCAAAATAAATAATATGATTAGCCTAAAATAGGTTTTGTGCATAGTTGCAGTGAAACACAATTGTGCTTATACCAAAACTAGGCCGACATTGTTTCAGAGTTCAGAAAACCTTAAGTCGTTCTGCACGCAGTCTTGTTAAAAGAATTCTGAAGTTTATGAGAATGAATTATTGAGCAGCTTTTGTTTTATCTGCAGGCGCCTTTAAACCAGCAACATCACGATCGAAGAAATAGAGAGCCCCTTTGTCATTTCCGATGAGTTTCAATTTGTCCATGACATTGCGGGCAAGTGTTTCCTCTTCTATTTGTTCGCTAACGTACCACTGCATAAAGTTGTGTGTTGTGTAGTCCTTTTCGCGCAGACAAACTTCAACAACTTTGTTGATCTCGGCCGTAACCTTTGTTTCGTGCGCCAACAGCAGAGAGAACGCATTATTGAGCGACTTATAATCCTTGTCGGGCTGAGCAAGACTTGGAATGATAGCCTGACCACCACGGTCGTTCACAAACTTCACCAATTTCAGCATGTGAAATCGTTCTTCATCACTATGTGCATAGAGGAAAGCACTTGACCCAGGGAACCCATTTATTTCTGCCCAAGAAGCCATTGCAAGATATGCCTGACTGCTTTCAGCTTCCACTTTGATTTGATCATTTAGTGCCTTTTCTACTTTTTTATTCAACATGTCATTCAAAATTTATTTAGCAAAAATAGTGGTGAAACGGGCCACACGTTTTGTGCAATCCGGAAGAATTATGCATGAGAAATTCGTGCATAACCCAATTCGCCTTCTTATTGCCGCACAACAGACGATTCTAATGATCTGTCAAATCGATCACATCGGGATGCTTCAAGGCTGGTGAAACAAGGAAAAATTTCTGAACATACTTCAGGCAAAAAACAAAATACCAGGCAAAAAACATTGGCAATCCCATCACAAGAAAAATGAGCAAAAACTGAAGACTATCATTTCGCAAGTTGACTCCATTGTGGATTATGAAATAAACAACGAGAGTAACGATAATAGCATAAGCCGATATAATGCGAGCATAGGAAGACAAAAGGCCTTTTGCTCTAGCGTCCATTGCTTTGCGTTTTCCCCAGAGTATAAAAAAACAAATCACATGAAACAGGCCCAACGGTAATTCCAATAAGGCACCAAACGTTGGAACCAACCAAGCTAGTGAAACAATACAGCAAGCAATTAGATTTATGGGATACAATTTCCTAATCATTGATGATTAGTCAACTTTTGTAGCGTTTTTCAAAACGCTTCAGATTTACTTCTTTCATAAGCGGCGTACCATGCATGAGATGATCAATAAAATGCCGAGCAAAAAATGGAATTAACATCACCCCTCTTGAACCGAAACCATTAAAAATACCTTTGAACGCATGTTCAGAATCCATTCCCATAACAGGCATTCTATCGGGCATTGTAGGTCGGAATCCGGCCAGATGTTGTATGATGTTGTACTCCTGATTTTTAACATCTTTCAAGTCATTCAGTAATTCTTCCTTTCCTTGTTCTGTTGGAAGATCGTCCATAGGTTCTAGTTCGAAAGTTGCACCGAGGCGCAACACATCATGCGCTACAGGCACAACAAATTTTCCAAAATTGATCATATCCTTCGTTGGCCAATCTGGTGCTTGTAACGTAAGCACCTGGCCCTTATTCGGAATGATAGGTACCCAATGTAAAAGAGCGTCCTTTATTGGTTTTGCGCCAGTGCATTGAATAACAATATTTCCTTCACGTATTAAATTTTGTTCATCTTCCGCAGAAAAAGTCTGGATGATCAATTTGTTTTTCTTCGAAAAAAAGTCAGCGAAAGCATCAATGGTGTCAAGAACATTCAGCCACCCTGCACCTTTAACAATACCATGTCCAAAAGGCTGATTGAACTCTTTGGCAAAAGCATCACTTTGCTGTGAACTAAGATAATTTATGAGATCGGGACGAACACTTCGTTCATCCCAGTCGTTGGCGGAGTGTGCATCCGGAAAAACACGAATAAGATCAACTTCGTGATAAACACTGACACCATATTTTTTTTCAATAGATGAGTAAAAGTCTGCAGCAAATGGAAGTACTTGATGAGTCAGCCAACTTTCCTGCATGCGTATAAAAGTGACCGGATTCCACATACCAGCCGCCACTTTACTCGCTGATGAGAGTCTTCCGTCATCAATGATAATCACATCATAGCCTTCCGAATCCAAAAAATACGCGAGCACACTTCCGGCCAATCCCTGACCGATAATATAAATACGGCGTCTTTCAGATTTAGCCGGGAGAAGCAGGGGCATTGAAGGCACAATCTAATTAATGACACCAAGTGCCTTACCTACTTTAGTAAACGCGGTAATCGCCTTTTCGATATGCTCCGGTTCATGGGCGGCCGAAAGCTGAACACGAATTCGTGCCTGTTCCTTTGGCACTACAGGGAAGAAAAATCCAATCACATAAATGCCTTCATCCATGAGTCTGTTTGCAAACTCCTGTGAAAGTTTCGCATCGTAAAGCATCACCGGCACAATAGCTGATTCACCATCTCTGATATCAAAACCAGCCGCTTTGATTCCAACTTTAAACTGTTGAATGTTTCGATCAAGCTTATCGCGAAGTTCTGTTGTTTTGCTAAGCATGTCAAAAACGGCAATACTTGCGCCTACAATACTTGGGGCAAGGGAATTCGAAAAAAGATAAGGCCTAGAACGTTGGCGCAGTAATTCAATAATTTCTTTTCTACCTGAAGTAAATCCGCCCATAGCACCACCAAGAGCTTTACCAAGAGTGCCTGTAATAATGTCAATTCTACCCAACACATTTTTTAGTTCGATGGTACCTCGGCCAGTTTTGCCAATAAACCCTGTGGCGTGACATTCATCGACCATGACCATTGCATCATATTTATCAGCGAGATCGCAAATCTTATCCAATTGTGCGACATAACCATCCATTGAGAAGACACCATCTGTGACGATCAGTCTAAACCTTGTTCCAGCAGCAACAGCAGCTTTCAATTGATCTTCAAGATCGGCCATGTTGTTGTTCTTATACCGAAAACGCTGCGCTTTGCACAAGCGCACGCCATCTATAATTGACGCATGATTCAACTCATCGCTTATGATAGCATCCTGTTCATTCAACAAAGGCTCAAAAACTCCTCCATTTGCATCAAAAGCAGCGGCATAAAGGATTGTATCCTCTGTTTGTAAAAACGATGATATTTTTTGCTCCAGTTCTTTGTGAATATCCTGAGTACCACAAATGAATCTAACACTGCTCATTCCGAATCCGTGTGTATCAATTGCGCGTTTAGCGGCATCAGTGACAATTGGATGAGAAGAAAGGCCAAGATAATTATTTGCACAGAAATTTAAAGTCTCCTTACCATCAGCGGTTTTGATAGCAGCACCTTGCGGAGTCGTAATGATGCGTTCCTTTTTATAAAGACCTGCGTCTTCGATAGCCTTCAATTCGGACTGAAGATGTTTTTTGAGACCTGTGTACATGTTTTGAATTTTGGGCTGAAATTATTGCATAAACGAAAAAGTAACGATTTGCATTTCAAGTTTCGAATCAGTTCACATAATAAGTAAGACCGATACCAATATTTCGGTAAAACATACTTCCACTCGACCAACGAATATTCGTGAATGAAGTGCCAAGAATATCATCGGTTACATAATCGAGTCGAATAGGACAGCGGTACTTCAATACATCTCCCACTAAAAACACGCAGCATTGGTCTCCGAAAAAAGGGAAGGCGTAACCGATTTTGATGCCAGGACTAATCATAACGCCATATGTTGGAAATCCATCATTCGAGATTGTGACTTCCTTGCGGTAGTTACTTCCAATCTCTTTCAGATCAAAGACTGATTGAAAAGATACGTTTTGAGCAACGATACCCAAATTGAATTTAGGACTTAGAATCCAGTTGCCCATTCGAATATCATTCGCAATCTGCACCGCTCCTGAACGAGAGTTGTAGCCAAATGCGCTACTTTTTTTCATCACAGCATAATAACCATCGCTTTCGACAGTGGTCAATAAATAGTCATTTAGTGCATCTTCGTTTATGGGTGAAAACAATAAAGAAAAAGCGAGTCCAATTTTCCATCCATTTCCAATTCCGCTGTGACAATCTGCTTGAATTGAGTAGCCCGTATTGCCAAATTGCAGCATCCCTGTTGATGATGTTGAATTTGATCCATCCACCTTGTTTGGAAGAAGCATTCCGAGCGAAAGTGAGGCATCCCCTTGCAATCGGTTGGATTGAGAAAACGCGTTTACACAAAGCGCGATGCAACAAATAAAAACAACTATTTTCATCTTAAACAAATTGAAGACGTAGTATCCGAAAAGAGTACTCCATTTTTCAACGTAGCCGTAACGATAAATCGATGTGTTTGAATTTCATCCGGAGTGGAGAAAAGATAGTACCGGGCAAAACGTTGAGGTGGCCAATAAGCTGTTGAATCAAAGGTTTCATATCGAAAAAACACATTGCTATCAAAAGCACTTTCATATTCCGCCTCGAACAACGCTGATAAATCGCTTCCAGCTGGATAATTCTCATTAAAATCGGCTGTGCTTCGAATAGTTATCATCTGCAAGGTATCAGGCGATAAGAAAACAGGTCCACTGCATTTCATCGCCAAAGCAGGATTCGACAAGCTGCGCAGGCATTGCTGCAAGACATTTGAGCATGATTGGACCGGTGCTTTGCCATGAAATTTGATTTCCAACATAAAACTAAGCGCATCAAGCGTATCAGAAATTGGTTCTATGGGTGTTTGACCAGCATTATCAAGATTAGAAACTTCAATTGAAGCCAGTTCTGTGTAAGAGCATTCATTTTCGCAAATACAGCCAGAACAGCAGCTGAGCAGGTGTGCGATTAAATACAAACATGACACTTTGAAAAGAAGACTGTTTGAAGGCATGGTTATGATTCTTCGACTAAAATAGTGCTAAGAGAATCAAAAGAAGTGTGGTCTTAAGAAGAAAAAATTCTATCGCATGCAAACTTTGCGGCTTTTTGCTCCGCAACTTTTTTAGATGCGCCGTCGCCCTTGCCACTTTCCTCACCATCAATCAATAACACTACGCTATAAAAACTTGTACCACCTTCATTTCGGTGAGCAAGAACTTTGAAGTCGATAGACTTTTTATGCTTTTGGCTCCATTCGTGCAATTTGCTTTTGTAGTCTACATCATCATGCACCCGTGAATCTAAGCCGTGATCTTTGAGTAGTTTCAACACAATGTCGCGCGTAACGTTGTATCCTTTATCGAGGTAAATGGCACCAATGAGCGCTTCCAAAGCATTACCGACAATGGAATCATGCATCTCCTGTTTTCCTAAATTCAAATGCAAAAGCTCATGGATTTTCAGGGTATAACCGACAAGGTTGAGGTTCTCTCTGCGCACCACTTTGCTTTTCATTTTGGTGAGTTCACCTTCCGGCAGCAGCGGATATTTGTTGTAGAGATAATGGGCTACAATCGAATCGAGCACAGAATCACCTAGAAACTCCAGACGTTCATTGCTGTTTTTTAGACCGGGTCTAATTTTAACCGCTGCAGAACTATGTCTGAGAGCTTGCTCATACGAAGTAGTATCAGCAGGCAGGAAACCGAATGCTTTCTTCACGAAAGACTGGATTTCCTTGTTCGACTTTTTCTTTCTAAAAAATGGAAACTTCCAGATCATTCAAGCTTTCTGAAAATAGCAGAAGTATTGTGACCGCCAAAGCCGAAAGTATTGCTCATGGCAGCTGTGACGGTTCTTTTCTGTGCCTTATTAAAAGTAAAATTCAGCTTTGGATCCAATTCAGGATCTGGCGTAGTGAAGTTGATTGTTGGCGGTATGATTCCATATTTAATCGCCAAAATAGCAGCAATCGCTTCGATAGCACCGGCCGCACCCAACAAGTGGCCTGTCATTGATTTAGTGCTGGAAATGTTGAGATTGTATGCAGCTTCGCCGAAAACATCTTGAATGGCCCGAGATTCCTGGACATCACCCAATGGAGTAGATGTACCGTGTACATTGACGTACTGAATATCATTTACAGACATTCCGGCATCTTCCAACGCATTTCGCATTACGAGTTTTGCACCAAGACCGTCTGGATGAGGAGCAGTAATATGGTAGGCATCGGCGCTGAGACCGCCCCCCATCACTTCACAATAAATTTTGGCTCCACGCGCTTTGGCGTGCTCGTACTCTTCCAGAATAAGACAACCAGCACCTTCGCCAAGAACAAATCCATCGCGGGTTTGATCAAAAGGACGAGAAGCAGAGGAATAATTCTCATTATTTTCAGACAACGCTTTGCAGGCATTAAAACCACCGACTCCCGCTTCTGTAACAGCAGCTTCGGAACCGCCGGTAACAATAATATCCGATTTACCAAGCCTAATAAGATTGAAAGCATCAATCATGGCGTTGTTTGACGAAGCGCAGGCCGAAGTGGTAGTATAGTTTGGGCCACGGAAACCATAGATGATCGAAATATGCCCTGAAGCAATATCGGCGATCATTTTTGGAATGAAGAAAGGATTGAATCTTGGGGATCCATCTCCCTTCGCATAGGCAATACATTCTTCCTGAAAGGTAAGCAGACCGCCAATCCCTGAACCCCAGATTACACCAACACGGTCCTTATTGACCGCATCAAGGTTCATCCCGGAATCAATAATTGCTTCCTTCGCAACTACAAGAGCGTAGTGGGTGTACGGATCCATCCGCCTTGCCTCTTTTCGTTCAATGTGGTCTTCCACATTGAAGTTTTTGAGTTCGCAAGCGAATTTCGTTTTGAACTTAGAAGCATCAAAATGGGTGATCAGATTGGCTCCGCTCACACCATTGATTAGACCAGACCAATAGTCATTCAGATTATTGCCCAGCGGTGTTAGTGCTCCAAGCCCCGTTACAACTACCCTCTTGAGCTGCATAGGAAATTTATTTTGTGTAAAGGAAATTACTTCGAGTTACCCTCGATATAATCGATCGCCTGACCAACTGTTGCAATCTTTTCAGCCTGATCATCCGGAATGGCGATGTTAAATTCTTTTTCGAATTCCATGATGAGCTCTACTGTATCCAAAGAGTCTGCGCCAAGGTCATTCGTGAAGCTTGCCTCGCGGGTTACTTCCGCCTCTTCAACGCCCAATTTATCCACGATAATGGCGGTTACTTTCTTTGCTACTTCTGACATTTTATAAAAGTATTTTAATGGTTAAAAACGGGGCAAAAGTAAAATTTTTTAGTGCCCGCCAAACTTTTTTTTCTAACTAGTTGAAAAGCCCGTCAAATATAGTTGATTCGAATCTCATCCAAATTCTTCCTCTGGATGTTCGGAACAGTCACATTCTCAGCGGGCAAGCCAACTGGAATGAGGAGAAATGCCCTTTCATTTAAGGGGCGTTCCAATATTTTTTCGAGAAAATTCATTGGACTAGGTGTATGAGTAAGACAGCACAAGCCGGCATTGTGAATAGCCGCAATTAACAATCCGGTGGCAATTCCGACACTTTCGCTCATGTAATAATTCTGGTGTTTACCTCCACCTGAATGAAATTCATAAATGCGCTTGAAAATGACTATCAGTGCGGGAGCTTTTTCCAAAAACTCCTTTCGTTCATTGGTGCCCAGAGGTTCAAGGTCTTTGAGCCATTCATCACTCATACGGCCATGATAGTTCTCGTATTCTTCGCGTTCCGCAGCCTCACGAATTTTTCGTTTCAAGGACTGATTCGTAACAACACAAAACGTCCAGGGCTGTTTATTGGCGCCACTTGGCGCCGAACCAGCACTTTGAATAATGGCATCCAGAATTTCAGGATCAATCTTTTGTTCCGAAAATTCGCGAATGCTTCTCCTGGTTTTTATTTCCTGAAAAAAAGTGGACGCACGCTTGCGCATTTCGTCTTCACCAAACGTGCGCCGTTGGTAACTAATGAATGTTTGATCTGTAGTGGTAATCATAAAAATGTGGTGTAATCGTTCGGACTAAAACAAACTTTTTTCCGAACATTTGTGACCTTTACACTTTGACGCAGACATACCCTGCATGTTGCCTTAAAAATCTATTAACCTCAACCAATAGTGCTAAAAATAATGGATTCATTGAGCTCTTTTTAAGTATCAAAAAAAGACGCCACGTCGGAATTAAATCAACAAAATCAATGCATTCCGATATTGTAAAGTCGCAAATTCACTCCGTGATTTTGATCGTTGTCGAATAAATTTTAAACTTTGAAAAACAAAAAGTCTTTTTTTGCATCATCAATTCAATATGAATTCGCACGCGACCAGGTACAATAGACATCTAGCACTTCCGAATTTTTCTGAACAAGAGCAACAAAAAATGGCCAAGGCCAAAGTGCTTTTAGTCGGTTGCGGTGGACTAGCGCACCCTGCATTGCAATATTTGACAGGAGCCGGCATAGGATGCATCGGCATCGTGGATTCCGACAGAATCGAAATTCATAATTTACATCGACAGATTTTATTCACCGAGGAAGACATTGGTGGAGACAAAGTGAAAGTGGTTGTTGAACGCTTGAAAAAACTAAACTCCCAAGTACACTTCGAAATGCTAAATTGTTTGCTTGAGTCTTCCAATGCATTGGCCATCATCGGCAATTATGATTTTGTGATTGATTGCACGGATAATTTTGCTTCGCGTTACTTGATCGATGATGCGTGTGCGATTCTGAAGAAAAAGTGGATTTATGCCGCGCTCTACCAATACGAAGGTCATATAAGTGTTTTCGATCCCGGCCACGGTTATTCCTACCGTTCAATTTATAGAAGTCCGCCAAAGTCTGGCAGCATACCTGACTGTGAAAGCGGTGGCGTGTTGGGCACCTTGACCGGAATCATCGGATCCATTCAAGCCAATGAAGCTATTAAGATTGTAACTGGCGCAGGAACATTGCTGATTGGCCAAATGTTATTGATGGACATTCAAACCTATTCAAGTACCCTGATTCAAATTCCAAAGTTGGGCAAAACTGAAGATGCAATCACGGAATTGATGGACGACTATGATGCCTTATGCGGGACACAAAAAAACAAACACATACAACACAACATGAAAGAAATTTCCATTCAAGAATATCAAAACTTGCTAGACAGCAGAGAGGATTTTCAACTAATAGATGTACGCGAGCCACATGAATTCGACGAGTTCAATCTTGGAGGCGAGTTGATACCAATGCAGACAATTCCAGAAAACATTAATCAGATTTCACGTGATAAAAAAGTGGTTGTTCATTGCCGAGCAGGATCACGAAGTGCTCAAGTAATAAACTATTTGGAAAAATCGCATGGATTTACAAATCTCTACAACCTTGCGGGCGGAATATTGGCCTGGCAAAAACAGTGAACCCATCAGAATCAAACGCAATATATTCGATGTTGTCTTAAATTTGCCGCTCCTAACGAAACTGGCTGGTGCAAAAGAATTCCCGTTGTAAAATTTATCTTTCCGACGAAGGCTTCGGTCATATTGTGCGTCAACGCGCAGTAGTTGAAGAGTTGTTGTTGGTGATGCCAACGACCAATATCACTGTACAAACTAAAATGCAAATTGCAGCCGCCGGCAGATTTATTCCCGGGGCGCATCTCATGGAACGTTTTAATAACATTCAATGGGATAAAAAGGCCAACGGCTCACCAGATCTTCAAAAAATTTCTGCCAGATATAAAAACTACATTGACACTTCGAAAGACTTTGTGGAATCAGAACTTGAGCATTTTGATTTTGACTATGTCATTTCAGATTTTGTTTACGAGGCCTTTGAGGTAGCTAAAAAGGCGAAAAAGCCATCCTTTGGTGTTGCGCATTTTACGTGGGATTGGTTTTTCTCCAAACTCTATCCACCGCCAGTGCATACAGATGTGATCAATCATTTCATGCACATGGCGTCACTTGCAACCCGACTCTATTTTCCCCCATTTACGCCCGAAGAAATCATTCATCACTACAAAGGAAAAGCGGTGGAAGTGCCCTTGATTCTGCACCACAAGATTAAACATAAGGTGAGCAATCACAAAGACAAGTTCAAAGTTTTGATTATGGATAGTGGTGCGGGCGTTCTTAGTGAATCCATACTAAAAGCATTGAAAAGTGTAAAACCGCTGGATGATTATTTATTCTTTGTTTCGGATAAATTTGAAGTAGATCAACCAAATGTCAGGACAATACCAGCAAGTGATTTGATGGTAGACTATGTGGCGGACATGAACTTAGTGATCGGCAGAGCTGGATTTAATACCATTTCAGAGTGCGTTGGTTTGCGCACACCCATGCTACTTATTGGAGAAGCAATGAATCCTGAAATGAACGAAAACATTCTACTTTTAAAAAAGCAACATTTAGGATCATTCATTTCTATTGACACGTTTGAAAAAGGGCTTGGAAAATTTCTTCCTTCGTTTTTGAAGCATGAATATGGCCACATCCTTTCTACGATGCAAGATCATGAAATAGCCACCAATGGTGCAGAAGTAATTGTAAAAGACATGGAGAATTACCTATGAGAATAATTGCCATCATTCCGGCGCGTGGAGGTTCCAAACGTTTACCTAAAAAAAACATTTTTCCACTGGCAGGCAAGCCATTGATC